>OGPT01001066.1_pt1 | contig 26669 bp, 17 predicted proteins | sample 1552951 | NCBI WGS metagenome assembly OGPT01 (sample SAMEA2580224, study PRJEB22360) | human gut metagenome | biome: human gut; feature: human-associated habitat; material: faeces | place: Denmark | collected 2008/2010
AATTTCACCTTAAACTGCGATTTCAACTCGGCAGATTTTCCACCCGGCGTATGCACAACCGTTGAATTTCCTTGAGTCGGGTTGATATTGACCACAGCCCCCAATCCAGTTGTCGTACCCGGATTGCTCGTATCCCAAAATGAATGACCCGCCTCACCGGCATACCATGTTTTCCCATCTTGATGCCACAGATCGAAATTACCATTATATAATGGTGTGGCAGTCTCTGTCGTGAAGGTAGACTCGCCCAACACACTTCCCGAGGCATCCACCAGTCGGCATTGATAAGCCGTGGCGGGCTGCAATCCCTCGATCCTCGCAGAGACCTTCGAACCGTCTGCCTTCGCAGAGACCTTGTTCCAAGAAGTCTCTCCCTGTTTCACATACTCAAACGAACAATTAGCCTCCGTTGCTTTCCCCTCCACAAACGCATACTTGCTCCAGGCATTCACGGAAAGATCTCCGGCTGAAGGCTGCGAGCCTCCCTCCTCATCGGTCAGACGGACATATACCGTCCATATCGTCCCCTTATTGGACTCGCTCCAGGGATACTGAACCAAAAACTTCTGTGGAGAGGTGAAATCTTTCACGGTAGTAGGATTTGGCGTCACCTCGCCATAGGCTCCACCCAAAGCCAAAGAGGTTATAGAGATATTCTTCAGGTTCTCTCCTTTCCCTACATAAATAATCACTCGATTATCCAGTTCGTCAATAGAATAGTCTATCATACCCTTGGCCTCGACCTTCCGGTCTATGATTTGCTTCACCTTTACTTGCCATACATAATCTTGATAGGTTTTTATAGTAAAATTGACCGGTTTGGTAAAATCGACCCTCGTATTGGATGACATAGGAATACTATCCAATGAGGCAAATCCGGCAAACGGGAATTTATTAGGATTAGCACAGAAAGTCGAATCAACCAAAACCTGCGCATCCCTTGGATTCACCACCAAACGAGTAAGTTTCAATCTAGAAATATCAGCAGAATCGTTTACATACAGTAATATGGTCTTTGCCGAAGCATCAATTAATGCCGCATCATCCGAAGAGCCTTCAGCCGGACGCTGTCCCTCCACACGAATGTCCGTGATACCCGCATTGACGATCGGATAGGGTATATCATTCTCTATCGCACAGGAAGCCAGCACGAAGAAAACAAAAAGGCAAAAGCGACAGGTCACTTTATATATATCATTGATTATTCGCATATCCAATTACAAATAGAAAGTCATACCTATGTTAATGGAAAAAAGATTGATCTTGAAATTACCGGACGATGTACGGCTCGAACCCTGCTCCACTTGGTTGGTCGTCTGGTCGATCCACTTGAAATCGAAACCCATCACACCGACCGACACCTCCACGGCGCTCCAATCGGTGATAAAGGCGGCCAGTCCGGGGGCGAAACCAATCTGTAGGTTCTGTACCTTTTGGTAAGTACCATCATAATTAGCCCCCGAGCCTGTGGAATTCTTGCCCGTACCGTAGCCATAGGTCACACGAGCCTCGTTGAAGAGACCGAATATCTTGCTCTTCCCAATCGGGATATAGGTGCGCAGGAAACCGGATGTCTCATATTTATGCTCCAGATAATAGAGGTCTTTGAACGAGATGGTAATATCGCCCAAATTGGCATCCACATTCCCCAGATCCAAATAGTTCCTACGGTAAGCGAAGCGAACACCGGCCGAGATATTATCCCGGAAGAAATAGCCCACGTACGGACTTATCGCAAAATTATAGCCATTCCCTTCCAAATCCTTTATAACAAGAAAGTTCAAGTTGCTCTCGTCATGCTCGGAATACGATACGGCACCTCCGGCCATCCATGTTCCTTTCGGTATGAACACAGCCTCCTGTACCTCTCGGTCAATGCGCTTGATGGCGCGTTTACCGCGTTGTGCATTTACGGTACCGGTCACTATTGCCAATAACAGCAATAAGGTAAATAGTTTTCTACTCATTCAAATAATTCGCTCTATTGTTATTGCCATTTTCTAGTTCTATCCTTTATATTGCCACAAAGATATTTAAAATCTACTTAGCAAGGAAGATATCCTTACTTGCCAAATAGATTTATAGTAAAAACTTATTGTTCCCTACATAGACTTTCAGCCTATGGTTTATTTCCACATTGTAGGCTCGTCATCGTAAATGAGTGAAAAATCATCGAGATACATTATGCTGCCATCGCCTCCGGTGAAATAGTCGCCATACTTGCTGGACGAGCAGACCACAATGATATGGGTCGGTTTCTCCGTCAGATTCTTATATTTCAAGAGGATATTGAACTCCTTCCATTGTCCGTTGGTACTTACGCATTCCGACACAGGCACCTCACCATAGGCGATAATGTTCGCATCATTCTCAAAATCGATCGCAGTTTCTGCCATTTTGGTATTATCTATAGTATATTGCTTTTTAGACATCGCTATATAAATAGAACAAACATCAGGATCTCCTTTTTCAACAACTGCGTCAGCCGGAAGATTATCCCCTACATGAGTTACATTTACCGGAGCGTATTGGAACCAGCCCTTTAATGCTGTTGGACGAGAAGCGAACGGCTGACCAAAATTGATCTTAGCACCATTCATACCAACCAGCCCACCAAAAGATCCGGTATACAGGCTCGCCGCTGCGAATTTCACCTTAAACTGGGATTTCAACTCCGCAGATTTTCCGCCCGATGTATGCACAACCGCTGAACTACCTTGGGTAGGATTGATATTCACCACGGCTCCCAACCCCGTTGTCGTACCCGGGTTACTCGTATCCCAGAATGATTTACCGGATTCCCCAGCATACCATGTCTTTCCATTCTGATACCATAAATCAAAATTAGCATTATATAATGCGATAGCCGCCTCCGTAGTAAACTCTACGATTTCGCTTGCCACCTCTTCCGTATCCTTATAGATAAAACGGTATTGATATTTTGTTGCAGGAGTCAAGCCCGTAATCCTTACCGAATAGGTATCGTTTTCGCCTACGGTCAGATACGCAACCGGAGTCCAAGCCTCGTCTGTTGCCAGTTTATATTCCATCGCCAACTTGCTTTGATCCAAGACACCTGCCTTTGAAAGCACCTTCCCCTCCAAGTAAGCAAATGAACTCCAAGCGTTCGCCGCACTTGCCGATAGAGTTGTCTTAGCGGTCAGAGGCACACCTATGGTGAAATTATAGGTCTTGATTGTTCCGTCCAAAGTAATATCAATACTGGTAGAACCATTTGGCGAGTCAGCCACTTTATACATCAAGCGAACATTATCTCGAGCTTTTACCGCACGAACGGTATCTTTCTTAGAATGTAGTGTACCCTTTTGATTCGTTACGCTCGTTGAGATAATCAACGACTTCTCGGGAACTGGGAAATAGGCCTTTGCTGTCTCGTTCTTACCTAACTCAAAGGTAAGGCGGGTTCCTGTTTGGTCTGCCGAATCAGCCACAACAATGGTCGCAGACTTAAAGCTTTTCTTGAACAGCTCGTCAAATTCAACAGTCACCAAGACATTCGCCAATGTACAGATAACTTCGGCCGTCACATCCTTTCCTGCCATAACCTCTACCTCAGCTGATCCCACATAATAGGGCTTATCAAACTCGGCAGCTTTACCATCGAAGCCATTTGAAGAGGCTTTCACCACGTATTTGCCCGCAGGCAAGGAAAATCGCTCTCTATCCCACGCCGTATGGTCATCCGTTTCCTTAACGACACCTCCTTGATCATTCAAGATTTGTACCGCCAACTGTTTGGGATTATAAACAACCTCCTCACTTCCCGCTTTGGTGGCTGTGGAATTATTGGTCGTTATATCCATACTTAAATAACCGGTATTTTTCATGGATGTATCATCCTCGGCCTGGCAAGCGACCAAACCTAATACCAACACAAAAAATAAAAGTGTATATATTGTCTTCATATTATTCAGCCACTTTTACACTTAATTTATCTTTTACGACTTTACCATCATTATCTTCCACCGTAATATTAAATACGTGTCCTTCTGGATCTGTTGTAACACCTCCACCAGTACTTGGATCTAACAACAAACTAAAAAAGGCATGTACCGGAAATTCATAGCTCTTTTCTCCACCAACAGGTAAAGTTACACCCATTGACGTCAACGTCTCTCCTAAAGCTTCATTTCCTATCAATTTAAACTCTTCACCAAATAGTTCTTTAACTATTGACGCAAAAAGCTCATTTCCTCCCTTTATCGCGACAGTGATATTTTTCAAGCCGGCAGGAGTTGATATAATAACATTTGCATTTTTTTGTTCATCAGCGGGCAGCGTATAAAGAGCTTGCGGTATCGTGATTGTCGGATCATCACCCGTCACCGGTGGTGTCGGAGGTTCAGGATTCTCTTCGCCACTATCACCTTCCACTTCTATATCAATATTCTCATTTGTCTCTTGGTTAAAACCGTTAACCGTGATGGTGATACCGGTTTTATTGAGATCCACTTCTTTTCCGGGAGCCAACGAGATCGCTAAACCATCTCCTCCTGCAAAATAGGGGCTGTCGCTTTCTACAAAATCAGCACTTTCCTTCTTCGTTAATGTCTGATTTATAATAACTTCTTCACTCGTTTCCTTCACTATAGCTGTTCCCGACACATAAATCTTATCTGTCTCAGCAGCCATTTTCCAATAAATCGGAGTTGGGTTTGGATTTTCTTGCGTATAAATATCTGAATGACCGCACTTGTCATCCACCGTAATAGACCATTTGCTATAATAGTTTATAAACTCGGAGGTAAAATCCATCGCAATTTTGACATTCTGGATCTTACATTTCACCGTAGCGGTTTTTTCCACACTAGGCATTATCTCTGCTTTTTCTACACCTCCATAATAAGGATCGTACATCTTTTCGGCAAACTCTCCCGGCGAATGCGCCTCTATCTCATAATTTCCTTTCGGCAACTCAATCACACCATTCGCATTTTCTTCTTTAAACTTAGCAAACGACTCATAGTTTTTAGTAAGATCAAAATCCATCGCCTTGATCACGAGCGGAAAATCTTCTTTCTGATCAGTTGCTCCTTTCGTTGCTAAAGAAGCAGAGGAACCTGCGCTCACGTCAAGTGTCAAATAGCCAGTTTCCTTTGGGATCTCTTTCCCGAAAATCTCCTCTTTCATCTCACACGACATCAAGCCGGAAAACAAAACCGTGCTCAACATCCATATATTGATCGCTTTCATATTCTAATCTCTTATTATAACTGTTACATATATTTATACCCAATCCCCCGGAATAACGATATCTACCGGATGATCAACCGTAGTCTCCTCAATTGTAATCGAAATTCCTAAATTGCCATTGTTGACTACTGGTTTCAAAGTAAGTTTCAAAGCATCCGCTGGACTTAACGTATAGGTCTTAACCGTCCCTTCCGCTTTTACATTCTCTTTCTTAGTCAAGCTTACCGTAACCTGGACCTTTTCCTGATTACCTACCTTAAAATACATCGGACCGACTGTCGCCTTTGCCCAAACAAAAGAAGAGGGTTTCTGCGCCTCTGTCTCAATCTTCAAGGAATAGTCGGAAAAATACTCATCCATCTTCGGATCGAACACAACATTAATTCGAGCCGAGCTGGGCTTACATGTTACAGGAGCTGTCACCTCCTTTCCCTCCTTCACTTCAAAAGCAGCTTCGCCAGAAAAATACAACACATCGGAAGAAACCGGTTTATCTTCACCCGTAAAGGCTTTCAACACATAGTTACCAACATTCAAAGAATATTTCTCTTCCAAATTCTTATACAAATCATTAATAATAAGATTCTCCTCTTGCCCGGATTTAAACACTTGCACAGTATAATTGTTCACATCCTTATACTCACTCTCATCCACGGCTTTTGTTTGAAAACCGACCTCCGGTGCCAGATCTATTTTCACGAAACCTTTGCCCTTCGGAATATCCAAATTATCCACTTCAGAGCTACAGCTACCCAACATCAAACAACAGCCCAGTAAGCAGGCCATTCCCATAGATGTAAAATTCTTTTTCCTCATATATATGCTTTTTTCAATTACTTCAATTCGTATAGATCCATTCGATCAAAATTCGGATGCAAAAGAATATATTTCACAAAGATCCTACAAGGTCTATTTGTCTTATTACCTATTCCTTTTTTTAGATTCCGCACCTCACCCCTACACATACAGAGCCATTTATAAAGAGTGACCATGTCCTATTTTTACAACCCATTGTTCCTTTTATTAGAAACCGTGCCTAAACAAAATGCGCTCAGACAAGAGCCGCCCCTAGAGAAAGCAAGATTACAAGATAGTCGCTTCGATGGAAGAAAAAAGGATTTGACAAAATGGCAATTTGTAATCTCAACCTCTTGAGAATCGATTATTTCGGGGCAAAGTACTACTTACTTCCAAATTCATAAGAGAAAATCAGCAATTATTTGAATGATAGCCATATATCAAAAAACGACATTTTGTTCTAGCAAAAATAATTCATCGTAATTCATATTATGGGGAGTGAGAGAGGGAAAAAACAGTCTTACAATAGGGTTATAACAGTATAAGAATGCCTATTCACGACTACTTACACCCCTATTCACGACTACTCACGATGCCCAACGGCAGTATAGGCATTGCCCAATGCTGCCTATTGCATACATATTCGCCGTCTAACATGTACCGAAAACGTTACTTTTTAACATAAAAGGCCACTTATCTTCCTGATTCTTTCGCTATTTTGATAGATCAAGGAAATACCCCTGTCACAATATACATCCAAATTCAATCAAAACGAAACAGAAAAGATAATTCTAATGGCAACTACTTCCCTCGACAAGAAACCATACCAGTCCAGCCCAAACACCCAAGCGACTCCGAAAAGCCTCCGGAATACCGCAAGTTTCAGACGCTCGTATAATTTTCCTTCCACAAGACACGGCAAATCTTTAAAAATGCCTATTTTTGTCAAACGTTCCCGATAAGTGAATAATTAAACAAACATGGAAAATGACATTCCCAAAATAGACCTGCCTCAAGATTGGGTGATCGGGAAGCTCTCGATCGAAGATATAGGCCTGCTGAATCTGTATGCGAATTACCCATGCCGATTGAAAGCGGGGATTTTCGTGCTATGCCTAGGAGGAGAGATCGAGGCATCCATCAACTTGACGCAACTCAAGGTAGAACCCGGAAGCTTCATCACCATCATGCCCGGATCAATCCTGCAGATCCATAGGGCAGACGGGGACCTACAGATCTATTTCATGGGATTCTCATCTGATTTCCTCAGCCAAGCGAACTCCAGTAAAGCTGTCATAGACATGCACTATATCGTGAAAGACAATCCGGTGTATAAGCTAAAAGAGAAAGCCCAGCCTCTTATGAAAGATTATTTTGAGTTATTACTCAAAACATACGAGTTTTACGCCACGAAAATAAATCGCGGGATTACCAACCATTTGTTTACCGGTATGCTGATGGGGATCAGCAGCATGTATAAAGACCAGACGGAAGACCTGTCAATGCTCTCCAAAGCAGAGCTAATCAGTAAGAATTTCACTCAACTAGTAATGCAAAACTATACCATGCAACGATCCGTTGCATGGTATGCCAAGCGGCTTGGCATCACGCAAGCACACCTAAGTACGATCGTCAAACAAAGTACGGGAAAAACTTGTATAGAGATTATCACCTCGATGGTTATCATGGACGCAAAGGCGCAACTAAAATCGACGAACCTTACCATCCACGATATCGCCTATACACTGAATTTCACTAATATGTCCTTCTTCGGAAAGTATTTTAAACGCCATGTAGGTATGAGTCCGCAAGAATACCGCAATTCCTAAACAACCCTAAAAAAGTAAGCTAGCTTACTTTTAAAGACCTTCTGCTCGGATATCTTTTCTTGACTGGCATACAGCACGTTAAATCATTCACAAAAGGCTTCCCAAGTGATTAGTTATTCACTTCCCAAGCCGTAAGCTGACCACCAGGTATAGCCATCAGTTGTTCACTCGACAAGCCGTCAGTTATTCACTTCAACAGCCATAAATAGCGCAATTTCCAACTAATATAAAGATAGTTTTTTCAGCTTAGTAACTGCACTATTATGGTTAATAGATGTATTCTAAGTGCAATCTCACATCCCCCAATTCTCCCTATCCAAACTCCTATACTGTATCGCCTCCGCCAAATGCCGGACTTCGATATGTTCCGAATTATCCAAGTCGGCTATCGTGCGGGAGACTTTCAGGATACGGTCATAGGCACGGGCGGAGAGGCAGAGACGTTGCATGGCGGTTTTGAGGATGGAGAGGCCGGAAGCGTCGGGAACGGCGTACTGATGGAGTAGCTTGGAGTTCATCTGGGCATTACAATAAATACCCTCATAAGCGGCAAAACGCCTTTCCTGGATCGCACGGGCTTTTATGACCCGCTCACGGATAGCGATACTAGGCTCTGAGGGCTGTTGCTCGGATATCTTCTCGAAAGGGACAGGGACAATCTCTATCTGGATATCGATACGATCGAGTAATGGGCCGGAAATGCGGTTCATATATTTCTGGACGGCTCCGGGAGAACAGAGACAAGGACGGTCCGGATGGTTGTAGTAGCCGCAGGGACAAGGATTCATGGAGGCCACAAGCATAAAGCCAGCTGGATATTCCACCGTGAAACGGGCACGGGAGATATTGATCACTCGATCTTCCAATGGCTGCCGCATGACTTCCAAGACACTCCTGTTAAATTCCGGCAACTCATCCAAAAAAAGGACACCATTGTGAGCCAAGCTGATCTCTCCCGGCTGCGGGAAAGTGCCACCTCCTACCATAGCGACATTAGAGATCGTATGATGGGGAGAGCGAAAAGGACGTTGTACCATCAAGGAGGTGCCACCTCCTATCTTACCGGCTACGGAATGGATTTTAGTTGTTTCCAAGGACTCATGCAAGGTAAAAGGGGGCAAGATCGTGGGGAGACGCTTCGCCAACATGGACTTGCCACTTCCGGGAGGACCTACCATGATCAGATTATGTCCGCCGGCTGCGGCCACCTCCATCGCACGCTTCACGTTCTCTTGTCCCCGGACATCGGAGAAATCGCAATCAAACAATTGCTGGCGGTCGTAAAACTCCTTACGGGTATCAATAACCGTAGGTCGCAATGTAGGTTTCCCCTCCATAAACTCCAGCACCTCTTTGATATTCGAAGCTCCATACACTTCCAGATCGTTCACCACCGCAGCCTCACAAGCGTTTTGCTTGGGTAAGATAAAGCCCTTAAAGCCTTCTTCCCTAGCCTTGATAGCGATAGGCAATGCCCCTTTTATCGATTGGAGGCTCCCATCCATAGAAAGCTCGCCCATCAATACGAATTTGGATAAGTTGGATGAATCTATCTGCTCTGCCGCCGCCAGAATACCGATCGCCAAAGGCAGATCATAAGAAGACCCTTCCTTACGGATATCTGCGGGGGCCATATTAATAACGATACGATTGCGGGGGAATTTATAACCACATACTTGAAGAGCCGAGATAATGCGTTCATGGCTCTCACGAACAGCCACGTCCGGAAGACCGACTAAAAAGAATTGGATACCTTTGGAACAGTTCACTTCTACGGTAACGACCGTAGCGGAAATCCCCTGCACGGCAGCGGCATAAGATTTTACTAACATAGTTAAGAATTTTGAGTTACTAATTACAAATTAAAACCGGAACCTCCTGTTTTCAATCGCTCAGTCTTCGAACAAGTTCTCCAGTGTTTGCTTGATCTCGATTCCATTCTCTGTTTTCATCAAGATCTTATGATCCTCATCTATCAAGAAACAGCGTGGCAATACGCTTACGTTATACAGATCTATCAACATAGCCGCTTGTCCGGCCGAATCTGTTACCAGATTCCACGCTATACTATCTTTCTTCAGTACATCCCGGACATTATCCGGATTATCGTCCAAGCTAACCAAAAGAATATCCAACTGATCTTTCGGATATTTCATCGCTACCTTATCCAGATATAGATCCTCTGTCTGGCACATATCACACCAAGGAGCGGTAAATGTCAGCAATAAATATTTCTGCGGGAAAGAATCCAAACTTACCGTATTCCCATAAATATTCCTTACGGAGAAATCTGGGGCTTCCGCACCCAAAGCCGTACGTTTCGCACGGGCGCTATATTGCTCCAGCTCCTTCACCAGATAAAAGTCTTTCAACCTTGGATTCAATAACGCCAACAACTCATCAATTTTACGAGTATCATCGGGATCTGAGAAAAAAGATTGAATCAAGACAACGGATGCCTCTTCATTCGGGTTCTCTTTCACATACCGGATCGCTTCCTCGCTCAATTGCATATTAACATTCGCCAAACGAGCGGCGATATCCGTCTCCTCGATCGTATCGTTCAAATCCTTGCTATTTAAAGAATTTGATAAATTTGTCAATTCCGTCAATAAAGGAGCGATTTTTTTCTTAAAAGCGGTCAACTTATCATTTGTCCGTCCCCCCTTTACCTGCAATAGCAATGGAGAGTTAGCGTCACCCGTGATTTTTACGGTTTCTCCCGGTTCCAGATAAGCCGTAACCCAATGCTCTTTATCCGCAAAGAAGATAGTCACACAATGGAAACCCGCTTCATTTTGATCGATCTGGAACTGCCCGGGTTTCGTACAAGCCACTGTATCAACCACTTTATAATTATCCTTCTCAAATACAGCATATACGGTTTGATCTTCCAGATTAGAAAGTTCCCCTTCAATCCGATAGACATAATCCTTGCCACAAGATGACAAACAAATTATAAAGCCAATAATAAGTGTCAGTTTTTTTATCATTACTCCTTTTTAAGCTCTTCTTATAACAGATAATCCGGTCTAAAGATAGGAATATTTTTTAAAACTACTTCACATTTATAATAAAATTAACGCAGTTATCATAAAAAAAGCGCAGAATTAGTAATTCCACGCTTTTTTATAAAGATATTTTTAAACCTTGACCTTTTTTGATCAAGGTTTTTTAAGCAATTATAACTGAGGACCAGCAGCAACCAATGCCTTACCAGCTTCGTTGCCTGTGAACTTAGCGAAGTTCTTCTGGAAGCGAGCAGCCAAATCCTTCGCTTTCTCATCCCATTGAGCAGGATCAGCATAGGTATCGCGAGGATCTAAGATCTTCGGATCTACGCCCGGTAATGCAGTCGGAACCTCGAAGTCGAAATACGGGATCTTCTTTGTCGGAGCCTCGTTGATAGAACCATCAAGGATAGCGTCGATGATACCTCTTGTATCTTTGATAGAGATACGTTTGCCGCTACCGTTCCAACCTGTGTTCACCAAGTAAGCCTTAGCGCCAGTCATTTCCATCTTCTTAACCAACTCTTCGCCGTATTTTGTCGGGTGCAATGACAAGAAAGCAGCACCGAAACAAGCGGAGAATGTAGGAGTCGGTTCCGTGATACCACGCTCTGTACCTGCTAATTTAGCGGTAAATCCAGACAAGAAGTAGTATTGAGTTTGCTCCGGAGTCAAGATAGATACTGGAGGCAATACACCGAATGCGTCAGCAGACAAGAAGATAACTTGTTTTGCGTGCGGGCCTTTAGAAACCGGCTTAACGATGTTCTCGATGTGATAGATCGGATAAGAAACACGAGTGTTCTCTGTAACTGACTTATCAGCGAAATCGATCTTACCATCAGCGGCAACTGTTACGTTCTCAAGAAGAGCGTCACGTTTGATAGCGTTGTAGATATCCGGCTCGCTCTCTTTATCCAAGTTGATAACCTTAGCGTAGCAACCACCCTCGTAGTTGAATACACCTTCGTTATCCCATCCGTGCTCATCGTCACCGATCAACAAACGTTTCGGGTCCGTAGACAAAGTAGTCTTACCAGTACCAGACAAACCGAAGAAGATAGCTGAGCTCTTGCCCTCTTTATCCGTGTTAGCGGAGCAGTGCATAGAAGCGATACCACGCAACGGGTTCAAGTAGTTCATGATAGAGAAGATACCCTTCTTCATCTCACCACCGTACCAAGTATTCAAGATAACTTGCTCTTTAGTCTTCAAGTTGAAAACAGTAGCAGTCTCAGAGTTCAAGCCTAATTCTTTGTAGTTGTCAACTTTAGCCTTAGCAGCGTTGAAAGAAACGAAATCAGGTTCGCCGTAGTTAGCCAATTCCTCAGCTGTCGGACGGATGAACATATTAGTTACGAAGTGAGCTTGCCAAGCAACCTCCATGATGAAACGTACTTTCAAACGAGTAGCCTCGTTAGCGCCACAGAATGTATCGACAACGAACAAACGTTTGCCAGACAATTCTTTTACAGCTTTAGCCTTCAAGTCTGCCCAAGCAGCCTCAGAACAAGGCTTGTTATCATTCTTATATTCATCAGAAGTCCACCATACAGAATCTTCGCTGGCTTCATTCTTTACGAAAAATTTATCTTTAGGAGAACGACCTGTATAAATACCAGTCATCACGTTTACAGCACCTAGCTCAGTTACTTGGCCTTTCTCGAAGCCTTCCAAACTCGGTTTAGTTTCTTCTGCGAACAGAACATCATAAGACGGATTGTGAACGATTTCTTTCACATCAACAATTCCGTACTTGCTTAAATCTAAATTAGCCATCTTGAATTTAATTTAAATGATTGACTTTATATAACTTTTCTCTCTACTCTAGTTCGATACGGTGAGGCTTTCCGACCTTTTGGAGCTTGCTGCGACTCCACCTTGTTAACCGCGGTACAAAAGTAATATTTTTTTTTATCGTACACAGCTTATTAAGGAAATTTTTCAGTAATAATTACTCTTTTCCATGCAATTAACAAAACCCTTAGTCTATTTGTAATATGGAGTTTACAAATCATATACTTTTAGCTAGCATCTCAACTATTTCCGAAGTCGTCATCATAGGTATTCGCTTTTATTGTGACTGAAACAAAGATATATACTTTTTTCCACACAAACAAATCCAGCGTATAAATATAAGAAAGGCGCAGGATAAATATCTTGCGCCTTCTCTTATATCCAATCAGAAATATATTACTTTACCTCCCAAATCTCACCTTTCATCAAAAGGTCGTGTAATTTACGTGTAGGATTCTTCGCTTGTACCTCCTCGATTTGCTGGTGGACAGCCTCATCATAGGTCGGTCCCTCCACATCTCGTATTACGCCTAATGCGATTGGCATATCACCGCTCATCATGGCAAGCATCATATGCAAGGTGTTATCCTTCTCATGGGCGTCGTGTACCAATACGTCATCCATCGTATAACCATCTTGTCCGATCGTTACGGATTTCAGTTTTAGGCCGTCTAGCACAAGGCCTTTATCCATGTTAGCGCCGTAAACCATTTTCTCGCCATGGCGAAGGAAAATCGTACGATCCGCACGGTATGCCTTATCAACGATCCCCTTATGGATACCATCATTAAAGATCACGCAGTTTACCAACACTTCCGTAACGGAAGCGCCTTTATGACGAGCGGAAGCCGTCAATACCTCGGTCGTATTCTTCAAATCCACATCGATCGAGCGGGCGAAGAAATTACCACGGGCACCCAATGCCAACTCAGCCGGCACAAACGGATCTTCCACCGTTCCATACGGAGAGCTCTTGGATACGAAACCACGGTCGGATGTCGGGGAATACTGCCCCTTCGTCAAACCATAGATCTTATTGTTGAAAAGAACGATATTCAAATCGATATTACGACGGACAGCGTGGATAAAATGATTACCGCCGATAGCCAAGCAGTCGCCATCACCCGTAATCAACCATACGCTCAAGTCCGGGCGAGCCGTCTTTACGCCGGTAGCGATAGCCGCTCCACGACCATGGATCGTATGGAAGCCATACGTATTCATATAATAAGGTAAGCGGGAAGAACAGCCGATACCGGAGATCACGGCAATGTTGTGCGGAGCTACTCCCAGTTCGGCCATAGCCTTGTGCAAGGAGTTCAGGAAAGCATGGTCACCGCATCCCGGACACCAGCGAGGCTGACCTGATTTATAATCTTTTGCTGTATATACTGTTTCGCTCATCTCTTATTCCTCCAATAATTTAGTGAATGCTTCTACAAGTTCTCTCGTAACGAACGGCTGGCCTTTTACCTGGTTGAACTGGCTGATATTCAGTCCGGGTACTTTCATGCGCAGATATCCTGCGAATTGTCCCAAGTTCTGTTCGGCTACTACAATCTTTTTATACTTTTTCAGTATTTCGGCTGTGTTCTTAGGCAGCGGGTTGATGTACTGGAAGTGAGCGAGTGCCACTTTCTTTCCATTTTTGCGCATATGCTCTACAGCCGAATAAAGATGGCCGTAAGTACCACCCCAGCCTACTACCAGCAGGTCGGCATCAGCATCGCCTTGTACTTCCTGTTCAGGAATACTGTCAGCTATCTTGTCGACTTTGGCCTGACGCAGAAGTGTCATTTTCTGGTGATTTTCCGGTTCTGTGGAAATAACGCCTGTTTCACTGCTCTTCTCGAGCCCACCGATGCGATGCATGAATCCTTCGGTCCCGGGAACGGCCCAATAGCGTACGCCGGTCTTTTCGTTACGTTGGAACGGGGTCCATGTGCCAATCATATCCGGTGTTACATACGGCGGATTTATAGCCGGATACTCATCCATGTTGGGTAATTTCCATGCGGCAGAACCGTTTGCGATAAAGGCATCGGTCAGCAGTACTACCGGAGTCATGTGTTCAAGAGCTATTTTAGCAGCCATATAAGCAGCATCAAAACAGTTGGTGGGTGAAGTAGCTGCAATGACAGGCATCGGACTTTCACCGTTACGTCCATAAAGGGCTTGCAACAGGTCTGTTTGTTCCGACTTGGTCGGCATACCGGTAGAAGGGCCTCCACGCTGTACGTTGACCACAACCAGTGGTAATTCGGCAATGACAGCCAGGTTCATGGCTTCACTTTTCAGGCAGACACCCGGTCCTGAAGTAGTCGTTACAGCCAGATCGCCTGCAAATGCTGCACCTACAGCTGAAGCGCATCCGGCGATTTCATCTTCACATTGAACGGTTTCCACGCCCAGCGATTTATGTTTGGCGAGTTCGTGCAGGATATCGGTAGCCGGAGTGATGGGGTAAGATCCCAGATAAAGTTCCAATCCCGCTTTTTCGGCAGCGGCGATCAAACCGTATGAAGTGGCTTTGTTACCATTAATATCGGTATAGAGTCCTGCGGCTTTCGACGTTTTACTTTCAATCTTGTAAGTGGAAGTAGAGGCATGCGTGTTGGCTCCATAGTTGTAGCCGTCATTTAGCACTTTGATGTTGGCAGCGGCAATTTCCGGTTTTTTTGCGAATTTCTCGTTCAGCATTTTTTCGGCAGCAGACAGGTTGCGGTTGAATAACCAGCATACTAAACCGAGAGCGAACATGTTTTTGCAACGCAACATGGCTTTGTTGTCCAGCCCTGAATCTTTGAGGCTTTCTTTACACATCGACGAGATGGGGACTTCAAGCACTTGCTGTGTGATTCCCATTTCTTCGAAAGGATTGCCTGTCTTGAACTGTGCTTTTTCCAAGTCTTTTTCTCCGAAAGAGTCGGAATCTGTGATGACCAGCCCCTGCGGTTTGCAGAATTTAATTTGTGTTTTCAGTGCGGCGGGATTCATAGCTACCAATACGTGGCAATGATCACCCGGAGTGAATATCTTACTTGCACCGACGTGTACCTGAAAACCTGATACGCCCGTCAGTGACCCTTGCGGAGCACGAATATCTGCCGGATAATCGGGAAATGTACAGATGTCATTTCCAATCGTAGCCGACACGTTCGAGAAGATGTTGCCGGCCAACTGCATACCGTCGCCGGAATCGCCGGAGAAGCGGACAACCACTTCTTCCAATTCTTTAACCATCATTTCGTCTGCCATAATTCTATTTATATATTTAAATTTAGGATTAACATGAACCGGTGTTAGTGTGTTCTTTGAATATTAACCACCAGCGTGTCTTTTTTGTTTGTCACTTTCCTGTATATGTGGCAGGCAAAGTTCGCAAAGTTAAGTGACTTAACAAAATCTTTTCTGATTTATCTGTGGGGCTTTGTTAAAAGAGAGCTGTTTTATTGCAATTTTGTTCTCTGGAGTAAGCAAATTGTCTACATTTTGTTCAGATATGGGCTCTGGCTACAACAGTTTGATATCTCTGTTTAGATCGTTTTTTGACTTATTGCTTTCTAATTCGTTTAATAGATAGATATCTGTCTGTATTTTATTTGAATTTTCTTTCACTTTTGGCGTCTCTTACCCTATTCTACTATCTCTCTTCTATCTTATGGATTAAATGAATGTGTTTGCTTCTTCTTCTTTTATAAATCTGTTCTTTCGGGTTTGCCAAATCAGGAGAATACGCTATCTTTGCAACCGATATCTATCATGGCCCTGTAGTTCAACGGATAGAATAGATGTTTCCTAAACATTAGATAGGGGTTCGATTCTCCTCGGGGCTACAATGATAGAAACGCAGTTAATCAATAGCGATTAACTGCGTTTTTTGTTTGGATCCACTTTCCTTTTTGTGATGACGGACTGGATGTGATTTATACCTTATTATATATGTATAGCCGATTTAAATTGATGTGTGTCGTGTTCTACAATACAAGGGTATTCTCAGTTTGGAGATTTCTCAACTTTTCAAATGATAATAAGGATGATACATATCATTCCTTAGATTCGATACCCGATTATGATATGCTATTTATTCATTTTATGTTAATTCAGTTCTTATCTATAATTCTAATTCATCTATTTTCTTTTTTATTTGTTATAGGGACGTTGAGAATTTCTATTTTTGCATTTTATATTTAATATAATGAATCTATAAATAATAATTTATTTTGGAGAAGAAAATTGGAAAGTTAAGTATCAGGGTGTTGTTGAATACCCATCGTAGAAATGATTGTGAGATTTATCCTCTGATTATCCGTGTGGTTTATCACAGGCGTAAAAGTGAGTATTCTCTTGGGTGGAAGATTCATACTTCTAATTTCTCTGCAGATCGTGAGCGTGTTGTCTATTCATCAACCGGTAATCTTAAGCGCAAGGATCTGGGACTTATCAATGATGCCATTTCTCAGGAGCGTGAACGATTGCTGAAGATTTTTGCTTTTCTTCAACAGAATATGCCGGGGTTCAGCTTATCTCAGTTGATGGATAAGTATCGTATGGAGCGCAATTTGCGTTATGTCGATGCTTTTATTGTGCGTGAGATAGAGAGGCTTCGGCAGGAGGGGCGTTCTGGTACTGCCGGCCTGTACCTTAGCGGATTGTACTCTTTACGACGTTTTTTGCGTGGTCAGAAGATTACGTTTCGCGAGTTGACTTATTGTTTTCTTACGGATTATATTCATTTTCTACGTATGCGCGGTATCTCTGAAAATACTGTGAATATGTATATTCGCAATCTCCGCGCTGTCTATAACAAAGCCCAAAAGCAGGGGATAAATATGGGTTGTGAGTCTCCCTTCCGGGAGCTTAAGCTTCAAACTCAGGAGACTGCGAAGCGTGCGTTGTGTAAGCATGATATTGCCCGTATAGTATCTGTTGATCTTTCCTCCGAACCTTTATTGGATCGTGCCCGGGATCTTTTTATGTTTAGTTTCTATGCCCGTGGTATGCCTTTTGTCGATATTGTCTTTCTTAAACATGACTCGATAATCAATGGAATCATTTATTATGAGCGTAATAAAACGGGGCAACGCATGCAAGTCCGTGTGATTCCTCCTCTCGCAGCTCTGATTGAGAAGTATCGGAGTTCTTATCCGTATGTATTGCCGTATATAACGTCTTTTTCGGACCGTACGTCTTATATGCAGTATCGTTATGCATTGGGTAATGTTAACCGCCTACTCAAACGGTTGGGCAGGCGATTGCACCTGCCTCTTGTACTGACTACCTATGTTGCCCGCCATAGCTGGGCGACTATTGCCAAAGAGGAGGGATTTTCTATCGCATCTATCAGCGAAGGGCTTGGGCATACTTCTGAGGCAACGACCCAGATTTATCTTCAGTCTTTTAATAGTGAGGTCATTGATAAGATTAACGAGCAGGTCGTAGCCTCCATAGGAAGGCATATCTGATTGCTTTTTGAAAAGGTATATCGTGTGTAAGCAGGTATTTTAAATGATTTGTCCCGTTTGGGACCTCTGCTGTTCCATCTATCTCAATAGGATAGATAACGAGGGTAAAACCCTGACAAAACATGCTTTCTGCTCTTTCAACTACAAAACTCTACTTTAGTGATTCTTGTTTGACAGGGCAAAGATAATGCACCTGCAAAAAGAATCACTTATCCAAAGCAACCATTTACTTCACCTTTTCCGAGATTATATTTTAAGATTCTGATTATCAATATGCTTGTCTTTGAGCTGCCTGACCAACTCTCTTGGGGAATTACCGAAATTCTTTTTGCAGTATTTATTGAAACTGGCCGCTGAAGAGAAGCCGAATTCATACACAATCTCTTTTACACTGGCTCCGGGTTGCGCCAACCGATAAATAATTTTCTTGTTTTTTTGTTTCAGCAACCATGAATATACTGATTCGCCAAATTCTACCTTGAACTTTCTGGCAAGATCGGTAATACTCATTCCCATTGCCTGTGCTAATTCCTCACGATTGTTCACGCGATCAACATGCAGTAAAACAGCAGCTTTGAAGCTCATATTCGTTCCTATGATTTCATGAAATAAATTTACTATTTCCTGTTTGCTATAGCTTGTTCTCAAAATAATAAAGAGTTCTTTCTCCTTAATGGAGTGCAAATGCTTACAGTTGACTCCGGCTCTCAGGTAGGCATCCATTAATTCCAGAAATAAGTTCAGCGGGTGGCGTACCGATAGTATTCCGACCTCTTCAGATGCTTCTCTCACTTCTTTTAGATAGCTCTCTAACATGTGTTTCTCACATAGTTTAATGTCATTGTATAGGAAGCTCATATAAATGTAGCGTCCGGGGACTCGTACCTGTATCTCGTAAGTGGATAATGCCGAGATGAAAAAGAATTCTTGGGCTATTACCCTTTTTATTTTGCCTTCTTTGGGAATAATCTCCACTTCACCTTCAAGAATGAAGATCAGGAAATTAGTTTTAACAGATAAGGTCTGACTATTGAAGTTACTGCCGCTTGTAAGCGTTCCAATCCCGAATCCCTCATACGATTCACTTTTATAATTGGTGCATGAGATGTGCTCTTTTTTGTAATGTAGTTTCATTTTTAGTTTTGTAAATTATAGCTTGATATATTTATGTTTTTATTAAAATGTTTCATAATATGTTTCGCCGGATTTTGATATAATATATTATTATACAGCGATCTATTTAAAATCGACATGTGCCTATCGCATAGAAAAACATTTGCTGAAACAATATTATGTATATAACGCTGATAATCAGGAGTACTTTCTATCACTATCTATCCTATTGAGATAGATGAACTTGATCTGTGTAAGAAGATTAAAATAGATGTTCTATGGTTTTTGTAACCGTAACAATTGAATCTTGATGTGGTTCGGTGGAGGAGTATAAGATATTGCGGATTTTATGTATCCGATAAGTTTAATGTTTTTTTTAAGCAAAACAAGTTGAATAATAGTTATGGCGTTTAAGCGATCTGTGTTTCTCTTTCTGTTGGTTGTTTCTTCTACGTTTTTAGGGGTCGAAATAGCTCGTGGGCAGGTTTATTCTTTGCAAACTAATGTTTTGGGTTGGGGTACTACCAATATGAATCTTGAGTTCGGGCTGAAGTTTTCCCATCGTTGGACCTTCCACTTTCCTCTTCAATATAATCCCTTCTCTTTTGGAGATGCGAGGCTTCGCAATTTGTCTGCTTCTCCCGGAGTGCGTTATTGGATCCGTGAATCTTATGGGCGTTCTTATTTCCTTGGAATTCACGGAGTGAGCACCATGTATAATGTCGGTGGAGTTTTTGGCGATAAATATCGTTACGAAGGCTACGGTTTTGGAGGTGGACTTTCTTTGGGGTACAATCGTCCTCTTTCTCCTCATTGGAATTTAGAGTTTGAGGCAGGTCTTGGGGTCTTGTGGACCCATTATGATAAATATGTTTGTAAGGCATGCGGGCAGAAAGTGGCTACTTTTAAGGGAGCACGTCTGATTCCGACCAAGTTGGCAGTGAATATAGTCTATTTATTCTAATTCTATTAATCTCATTTCTTATTCTGTTGTAAGATGATACATCAAAAAAAGTTCGTCACTATATCGATAGGGTATCGTATCTATAAAATGTTAGGGATGCTCTGTCTCTGTGTGCTGGTATATTCATGCGGTTCAAAATCTCCTTTGACTATGCGTTTGTTTATGCAGGCTGGCGGAGCTACTGTCGAGCTGCCGAATACTTCTTCTGCGGATAGCGTTTTTACAGTCTCCGAAACTGTCGGTTTCCGGGATAGTGTGGTTGTTGACAATCCCGTTTCTTCGGTTGATTCTCTTGAAGAAGATATCTGGAAATCAATTGATATGGATCGCATTGATATTGTTGCTCAGCGTAAAAGTATAGAGCGAATCTTGGAACGTAATGGCGAGGTCACCCTGATGTTTTATGTAAAAGCTCCTAAAGTCCTATTGGACAGTTGCTGGAAGTTGACAATGTACCCGGAACTGATAGAAAAAGACTCTTCTGTTTTGCTGTCTCCTGTTATTCTGCGGGGAAAAGAATTTATCCGTACACAGGAAAGCCAGTATAAAGCATACGATGATTTCCTAAAGGGTATTATACCGGAGAGTAAATATGACAGTGCTTTTGTGGATCGTGAAGGTATCCGCAAAGATATTTTTGCACGGCAGAGGCTTTTCTGGAAGGTCTATGAAGCAGAGCGACGTAGACGTCTGGCTTATCTGAGGTGGAAGGCACTTATGGATAAGCGTCATGGATGGATCAGTACGAAAGCAGAGGGAAACCGTAATACTTTGAAGCAACGTATGCAGCGTAATGTCTTGGAACGCAGCGTGGAAAAATTCATCGCCGGTTATGATACGGTTGGTATACGTGCTTCGTACCAGAAAAAATACGATCGCCGTACGGATTTTTGGCCGGCTTACCGTTTGCCTCGTGCAATGACAGTTAAAGATGTTCCTTCCCGCTTTCAGGAACTTTATCTGTCCGGTGGGCGTCTTGAGGATATTCGTAACTACAGTTTCACTCGCCGGGATTCTATTGAGATCGCTTCCCATCGCTACTTCCGAAAAGCGATTGCAGAGAATGAATATAACCGGGATCATCAGGATTTGATTCGTGACCGTATTATCCGCTTCCCTTATGCTGACAGTGCAATGGTCAATCAAACAGCTGATCCTTCGGAAGACTTCTCCTATCTGTATATGTATCGCATCCCGGTACGTGAGGGAATGAAGAAATTACATATAACTCTTCGGGGAAACGTGCTCGCTACGGACCATAGCGTATGGAGTCTTCCTCCGGCGGATACATTGACATTCGTAATTGCGTCTGTTGCCGACTTGGCTGATGCTACTCTGGCGCGTCGTTTTGATATAGCGGGTGACAGTGTGAACCATCTTACTCCTGAGCGTGAGGAGTATGCCCAAGGACTTGAGGCCCTGTCCAATCGTGAATATCAGAGAGCTTTGGGTATCCTGGAGAAATATCCGGACTACAATACAGCTGTTGCCTTGACTTGTTTGGGCTATCATGCAAAGTCGGAAGATTTGTTAAAGCAACTGCCTCAAACAGCTGCGGTTGAATATCTCCGAGCGATTGTGAATGTGCGCTTGGAAGACTACCAAGCGGCAGCAGAACTTCTGTTGGAGGCATGCCGTAAAGATACTAAATATGTATACCGTACAGAAATGGACTCTGATATTGCAGCACTTCTTCCCAGATTTATGGGCCTGAAGGAGGAGCTGGAGCGAATAGCTTCTGAAGAGTAAAGTACACTATACTTATACCTTAATACTATAAGAAGTTTAATGATTCTTTATTTATTGTTGAATTTAAATTTTTATTAAAATGAGAATTACAAAATCGATTCTGGCCTTAATGGCTGCAACCATGACGTTCGCTGCATGTAGCAACGATGAGAAAATTACGGAGAGTACTCCTAAGACGGTAGCTTTAACTGTGAAGCTGCCAGAGTTCGGCGGAGCTTCGAGTAGAGCTATTGATCCTGAGACTACTACGGGGAATAAAGTGACTATTAATGGACCTGTAAAAATTATCGCACGTGTTTCACAAGGTGGTGCAATTACCAATACAATTAGTGAAAACATTACAGCTGGTTCAATGTCCACTATTACAGTTTCTGGTGCGGCACAGTGGATTGAGGTAGAGGCTAATGGTGATAATAGTACTGAAACTGATAATGTAAACACTCGTCAAGGATCAGCTACATCAAGTAAAGTGCGTTTGTTTGGAGGAGCAACGATAAATCCAGGAAGTGGTGGAAATGCAACTTGCACTCCGACAATAAACCCTGATATGGCGCGTGTGGAAGTAAAGGGTAGTCTGGCCGGCCCCTGGACACATCTGAATGATTTAAAGATAAAGGGGATTTACATTAATAATGTTAAGCTTACCAGAGGTGCTTCTTCATTGACCAGAATTGTGTCGGCTGCCTGGGGTACGGATTATGCTCCATCCGGTCAGTTTGATAAAATGTTTAATACTGATTTAGGAGCAGGTGTAGGAACTGGAGTGGCTCAGATTGCGGGTGGACAAGCCGATGGATATAACTTCTTCCCTCAGCAAGATCTTTCTTCTCCTACCACAAAGGAAGATGTTATGAAGAAATCGATCCATGTCATCATGGAGGTTGAGTTTGATAAAAAAGTTGGTGGCTTAGGTGTGGAAACCGGTTGGCTTAATGTGGTCGCTTTAAAAGATGCTGGTACCTATGTTACAGACTTCGCAGCTGGCAACGTCTATTCTATTGACCTTGCCGATATCAAGGATATTATGGATGTTCCGGTTCCTCCTGTAACTCCGGACCCCGATCCGGAAACTGTTTCTGTAGATCTTACTGTAAGCATAGGTCAGTGGACTGTAGTTCAGGTTAAGCCTGAAGTTTAACTTTACTCTGTCTTTTTCCGGTGCGGGAAATACCCCGCACCGGATACAATTTGAATGTTTCTTATTTTATATTAGTTGATATATGATATTTGTCGGGAAGAAAAACAGCACTTCGTTTTTTCTACTTATTTCACTCATTTTAGGACTGGCTCTCTATACAGCCTTATTTAGCAGTTGTGTTTACGAGGACTTGAGTAAATGTTCACGGATGTTTATGTTACAGCCACGTTATCTTTTGCATACGGGTGAAGGCGATCGTTTTGGAGAAGCTGTCCACCATATAGATGTGTATGCGTTCGACTCCCTCGGCATTTATCGCAAAATGTTTCGGGACAAAGGAGCACATTTGAAGAATGGCTACCGGATGCCTATTGACCTTCCTGAGGGGAAATGGACCTTTTTATGCTTGGGAGGTAAGGTTGGTGATTACGAGATTGGCATTTTTAAGACAGGTATTCCTCAACAGTTTAGTCCGGCTGTCTCTCCGGGGATTACCACTCTTTCGGATTTTCGTGTAAAAGCGTATTTTGAGCAGAAAGAAAATTTGGAATACTCACTTGGTGAGTTGTTCTTTGGGCGCCTGGACTCCGTGGAGATCACAGCTGATAACGGTGGGACAGGTGTAGTAGACTTAATGAAAAACACGAATAAGATAGAAGTCCGTGTGAAGGGAATCGCTGATGGTTCATCAGCCCGTATCACCTCTGATAACGGACGCTTTAACTCAGAAAATGTTACGCCGGCCGATGCCGGTACGATTATATATGTTCCTTATTATAGCGCATCTCAAACGGATGATACCCGTGTTTTCCAGTTTGATGTATTGCGCCTGTATACTGACGGGCATCTGTTCCTTAAATTGCTGAATCCCGATGGAACAGATGTTATTCCGGGATTTACAAAAGATTTAATCAATGCTATTATGTCCTCTCCCGCATACCATACTCAGGAGGATTTGGATAGAGAGGATACCTATCTGATTGAATTGGTGCTTTCTAAAGACGGAGTCATTATCTCTTTGCGGGTAAATGGCTGGGAAACTATCAGTACTACTCCGGAGGTCTGACAAGGAAAGTGAGAATTCAAACGGAGTGGCTACGGATGTTTTTATGGGTAAATAGAATTTGTTTTTTAGAGTGAATTCGTGCCTCTCTCGTGTTGGAAGGTTGTTTTGTCGTCGGGATGAAGCTACTTTGTCAGGACAAGGTAGGCGTAGGCCGGCACAAAACACCTTCTTTTGAGAGTGTATAAAGTTTTAAAAGTAGAGGGCGGAGTATACTATTAATGAACTGAATCTAAATTGATTGCATAAAATGAGCTTATTAAAGAAAAAGTATATGAGATGTGTAAAAGGAATATATATATTCTTTTTGCTACTGTCTTTTATCTCTTGTGAACTGGAAGATAAAATAGGAAGATATACTTCGGGAGACAATCCGGTAGAAGTAGAACTTATGACTCGTAATGTCACTTTAGGAGGAAGTGAATCCGGAGTGACTCTGAAGCGCTTGCGTGTAATTGCTGTGGCGAAAAACAGTGGAAAGGTGGAAATGAATCGCCGTGCCGATTTAAGTGATCCTTCATCATCCGGTTTAGAGCATACAGGGGGAGTGTTTAAACTCTATCTTCGTCCGGGTGATTACGATTTGTTTGTGATCGGTAATGAAACGACGGGCATGAATTCCGCATTAACCGGAGAGCCATCTTTATCAGAAATTAAAAGTGTACCGGTTACTCTACCTATAGATACGGCAGAGTTTGTGGTATGCAAGCATCTGGATATCCGGATAAGAAATGCAGCCTCTTCAACTCCGGTCACAGGGGAAGTCAGTGTGGATGAAGGATTAACCTGGAATTCAGCGTTCTCGGTTGAGTTGGAGCGCATTGCTTCAAAGGCGAGTCTGGAGATACGAAAAAATACGGATGAAGATATAAAGATCAGGCAGGTCACTGTTAAACAGTTACCTTCGTTCTCTTTTCTTTCCCCCTCTGCTTATCCGCTTTCCGGCGGGCTTACGGTTACTGATACGCGTTCGTTTTCTACACCTGTTTCTATCGCCGGAGAGAAAGATGTTCCCTCAGGATATCCGTATACATCTGTTGTACAGGGAAAGAATAGCTTTATCTTGCCGGAGTACATTTGGGATAATACGGCAGGGAAGGGGCGTGCTTCTTTTATGGAAATAGAGGCTGAACGTAATGGAGCGTCAGAAACATGGCAAATATTATTGGGAAAGAGTACGGATATTCCGGCTGACTACTCACTTGGGCGTAACACTTACTATCGATATATGCTGACCGTGAATCCGCTGAATGTCGATGTAAATGTAAGTGTAGAACCATGGCAGAATACGGCTGCTTATGATACGATTCCCGGAGCAAAGATCGTTTTCTCACGGGTCAATGTCGGTTATTCGTATGCTTCTGAGAGTGTTGTTACGTTTACAACCAAAAACTTGCCTCCTGTATCTGTCAGCCTATCTCCTGTACTATATACTTATAATTCTACAGGTGATCCTGTGAGTTCTAAATTTGATATGACACGGACTAAGATCAATTACAGCTATGACCAGGATACAGGAACAGGCATGGGAACTCTTACCATAAAACGGAACAAAGTTTCTCTTGCGGACACTTTGCTATTGATGGCAGGAGGATTTGCGCATACAATCGCTGTGGAAGGAGTGGAGTTTGCTGGTTCTAATATCTATTTTGATAGGGTTCTCGAGAAGTTTACTTTTGATGATACTCCTGCACCGGGATGCAGAGCGGAACATGAGAAATTTCAGGGGGCGTTTTTTTATTGGGGTTCTTTACAAGGGTATAACACCGGATATAATTTTCTGGCCACACGTAAGAGTGATAGAAAATGGGGTTATATTTTTACTCCGGTCTGGATCTCTGCATTTTCTGTTGTTGGGGGAGATGATGAGAATCTGATTCTTCAGAAGGGATTACATGATCCTAAAAATCTGAAAGGTGATATCTGTCGCTTTATAACGCAAAGAGAATGGGGACCCGGAAATAAGAAGTGGCGGATGCCTACTTTAGATGAACTGAAGCTTTTGGGCGATGGGGTTCGGGAAACTACTGCTTCTACTCCGGGTTGGGGTTATATTTCTGGCAGTTCGAGTGAGGGTAGCACTGTTATTGGCAATGGAATTCGTACAAATAACCGCTATTATCTTCCAGCTAATGATGGGGGGAATAGAGGGAGATATTGGTCTGCTTCCGCTGCAATCAGTGCTTCAGCCCGGGGACTTTACTTTGAATATCTAAGCACTTCTGTGCAAGATTGGAATACTTCATCGGGGGTTGGAGTCATTCGTTGCGTTGTTGATTCTGAGAATAATTATTCAAAAGTTTATCGTGTTGTTTATTCGAATACCGATCCTCTGAATCAAGAAAATAATTTGTATAGCGTTCCGCCATCGGCATTGTTGAACGAAGGAGAAACGATAACATTGCCAGCGCTGTCTACAAAATTCAATGATTACGAAGTACGTGAAGGGAGTAAAGTGGTAACAAAGTATTTTCATTCCGGATGGCTTGTAAATGGACGGCATTTTGATTTTGGTGATTCATATGTGG
>OGPT01001067.1_pt1 | contig 26667 bp, 15 predicted proteins | sample 1552951 | NCBI WGS metagenome assembly OGPT01 (sample SAMEA2580224, study PRJEB22360) | human gut metagenome | biome: human gut; feature: human-associated habitat; material: faeces | place: Denmark | collected 2008/2010
TCATAAAGGTCAGATACTGCCGGGCGGCAAGATCGTCCTCACCGAGAATACTCGTTATTGCGGACTTGTATGTTTGCGGAGGGGCATCATCTTCAGCATAGGCAAATGTTACCTCGGACTGAATATTGCCCAGAACACTGGCAACTGTTGTGGAAGAAGCGCCGCCAGCTCGCGCACGCGCTATGGCTTTTTCATGCAAGGCTTTTAAGAGAACCCGATAGGCATCGCGCATTTCCGGCGGGGCATCGTCATACAGTGTCGGATTGTCCCTCTCATTCAGATATGCTTTTCGTTCTGCTAGGTATTCACCGTGTGTGGATGCATAGTCCTGGTATTGCAGGGAACAAAGCACATCCCGATCACAGAGAAGTGGGATCAGCACATCTCTCTTGTCAAGTACACTGGGGCTGTTCGTACTGCATTCGGCAATCAAACCAGCTTTGCAGATGAACTTGGACTCATCGTGAGTGGCCTTGCTACCCAACATTTTCAGAATTTCGGATTGGACTTCAGCTCGATATGCTTTTATTTGCTTATAAAGCTGGGAAGTAGATGCTTTTTCAGAAAGGAGAGTACATTTTCCTTCAGGGAGAAAGTTTTGCCCAATAGGGCGTACATTGTCGAGCAAAATTGAAAAGTCCATCACAAATAACCTCCCCCAAAATTCTCAAAGAAAAACAGGTGAAAAATGGCACAATGCCTTATAGCAAAAGGATTTCTGCGGTTTTGAGATAGCATTTTTACACCCACCAACTGGCCGGTGAAGGGCGGCTGCTGGTGGTACGATACCTCCTGCACGGTGCACTTTAACAATCAAACAAGGAGGTAAAAATGGAAAGTAAAATCTTTGCCAAATTAAATTTTGATCCGGGCATATTAGTTATACTTTCACTTATCCTGACTGTTGTGGCAATTGTACTTGTCATTATGCTTGTCTTAAGACAGTCACGACTTGAAATGAATTATAAAATCTTTATGAAAGGTAAAAATGGAAAAACCCTTGAGGATACCTTCAAAGCACAATTTGATGATATTGATCTTGTAAAAGAGCAGACAGACTTACTTCATAAACGCATGATGTATGTAGAAAAGAGTTTAAACCGTTCCTATCAGAAATGCGGCGTTGTTAAATATGATGCATTTAAGGAATTAGGCGGTCAATTAATACAGATCATCAACGAGATGTGTAAATAACACCCTTTCGGGGCGTTTTAAAATATTGGGTTCAGTCTTCAGCCGAGGTAAGCTATTTATGCTCTGTTGATTTGACTGAACCCTTTTTTTTTGGATAATTCTCAGTTCGTGTAATGAATAAACTAATAAAGGTAATCTTATTTCTAATTGTCGGGATGGTTCAGGTCTTCGCATGGGGAGGGCTGAGAGGGGACACGTTGGCCAAGGAGCTGGATGAAGCTGTCTTGAATAGATCTTTTTATCTGCAGCAACGGGAGCAACGGATCACGCAGCTAAAGGACATGTTTCTCTTGAGCAAGATATCGTTGTGGCAGGAATATGAGATCAACCACCAATTATACGAGGAATTCAAGAAAATACAACAAGACTCGGCCATCTATTACATAAAGCGGAATATGGAGATAGCGTCATTTATGAAGGATACGGCACGCATCTATACTTCCCGCTTACGACTGGCTACGCTTTATGCTTTCTCCGGGATGTACCGTGAGTCGGAAGGTCTGTTGCGAAGCATAGACCGTGAGTTGCTGTCTAAAGAGCAGAAACAGGATTTCTATGAGGCTTATTATTCGTTTTTCTCTTATTACAGTACGAATCTGGATTCTTTTGAATATAGGAAACAACTTGATTTATACAAGGATTCGTTATTGTCTGTCTTAGATACGGTCTCTTATCGGTATAAGATAAATCTGGCGCAGAAATATCTGGCTCACGGACAGGCGAGGTCTGCGGAGAAGGTGCTCATCCCTTTATTGGAGAAAGAGGAGCGGTATAACCCGAATTTCGCGATGATCACTTATCTGCTGGGAGATGTTTATGATATGGATGGGCGTACCGATCTCGCCCGAGACTATTATACCTTGTCGGTTATCGCCGATATCAAGAGGGCCTTCTTGGATAGTGGTTCTATCCAAAAGCTGGCGTTGAATTATTATGAAAGTGGTGATCTATCCAATGCCCTTAAATATGCGCAGCTAGCTATAGAAGGTGCCGTTACTTGCAATATACAGTTCCGCATGAATGAGATCTCTAAATTCTATCCTATCATTAATGCTTCCTATCAGACACGGGAAGCTCAGGGCAAAAGGCAATTGATGACTTATTTCTTGTCGATCAGCCTATTGACGCTCTTTCTGATCCTTTCTCTTGCCTATGTGTATAGGCAGATGCGGAAGATCTCAGCGATACGAGAAGAGTTGGTTAATACCAATGCCCGTTTGGTAAAGTTGAATAGAGAGATAAGCGAGACGAATGATTTATTGCAAGAGCGAAATATACAGCTATCGGAGTCAAACCATATCAAGGAGGAATACATCGCTCATTTCCTCGATCTCTGCTCCACCTATATTAATAAACTGGAGGATTACCAGAAATCGCTACAGAAGAAGGCGATGAATAAACAGTTGGACGAGTTATTCAAGATGCTCCGTTCGACCCGTATGGTGGAGAATGAGGTGGAAGCGCTTTATGTTAACTTCGATCGAATCTTTCTTGGATTATATCCTACGTTTGTCAAGGACTTCAACGCTTTGTTGCAGCCCGAGGAACGTATCGTCTTGAAATCGGAGGATCTGTTGAATAAGGAACTTCGTATATTCGCCTTGATGCGGTTGGGAGTTACGGACAGCGTAAGGATAGCCGCTTTTCTTCGTTGTTCGTTGAGTACGATCTATAACTACCGGACCAAGGTACGTAATAAGGCGTTAGTGCCTCGTGATGAGTTTGAAGGTTGGGTGATGAGGATCGGGATTAACCGGAATCCGTTATAATCAATCTACATTTTTTAGGATAGTGATCTTTATTAACTGATTTGTATTTAATAGGATAGCGGATCGTACTGTCTACATTTTTATATCAATCTTCTTTTTGCTTCTTATTCCCGGATACATTTGCGGCATAACTTTTAAAAAGAGATGCCATGAAGATTAAATTAATGATTGCCGCCGTGATCGCCTGTTTGGTGTTCACGGGATTTACGAAAGAGAACGTATCCGATACGGTCGATCACAACGCATGGAAGACATCCGGCGTCGTGGTCATACAAAATGATGTCCTTACGTTGGCCGGTTCCAACGCCCGTGCTTTGTTGAACGATGGCAAAGGCTATACGAACTTCGAGTTAGATATGGATGTACGTACCACGACCGGTGGCAAAGGTTATATTGGTATCCATACGGACGCTACGGATCGTAAAGGATACCGTATCGCCTTGAACAACGATCGGGAAGATCCGGTTTGGTGGCGGATGACGGGTAGCTTGGTGTCAGTCCGGAACCTGACGAAGAGTTTCGTGAAAGAGAACGAATGGTTCAAGATGAATATCCGGGTAGAAGGACGGCTTGTCCGGGTGCGGATTAATGGTGAGACTGTCGTAGAATATATAGAGCCTTCCAAACCTTTCCGTTTGAAGGAGAACGCTAAAGCATTGTTATCCCAAGGTACTATCTCGCTGGTAGGTACGGGACGTGGAAATCTTCAGTTTAAGAATATCTCGTTAGAGGCGTTCAGCGCGAAAGGAATAGACATTCCCGCTCAATGGGCGAATGCCGTGGATGAGCAGACGGACGAGATTATTCGTTTGCATCAAGAGGACTTCCCCGTGCTTGATTATCATGTTCATTTAAAAGGTGGATTGACGAAGGAAGTAGCCGCACGGCAGTCACGCTGGACGGGTGTTAATTATGGCTTGGCTATCAATTGTGGCATCGGCTTCTCGATCACGAACGATACGGAGTTGTATAATTATCTGGATACCATGCGTACCCAACCCTTTATCTTGGCTATGCAAGCGGAAGGACGTGAGTGGGTAACCACCTTTTCGGAGGCGGCCCGCAACAGCTTTGACTATGTGTTTACCGATGCCATGACGTTTCTGGATCATAAGGGGCGGCGTACGCACCTATGGGTAAACAAGGAAGTGATTATCGATGATGAGCAAGCATATATGGATATGATGTTGGACCGTATCTGTTCTGTCTTGGAAGAGCCGGTCGATATGTACGTGAATTCCTGTTTCCTTCCCGATGCGATGAGTGACCGATATGATATGTTTTGGACAGAAGAGCGTATCGACCGTTTCGTGAATGCCTTGGCAAAAAGTGGAAAGGCTTTGGAGATAAACGAGCTTTATCATATTCCGAATAAAGCGATCATTCAGAAAGCGAAAGCCGCGGGTGTAAAGTTCACGTTCGGTTCCAACAATATCACGCCGTGGTTTGTAGAATGTAACAGTATCTTACGAAGAATAAACAGGCTCTTGAATAACTATTCTAGCTGAAGTGTAGCGTTTTTATCTTATAGGAAAATAGCGGTGAATTCCTTTTCGAAATTCGGGGTGAATGCGCCTTTCCCCAGATTCTCTTTGATCTCCTCGATCGGCCAGAAACGTCCTCCGTCCAGTTCCTCGGGATCAGGGGTGATGGGGCCATCGTAAGTGGTCCGGAAAGTGTTTACCAATTCCTTTTCTATGGAAGACTCGAATACATAACGTTTGATGAAGACAGGCGTGAAATCAGTAATGCCCAATTCCTCACGAACCTCACGGCGCAGGGCCTCTTCCACGCTTTCTCCATAATCAATATGCCCACCTACGGCCGTGTCCCATTTTCCCGGTTGTATATCCTTGTTCATGGAACGTTTTTGGAGATATAGATCTCCATCCTTATTAAAGATATGTAAATGGATTACGGGATGCAGCAACTTCCTTCCGCTATGACATTCCTTGCGAGTAGCCTTTCCGATCGTCTCACCTTCCTCGTTTACCAGAGGAAACCATTCTGTTCTCATATTTTAAATAGACTTTAATTTACTGATAACCGTACCTAACTCCTCATCCGTTAAATTATTTCCATACGTAGCGTAATCCAAGCGGAATGTACATCCATTCTTGTATTCAGAGCAACCATAAGCGGTTTTGCCCCGGAGGATAGAGCCTTTGTGACAGATGGGGCAAACGGGCTTATCCGTTGATGGAAGCTCCAATTCAGGAGTAGCCTCTGCTTTCTCTTTCTCTTTCTTGGCACGAGGCTTACGAGGTTTCTTTTCCTTTTTCTCCTTGGGTTCGTCTTTGGGAGTTTCTTTAGCTGCTTTAGACGTATCCTCAATCGTAATCGTTCGCCGGGTTTGGTCGGAAAGGACGTTTATGACGACCTCGTTTACCATCTGCTTCAACTCATCAAGGAAAGTACGGGCCTCATAAGTTCCCCGCTCGATCTGACGAAGCTTCTTCTCCCAAAGACCCGTCAACTCCGCGCTTTTCAGCAGTTCCTCATGGATCGTGCCGATCAATTCCGCACCGGTAGCGGTGGGATAAAGATTCTTGCGCTCCTTCCGTATATAATTACGCTTGAACAAGGTCTCAATGATCGCCGCACGGGTAGAAGGGCGGCCGATACCGTTTTCCTTTAAGGCATCCCGCAGCTCGTCATTATCCACTAATTTACCGGCGGTTTCCATCGCCCGCAATAAAGTAGCTTCCGTATAAGGTTTCGGAGGCTGGGTCCAAGTCTCTTTCAAGATCGGTTTATGCGGGCCGCTTTCTCCTTTCACGAAATCGGGCAATACGCCTTCTTCCTCGGTAGGTTCAGCCTCCGGATCTTTCTGCTCGGCTCCGAATACGACACGCCAACCCGGTTTGAGGATTTGCTTTCCGGTCACCTTGAATTCCACCTTATCCACTTGACCCAAGACCGTAGTGGTCGATATCTCGCAATCCGGATAAAAGGCGGCGATAAAACGACGGGCTACCAAATCGTACCCCTTCCGTTCCGTATCCGTAAGATTGCGGGCGGGGACTCCGGTAGGGATAATCGCATGGTGATCGGTAACCTTCGAGTTATCGAACACCTTCTTGCTCTTCGGCAATTTTTGATTCATCAAAGGAGCGGTAAGCTCCGTATAATCCACCAACCCTTTCAAGGTATTGGGAACTTTCGGATAGATATCATCACTAAGGAAAGTCGTGTCTACACGTGGGTAGGTTGTCACCTTCTTCTCGTAGAGCGATTGGATCAACTTTAGCGTATCGTCCGCCGTAAACGCGAATTTCTTATTACATTCCACCTGCAACGAGGTCAAGTCGAATAGGCGAGGGGCGAATTCCTTCCCTTTCTTCTCGGTGATACTGGTAACGGTAAAATCCTGTTCCTTTACCTTCTCCAGAAAAGCCTCACCTTCCTCTTTCTTCGTGAACTTACCTTTCGTGGCGGAGAAAGTCGTATTCCTGTAAATGGTCTTTAATTCCCAATAGGGTTCCGGCTTGAAATTGTCGATCTCGGCTTGCCGGTTTACGATCAAGGCGAGCGTCGGGGTTTGCACACGGCCGATCGATAATACCTGCCGGTTCTGCCCGTAGCGCAAGGTATAAAGGCGGGTGGCGTTCATCCCCAGCAACCAGTCGCCGATGGCACGGGATAGCCCGGCCTCATATAACTTATTGAATTCCGTCTGTTCTTTGAGTTTTTGGAAACCTTCCCGGATCGCCTCCTCCGTAAGCGAGGAGATCCAAAGGCGGTAGACCGGGCATTTACAACCTGCCTTTTGCATGACCCAGCGTTGGATCAGCTCTCCCTCTTGGCCGGCATCACCGCAGTTAATGACCATCTCGGCATTTTGCATCAGGCTCTCGATTACCTTGAATTGTTGCTCATACGTAGGATTCTCGATTAGTTTGATACCGAACCGGGGAGGGATCATAGGTAGTGACCCCAGACTCCAGCGTTTCCAGTTCTCCGCGTATTCATGCGGTTCTTTCAGGGTACACAAATGCCCGAATGTCCAAGTTACCTGATATCCGTTTCCTTCGATATACCCATTCATTCGTTGGGTTGCCCCTAATACTTCCGCGATTTCCCGGGCCACACTCGGCTTTTCGGCGATACAAACTTTCATCAATACATCATCCTTTCTTAAATGAACAGACAAAAATACATGATTATTTCCGAATGAGCAAAGATGTTTGTTATCGTGAGTTTATAAAGCTGTATGATGGAGTTGCTGATTTTGGTTCAATTTGTTTTTACCTTTGGGAATTTTGCATACATTTGAACCTATGTAATCGAAGTGGGAGAATAAGTCGAATGGCAGACATTGATTCAGAGAAAGAAAGAAGGCTTGTGGCGGACTTGCTAGAAGGGGACGAGTCGGTCTTTTGTGAATTATATGCCCTGTATAAGGATCGCTTGATGTGGTTTTCCTTGAAATTCCTTAAATCCCGGGATATGGCGGAAGATGTTTTTCAGGATGCTTTCGCCTCTATTTGGCAGAATCGCCGTTTCTTGAACCCGAATGTACCTTTTGGCCCGTATGTGTATACGATCGTGAAAAATCGGATCTTAAACCTGTTGGCGGGACTGGATCGTGAGTTGGAGCTGAGGGATAAGATACGGTCCGCCTCATTGGATAGCACGAACGAGACGGAGGACTCGGTATTGGATACGGATTTAAATGCATTGTTGGATAAGGCGCTTGAAACGTTGACCCCACAACAAAAAAGGGTTTTTGATATGAGCCGTAAAGATATGAAATCCCATAAGGAGATAGCCGACAGTTTGGGTATCTCGGTATATACGGTACAACAACATATCTCTACGGCCTTGAAAGTGATCCGGGCGTTTCTGGCTAAATATGCGGAGACTTATATGAAGCTACTGCTCTAAAAACACACCTCCCTTTATTCATATTCCCGATAGGCACCGAACCGGGCTAAGCGATCCTCGCCGAGTTGTTCCGGTACAGGTTGCGGGGAGAGGCCCAAGCCTTCGTTGATCTGTTCCCAAAGTCCCGTACGGGTGTAAGTTTGATGCACTTTCTGGAAACGGGTGGATAGTAATAAATCCTTGGCTTCTTGATATTGCTTCCTATCGATCAGTAGCTGTACCTTTCGCTCGGCCACCCATTCATCAGAGGACGCGTTTATCTTATCCAACCATTTTTCCCGTTCCGGTAAAGCCTCGGTTCCAAACTTCTTTAATACTTTATCCCGCTCGATAACCAACTGGGGATGTAGGTTCAACCACGAGGTCTCGGGGATAGCGGCGTAAGTATCTCTCGCCTTTTCCCACGCCTGCCGACGAACATATAGCCTTGCCAATAAAGCTTTTGCCAGATCGATATCCGGGATGGATAGTTGTTCGATCGCCTCCTCTACACGTTCTCTTCCAGCCAACCAAGTCCCATAGTGGAATTGCCAATAATCCCGTTCCGGCTGGGGAGATATTTGGATCGCCCAACGAAAAGCATCGTCCAGATCTTCCATGCCGGATGGAGCCCACTGCCCGTCTTCCGGATAGGGGGCGGCGGGAAGCATGGACTTATTCTTATAGGCATCGGCTAAGGCGATCCAGATGGAAGATTCATTCTTCCGGGCCCAGTCGAATAGCGGGATGCGATCGATCGGGCGAAGCCTTAATGCCGGAACCTTTAAGGAATAGATATCCAAAGGATGATCTGTCGGTATCCAATATTCTACGTGATTCTTTTTCTCGCCGGGACGCAATTCGAGCTTGATAGATTGGTCGCTGATCGGGCCACCTTGGATTTCTACGTAAGGCTGCCGGTCGGGGGTACTGAGCATGGACCATTCCTTGTCGCCGGCTACGCCATAACTCCATAGCTTGATACCGGGCGTACTGGATTCGTCGGCGATATGATAGAGCCCGCTGCCCAAGGAGGGAGTGTAGGCCCCGAAAGCATTCACGTCTTTCGTTTTCCAGAAGTAGCCGGTCATCTCTTTGATATCCCGTTCATGATGGGTTCCTTCCGTTTTCCAGTCGATCGTGTCCAACGTGGAGGCATGGGATAATACGGTCCCGTTCGGGAAATCGTATTGGGTATCCGGTGCGCAAGAAAGGGCGGCGTTGGACCATGACATCCATGGATAGGCTTGCTTTCCCGGGTTGTAGTAAACAACCCTTTGGGTAAGGCATTCGTCCTTATCTCCTAAGGAATATTCTACAGACCATTGCATACCGTAATGAGATTCCCGTTCTCCGCATGTTACATATGTGCGGTCTCCCGTATGATCGATCTGATAAAGCACCGGCTCATTTTGCGTGGGAGAGTGGGAGATCGGGAAACTGACCTCGATCCCCCCGGCCACGAAATAGAAACGGGGTAATATCCGTGTGTATTTGATTACGTCCGGCCTGTACAAGACCTCCTTGCCGCTCTCCTTGTGAGTGAGGGATATTACTTTCCCGCAAAGATCGGGGCAGATGATAGCCTTGACTTTCTCGTTCTCTAGCGAGATCATCCGGTACCTTTTAGGCACCGGACGATTTGAGGTCTCGCTATAACTCATATAGGGGTATACGCCATTCGGGTCCAAGGCGGTCGGTAGCGGGCCGGTGGGCGTCAATACGTGCGTCAGTTGTATCTGGTCGAACTCCTCGCAAACAACACCTGTTGTCTGCGAGAAGGCTGGCCCTGCGGCTACGCTTGCCATGAGTGATAGGATTAAACGATATGCTTTCATGTCTTTCTTGCTGTGTAAGCCCATTATTTCGCCAATAGATCGGACAGTTGACGGATGATAAGGTTACCCTTACGTACATCCGCCGAGATCTTGTTCTCATCGAACTCTTTCTCTTTCGGGAAGATAGACAAATGTTGGTCTAGCTGCTTCAATAAGCCTTGGGCTTGAGCGTTACCCGATTGGGCGGTCAGTTCCCGTAAGATACGGACCTTCTCGAAATCCACGATACCTTCTCTCATTTTCTCGAAGCGGATGCAACTTTTGCCTCCCGGATATACCATGTAGCAATCGCCTGCTGCCCAAGAGCCATGACGTGCGTCGCGATCGGCATCTTCCGGCCAAGCGTCGTAAGCCCATCGCAAGAAGCCGTCATAACCATACGCCATTACATACCAACTGATCCAACGTCCCTCGATAGGAGGAGAGAACACGAAGTTGTTCGGGATCGGCGGGTTACAGCATACGTATACGGTGGACGTGCGTCCGGTGGCGGCCCGTGCCTTTTGCTCGGCGATGGTAGGTTCCTCTCCGTAAAGGAAAGAATAATCGTCCAGCAGTCCGTCCAATTCCTTATGCCAATTGCCGGCGTAAGTGATCTTCCAGCATTTATCATGGTTGCGCACGACATTGATAGCCGCTAAGGTCTCTTCCATCGGATTCTCGTTGATTCCGATATAGGTGATGTCCAACCAGCTTTTAGCTTCCAGGTGGAACTTGAAATCCGTGAGGAAGATATTCCACATCTTCTTGAATTCCTCTGAGCTTGGCGCCCAGTTGATATAAGAATAATCGCCCGTAGCCTCGTCCTTATAGCGGTGACGGAATCCCCAAGGAATCGGGGTATAGAGGGTGATTGCCTCGTCGATGCCACATTCCATTGCTAATTCTACGTACTCGTCGAAGATCTTGTAGTCGAAGGCCCATGTGCCGTCCGCTTTCTTGATCCACTCGATCATACCCCCCTCGATCATATAGGAGTTATCGGACCAAGGAGAATGTACTCCATAAGTCGTGATGTAGGTACCACCTGCGTCGGCATAATGCTTCAAATGCTGCTTGAGAAGCATCTTATGTTCTGGTGACCAAGGTTCCACGTGATTGTACCATGCCACGGCCCATGGGTTCTGCCATAGGTCCAGACGGTATTTCCAGTCTTTCGGATAGGGGAGCAACTGGTTTTGCACCACGATCTCCAGATTCAATAGTTGAGGAGCCTTGCCTTTTGCCCGTACCTCCACTTTGCCTTTATACGTACCGGGAGCGGTTCCTCTCGGCACATCCACCATCATCCATACCGGACGGGTGGTTTGGGAAGGGAGATCGAAGCGGTCCAGCGTCTCGAAACGGTCTGGCATCAAGAAGCCGGATTTGTAGGGAGATTCCCCGCAGATGGCTTTTTTCTCGGCATACGGATAATTGGACAATACGTAACGCACCAACTCGAAGGTAATCCGGTCTTTCGGGATGATGTTTCCCTCGGCGCTCCTCAAGTCTTGCGTAGAGACACGTACTTGTTCCAACGCTTCTGATGACCATACCAATATCTGGGCATTCGCTCTTTCCCCCCTCCAAACGGTCGTAGAGTAGGAAGATGATAAATCGTTGTCATGGTTTACGGGTACTTCCTTCCGGAAATAAAGCCGGTCGGTCGATCCGAAGGCGGAATGGATACCCGCCTGATTGCTCCAAGCGGGTTCATTCACGCAAAAATCAAATGTTAACTCCGGGTCATAGTGGTGACTCCGTACAGGGACAAACGTGGAATCCATCTGCCCCGGATACACTTGGCCTAGACTGATATGAGAATAAATAAAAAAACTAGCTACCGCTAAAAAGTATTTCTTCATGCTATAAAAATTTAAGATAATTCATATTTAAATGGGATTCCCCTCCCAGATAGGTAGGCCCTCCCTTCTCGTATAGGTTGGGCCTACCCTCATATATATAGTCGCTTATTCTTGGAAAAACCCTTACCAGCCCGGGTTCTGTTCCAAGGTTCCTTTCGACAATTGTACCTGTTGCAAAGGGATCGGGGATAGCCAATGCTTCGGTGTCTGGAACTTGCGGGCGGATGCGGGTTGGGCGATGATAAAGCCTTCGCTATCTACCTGTATATCCTGTCCGATCACCAACTCCGGGAATTTCTGTTGATACTCCGTACCCACGAATTTCACGCCACGGATCGCAAGGGGAAGAACCGTTTCCGCCGTGCCCCAACGACGTAGGTCGTCCCGGCGATATCCTTCGAATGCCAGTTCCACGGTTCTCTCACGCCGGATCTCTTCCAGCATATTCAGTCCGTTGGCGGAGACAAAAGCGTTGGTTAGGTGAGGCATATTCGCCCGGTTTCGCAGGTCATTAATGGTCAGGTCTAATTGCTCGTCCGTGATCTGTCCGTTCTTCTCGTATAAAGCCTCGGCGAGGATCAGCAGGACTTCGGCGTAACGAAACTCCTTGAAGTCGTATTCGCCGATGAATTGAGCGGCATCCAATGTCTCATCCAAGAACTTACGGATCATATAGCCTGTGCGTGTAGCGCTATTCCCTACAAATCCCGGATAGGTAGGTGTCCAGAGACCTCCCTCGAAAAAGACCTCGCTACCGGGAACGATAAACGTCTGCTCCATACGGGAGTCCCGGTTCTCGAATTCACTCGTCTGGTATTGGAATCCCTTAAATAAAGGAGATTTATCGATGGGCAGACCATCGTTACATAAATACATATCCGCAAGGTTTTTTGTAGGAACCATGGCACCGAACCAAAGTTCCCGTGTCCAGTTATGGGTCACTCTCAATTTATAATAACGCCTTGCCAATAAGACCTCCTTGCTATCATCCCCCTCTAAGATATGTAGATATTTATAGCTTTCCTTCCCTTTATCCCGGAACAAGGCGTATTCCTTGGAATCCACTAAGGCTTGGGCGGCATCGATAGCCGATTGGATATACATATCGGCATTGGAGCCTTGATGGTATTTCTCCCAAGTTCCCTCGTACAAGGATACGCGAGCTTTTAACGCTAAGGCGGCCCCTTGCGTGGTACGGCCCAATTCCTCGGTAGTCAACTGGCTTTGCTTGGGAAGCAAAGGAATCGCCTTATCGAGATCGTCGATGATAAAATCAATGATCTCCTGCTGGGAGGAGCGAGGCGTGTAAAGCTGTTCCGAGGAGGTATTCAAGGGAATCTCTATCTTGGGAACCCCTCCGTAGAATTTGACCAGTTTCCAGTAGTTGTAGGCCCGGAAGAAATGGGCCTCGGCTTTCCAGCGTCCGATCTCGTCATCGGTCAATCCAGACTCCTCCGCTTTCTTGAGCAGATAGGAAGTGGATTGGATGAATTTCCAAGGCTCATCCCAATCATCCGAATTGACCGGTGCTAAATAAGAACCATCGCTTACGTCGTCCGCCCCCGAACCGAAAGCGATATCCGAGTTCTTATCTATATATTGGGAGGCCTCCATCAGGCTGAAGTAGAAATCATTGGCGGCCAACTCGAAATCGGAAGGCTTTTGCCAAAATACGGCGTCGGACACTTGATCCATAGGTGTCATATCCAAGTCGCAACTAGATAGCCCGAGTGTGGCCGATAGCGCTATAATTATATTAAATCGTCTCATACTGCTAATTTGTTTTTTCGTGGAACCTTAGAAAGTTAAGTCAATACCGAAAGAATAATAACGTTGGAACGGATAATTGAATCCGGCTTTGTCCGACTCGGGGTCCCATCCTCCTTTTACGTTATGTATCTCGAATAGATCCTGTCCGCTTACGTAAAAGCGTGTCCGTTCGATGCCTAGTTTCTGTAATGCGCCTTTGGGGAGCGTGTAGCCTATCTGGATATTCTTTAGGCGAATGTAGGCGGCGTTGATCTTTTGCAGGGTGGATGCCTGATAATTCCAATGCCGGATCTCTCCATGCGTCAAGCGGGGATAATAGGCGTCCGGGCGATCCTCGTTCCATGTCTGGCCGTAGTAGAACTGGGGCGGGTATCTCCACCAGTCGCTCCAAGGCATGGCGAAGTCTCCTTCACGGAACAAGGTGCGCTTGGCAACTCCTTGGAAGAATACGCTGATATCGAAGTTGTTCCATTTAGCGCCCAGATTCAATCCGAAGGAATAGCGGGGAGTGGTGGAGCCAACGTATTCGGCGTCGCCGTCATCCCCATCTTTATCACCGTAGGTGGAGATCTTACCGTCGCCGTTCAAATCCTTGAACTTCGCGTCTCCGATGCCGATATTGGAAGGTACGCCCTCTAGTTTCTTATAAGCGTCGAGATCCGCTTGGTCCTTGATCACGCCATCGTATACGTAAGCGAAATAGGAATTCATGGGATAACCTTCCCGGGTCTCGTTCAATCCTAGTTTATAGGTATCGGCACCTCCGTATTCAACTAATTTGTTCACGGCGTCGGTCAACTGGAATTGGGCAGAGTATTCAACGTTGCCGATCTTGTTGGTCCAGTTCAATGTCAACTCGAAACCGTTCGTGCGTAATTTACCCGAGTTCGAATAGGGTGCCTCCGCACCTAACATGCTGGGATAAGTTACCGGAATTAACATATTATTATTCATCTTCACGAAATAATCAAACGAGAAGCCGAGGCGGGAATCAAGGAAAGCGGCATCGACACCCACGTTGACATTCTCCAGAATTTCCCATGTCCGGTCTACCCCGGCCAATACGTCTAAGCCCATGGCTTGGCTTTGGGAACCGTTTCCGAACGGATAGATTAATTTAGTTCCCCAGCCATCGTCCCTAAACTTTAGCAACTGGATATAGTCATACAGGCGGATACCTTCTTGGTTTCCGGTCTGTCCGTATGATGCTCTTAACTTCAGCTCATTGAATACCTTGGAGTTTTTCAAGAAGTTTTCTTGCGAGATACGCCAGCTGGCGGAGACTCCGGGAAACATCCTCCACCGGTTGCCGGGGGCGAAACGGGAACTACCGTCATAACGGAAGTTTGTCTCCAGAATGTACTTGTTCTTAAAGCTGTAGCCTAGGCGGGCGAAGGTAGAGCCGGTAGCCCAATGCTCGGCTTTGGCGTCGTTCTTCATATTTCCCGTGCCTCCGAGGTTAAGCTCCCACAGCTCATCCGAGATGAAGTTATCACGGCGTGCCATGAACATGCGGACTTCCTCCGTCTCGTAGGCCATACCTAACATGGCGTCCAGATGGTGGTCCGGGCCGAAGTTCTTATCGTAATTCAAGTAGGCCGTGTAATTTTGGTAAACGGTCTCTTCTGTCGTGCGATCCACGGCAGACTGCTCCGGACTTCCCGCTCCGGTGTAGTAGGTGATATTATTGTCCCATGTATAAAGAGGGATCGCTTTCGCTATGTCCTCATTGTTCTTGTTCTTATAATTAACACCGGCTTGGGCGGTTAAGGTCAGTCCGTCGATAATGTTGGCGATTAACCTGAAATTACCATTCATCTCCCGGGTCTTGAACGTGGCGGTCTCGCTCTCTTTGGCCAACGCTACGGCATTGCTCCAGCCTCCTTGGGTGAAGAAGTTACCATCGGCATTATAGACCGGGTGGTTAGGCATATCCAGAATCGCCTCACCGATTACCCACGCTCCGTTGCTGCCTACATCGGTACGTTTATTATTGTCCAAGGCTACTTTGGTTTCCAGCTTTAACCAATCCGTGATCCTATAATCGTAGTTCATACGTAGATTATACTTGGTGTTATTGTCGTCGGCATATTTTACGACTCCGAATTGCTTGCTATAACCGGCGGATAAATAATAATTGGATTTCTCGCCGCCACCGGAGATAGTGAGATTGTGCTTATGCTGAACGCCGTTGTTCAACAGCTCGTCCATCCAGTCCGTGTTCGTAAAGAACAATTTCCATCCTCCATACAACGGGTGATCGATCGGATTCGGGTCGTTGGACAAGATCCTATCCAGAAGCTCTTGCGTATACATAGGGGCGGAGCCGTTATGGATATTGGCCTCGTTGTCCATGATCGCCATCTCATAATTGGTTGGCGCTTTCATCATACCGGTCATCTTGGAGATCGACAAGTTTCCATTGTAAGTGATCTTAGGTGCGCCGGTCGCTCCCTTCTTGGTCGTAATCAAGACAACGCCGCCTGCGGCCCGTGCTCCGTAAATAGAGGCGGAGGCATCTTTTAAGACGGAGATGGCATCGATATCCTGCGGATTGATCATATTGATATCACCGGGAATACCATCTACTAAAACCAGCGGGGCACTGTCTCCGTTAGCGGATGAGACTCCACGTATGTTCATCTTAAAGTCCTCGTTACCCGGCTGGCCGGAGCTTCGTTGGATAACCATCCCCGGTATTTCTCCCTGCAAGGCGGATAGCACGTTGGTCACGGGCTTAGATTCGATAACCTCAGAGGTGACTTTCGAGATCGCTCCGGAAAGATTGCTTCGTTTCTGTGTTCCGTAACCAATCACGACTACCTCGTCAAGCTTTTGGGCGTCTTCCTTTAGCTGGATATTAAGGGTCTTGTTGTTGCCTACGGCCACTTCTTCCGATAAATAGCCGATGTAAGATATGAGCAGGATCGATTTACCGTTCGCCTCGATGCTATACTCACCGTTCAGGTCGGTAACTGTCCCTTTGGACGTACCTTTTACCACGACGTTCGCCCCGATGATCGGTTCGCCCTGTTCATCTGTAATGATACCGGTCACTTTCCGGTCTTGTGTCACTGGAACGGAGGCGTTGCCCGCATTTCCGAGACTGACGGCTATCGTGTTATTCTCTCGCTTAAAATAAAGATTGGCTTGCCGGGTGATCTCGTTCAATACGCTGTTGATGGGAGCGTTCTTGAACTTTAGGTTAACTTGTACGTTCCGGTTCGCTATGGCTTCTCCATAGAAAAACTTTAATCCTGTCTGCTTCGACAAATCATCGAAGACTTTTTGTATGGGTTGGTTTTTTACTTGAATCGTTATTCTTTCTTTTTGATTTTCTTGGGCTTGCAGAGGCTTAGGGGAGCTTAACGCTAAAAAAACTAAAATAATAGAACAACACATCCAATTATACCTAGTAATAGTTGGAAAGTTCATAATTTTGTATGTTTAAAGGTTGTTTTTATACACTTTTAAAAACAGTCCGATTTCTGTAATCTCCAAGGGGGTCCAATCCAAGGGTGTACATATCGGGAAAGATAAAGGGAGATCGAAGGTCAGAGGTCGGTTTCCCTTTTTTATGTGGCTATGCTTAGGTCGTATCTTTCATGACAAATCGATTTTAAGGTTAATAACTCGTTTTGTATAACACGATCCGGTTTCCTTCCGTCCGGTATCGGATGCCGGTTGAATATTGAATCACGTTCAGTACGGCTTTCAGACTTTTATTGTCGTGCTCGCCATAGATGTAATCGTCGAATACGCTATTCGGATCGAGTACGATCGCTTGATTATACATCCGTTCCAGATCATGTACAACGCTACTAATAGGTGTCCGGTTAAAATAAAGGCCGCCTTGCAACCATGCCGTTACTTTTTGGACGTCCTCGTTCTTTTTAAGGATCTCTCCATTCGCGTTATTCACGATTACTTGCTCGTTCGGTAATAGGCGCATTACGCTTTCGGGCATATCCACCTCAACTTTTCCGGTCCGAACGCTGACGGCCATCAACTCATCCTCTTGATAGGCTTTTACGTTGAAAGAGGTTCCGAGTACTTTTACGTCGGCTTGTCGGGTACGGACGATGAAGGGCTTGCCCTCGTCTCTCATGACATTGAAAAAAGCTTCTCCTTCCATTTCTACCAAACGGATGTCAGAGGTAAATTCCGTTGGGTATCGCATGACGGTACCGGCGTTTAGATGAACGACCGTGCCATCGGGAAGGGTGACTTGCTTATGTTCGCCATGATTGACGCTTATTTCCGTTAGGAGATGGTCGCTGGCAGATGTATGCTGCTTCGCTGAATGATTTAGGTATAGTTTCGCTCCGAATCCGATGGAAACGATAATCGCTATGCTCGCCGCATACTTGATGAAAGTGGATAGGGAGATTCTTCTTTCTCTTTTACGTGTCTTATCCAACAGGTCTTGCGCCTCCTTCTTATAAAGCAGATGATTATGGGAATCGGATTGAGGTAAGTCTTGCGCCTCGTTCCAGACCCGGTCCATTTCGCTTTCTAATTCTGCTCGCTCGGTTATGGATGAGGCTAACTTCCGCAAGGTCTCTATATCGTTCCGTGTATAGAGTCCATTTACATATCGGATTAATAAATCGCTTATATATTTGTTTTGTTCTTCCATTATTTCTCGTGCTATATTAATAATACAAAGAAGTCCGGGAGAACTGGGATGTCATTAACTTTTATTAGTATATGATTTTATTATCTTCGCGAAACGATATGTGATGCTAAATGAAAGAGAGACAAATTATAAAGTCGTTGAAAGAAGGAGATAGGGAGGCTTTTTCGATGTTGTATAAACAATATTGGGAAAAGGTTTATCATTTCTGCGGGCTTTATTTGAATAATCGGGATGTGGCCGAGGATGTGGTACAAGAGGTGTTTATCAAGGTCTGGGAGTCGAGGGAATTCATCCGGGAGGATGATAACTTCAAGGGGCTTCTGTTTGTCATCACCCGTAACTTGATCTTTAATCAGCACCGGAAGAACGTGAACGAGGACTTTTATAAAATGACGGTCTTGTCCGCTATGGAGACCTCCTACGACTTAGAGGAAGAGATCACCGCCTATAACTTGGGGGAGTATATCGATCATTTGATAGAGGAATTGCCGGAAAGACGCCGGGTTATCTTTAATCTAAGCCGGAAGGAGCATAAAAGCTATAAAGAGATAGCCTTCCAACTCAATATTTCGGAGAAGACCGTTGAGAACCAGATCAGCGAAGCCTTGAAGTTCTTGAAGAAAAATATCATGTTACTTATCTGGTTTATCTAGCGCTTTCCTAGGTCACGTATTTATAGAGTCCGGAAGTGCCACTTTCGTCCTAAGTTTTAGTTTTGCTCGTCTTCTTTTTCAGGCAGCACATAAATCCGGTGTGTTCGATATCCTACGCTGGCTATTACGTTATCCTTGATAAATTGCTTGATATCCTCGCTCGCACGGTAGCGGGTACAATTGTTCAAGCCGGCGTAATCGGTGAGATTTATATATGAGTTTCTTTCTAGATAAGATAACATCTTAGCCTTCCTTCCCTCGATTCCCGTTTTGGGCAGATTTTCCCGTTTAACCAAGATGGGGGCGTTCTTTTTTACCATCTCCTTCAGTCGGGGAGAGCAGCGGAAGTTAACGCCGTGTATGCTAGCGCTTGATTTAGTATTTCCTTTCTGGTCCGTTACTTCTTTGCTTTTTACCGATGGCGAGAAATGTCCCAATCCTTCCAGTTCCACGCTGTACCCATAGGATAATTCCCTGCCGATATAGGAAGTAAGCGCCTCCAATACACCTTTTATGTCGGCGGAGGTGACGGATGAGCATTCGGAAATATACTCACATATATCGTTCATGCGTTTGGTATCTCTGGTGATGACTCGTGCGCAGGATGTTGGCCCGCGTTGTTCATTGCCCGGTGTATTATAAATACTGACTTGGATGCCACTTCTTGGTTTTCCCATGATTTTCTCGTTATTTAAATGGATAATGTATAGGATGCCTCGGAGATTTAACGTTTATCTCTTTGGCGTTTCTATTTGATGAAATCGGTTGCCGACGCCCTCGGCAATGCTGCTGACGCTGTCGGAAATATTGCTGACGGCGTCGGAAATACTGCCGACACCGTCGGCAACCAATTTCATTGAATACAAAGGACGGAAATATAAGGATGGAAAGCAAGGAAGATACTGATAAAATACAATTTCGTAAAGATAATTTTAAAGAGTACCTATAAGTAATGGACATTTAATTGTACTTGAGGCTTTAGGCATGATTATTTTTCAATCGTATTTGGGTATCTTATCTGAATTTGATTAACCTAAGCGAATTTTTTTATTTTCCAATAGGGGGGAGGGAGTCGTGGCGTGTATTTATAAATAGAACAAGAATAATAAACATGAGCGAAGATACGAGAACGATATTGAAGAAGTTGATGCGAGATGCTCTGGATGAGAAAGATCGGCAACGTTTGCTGTGTGACCCAAAAGTGGAAGAGCGTATGCGTTCCCAATGGGACGAGGCTGCGGATCGCGTGAATCCCATGGTGGGGAATCGCATGTGGGAACGAATCATAGCCCGGACAATGGCGACAAACGGTGTCCGTAAACTCTGGGTCTATAAGATTACGGCGATAGCCGCCTCCATATTGCTACTTTTAGGTGTAGGAAGCGTAGTTTATTGGTCTCATACGAAAGAAGATCAATATATATATGTAATGGCCTCCGGTGTCCGTTGCATAGAGTCGGTTTCCTTATCGGACGGTACGACCGTGAGAATGGGGCCGAATAGCCAATTGATCTACCCAAAGAGTTTCGATGGCAAGACCCGTGATGTGGAATTAAAAGGGCAAGCCTTCTTCGACGTGGCGAAAGATCGGGAAAGACCATTTACCGTGCATACCAAGAACATGGATGTAACGGCCTTGGGCACGGCCTTCGAGGTTTTCAATTATGATTCCGAGAGCAAGTTGGAGACGATCCTGTTAAACGGTAAGGTGAAGATTGGCTTGGGAGGTCCCAATGTGAAGAACAGGCGTGAGGTGATATTGAATCCGAACGAGATGTTGGTTTTCGACAAACAAGCGAATACCGTTAGAGTTAAGACGGTTAATGCCGAAGAGTATTCGGGTTGGCGTAACGGTGTCCTCAGTTTTGAGAACGAACGCTTGAGCATGATCCTTACCCGTCTGGAGCCTTGGTTCGGGCGGAAGATAAAGTGCCCGAAGGAGATAGCGGAGAAATATCGGTTTACGTTTAAGGTACGGGATGAATCCTTGGAGCGAATCCTGTTTATGCTGAGCAATACATCGCCCATTAAATACAGAGAGAAAGACAATGAATATGAACTATATATAAAGGGAGATAAATGAGTGTCTAACGTTAAATTCTAAGAGATATGCTTGTTAACAGTTCTTGAGTCTAATAAAAAAACAGGAGGAAAAACTAGGTTTCTCCTCCTGATCAAATGTTCTTGACGGCAGGCGTTAGGAGTTGAGAGGCCGACACACCTGCTAATTTATTCATCAGAAACATTACAAAGTTATGAAAAAAATCAGAAAAGTAAACCGAGTCATGAAGATAAGTACGTTGTTATCCTTGGCTTTCGCATGTACTGTATCCGCTTCTACCTATGGACAGAATTATAAGCTTTCCATGAATAAACAGGATTGCAGTATATCGGAAGTGCTAAAAGAAATAGAGAAAAATAGTGAGTACACGTTCTTCTTGAATGATAATCAAGTAAATGTAAATAGGAAAACGAGTGTAAAAGCAAATAATGCCTCGTTAGAGGAGGTCTTAGAGCAAGCCTTGAAAAATACGGGATACCAATATGAGATTGTAGACCGGCAGATTATAATTAAGTCAAAGAGTGTTTCAAGTGTCTCACATCCGAATGCCTTATTCCAGTCTTCGCCACGAAAGATTACCGGACAAGTAAAAGATGCGTTGGGAGAACCCATTATCGGGGCGAATGTTGTCGTTAAAGGCACTACGAACGGAACGATTACGGATATCGATGGAAACTTCAGTCTGGAAGTACCGGACAATGCGATCTTGGTAGTTTCTTATATCGGTTATACGGATCGTACGGTCGAGGTCGGTAATTCTTCGAAAGTAATGGTTAGCCTGTCCGAGGATACCCAGAAGTTGGATGAGGTTGTGGTCGTAGGTTACGGAACGCAGAAGAAAGTGAATTTAACGGGAGCGATCTCCTCTTTGGATGCGGAGACGTTGGAGAATCGCCCGATCACCAACTCGACCCAAGCGTTGCAAGGTACGCAAGGTGTTTACGTAAATCAAGCGGGTGCTCAGTCGGGAGCGGACGGGGCGACGATTCGTATTCGTGGTCAGGGAACCTTGAACGATAATAATCCATTGATTTTGGTGGATGGCATCGAGTTCCCGTTGGAAGCGGTAAATCCGAATGATATTGAGAGTATTTCCGTATTGAAAGATGCGGCTTCTTCCGCTATCTACGGTTCTCGTGCGGCGAATGGCGTTGTCTTGGTAAAGACAAAGGGGGGAAAGAAAGGTAAGTTTACCGTCGATTATAATAATTATTTTGGCGTGCAGCAGGCTACCTATCTGCCGGATTTCGTATATGACCCGGTCGTATTTATGGAAATGAGAAACCAAGCGCAACGGAACGAAGGTAAACTAACGGTGGATTATTCTGATGCGTTAATCGAGGAGTACAAACAAGGCATGTTAACAGACCCGATTATGTATCCGCAGAATAATTGGTTGGATATCATGTATAATAATGCCTTTATCATGGAGCATAACATGCGTTTCTCCGGAGGTGATGATAAATATACGTATTCCGTATCTTTAGGTTATGGCGATCAAAATGGAGTATTGCGTGGTACGGACTCCAATAAATATACTTTAGCCGTGAATACGACTGCTCAGGTAAATAGCCGTTTGAAGATCGGCGCTAATATCAATGCGCATTATCAGATCTATAATGAGCCGGTAGCGGGTGTGGCAAACTTAGTGGAGATGACTTATAAAGCGCAGGCTTTCCACCCGACTTATACGGCCGATGGTCGCTATGCGGATACTTTTATCCGTACTCCTGGGCATAATATCTATCGCCATCCGTTGGCGTTGGCCGATGAGGGCGAGAACAAGCATAAGTCCTTGCGTATGTTGGCGAATTTGTCTGCGGAATATAAGCTTCCGTTTGATATCGTTTATAACTTGAATGTCGGTTTAAACAAATATGATTATCTGCAATCTCGTTTTGCGCCTGATGTATACGAATATCAGTTGAAGACCAATGAGGAGAAACGAGTGGTTTATGACGGTCAGAATACACGCCATGCCTATAAAGGTGATAAGAATGACTTGGCAGTTACAGTATTCAATACTTTATCTTGGGGCAAGAAGTTCAATGATGCCCATGACGTAAAAGTATTGGCTGGCTATAGTTTTGAGAGCGATGATAAGACTGAGTTTTCCGCTAAGGTAGAAGGTTTCTTAGGGAACGAGTTGCACGAATTAAACGCAGGTTCTAGTAATCCGAGTGTAGCGGGTACTTCCTCGAGATCAGTCTTGATGTCTTACTTTGGTAGGGTGAATTATGGTTATAAGGATCGTTATTTATTTGAGGGTAACTTTCGTTATGATGGTTCGTCTCGTTTTGCCAAAGGAAATCGTTGGGGTATTTTCCCATCATTCTCTGCCGGATGGCGTTTGAGCGAGGAAGAGTTTATGAAAGATATTCCTTGGATCTACAATCTGAAATTGAGAGCTTCTTGGGGACAATTGGGTAACGAGCGTATTGATTTGTTCCGTTACGTGGACCTAATGAACTTGAAGGTGATAAAAAATGATGGTTCAATCACGGATTATAACTACCCGTTGAATGGAGCGATGCAATCCGGAGCGGCTATTACCGCCTATAACGATCCGAACATTACATGGGAGACAACGACCATGACGAATGTCGGTATTGACGCTAGCTTATTAAACGGAAACTTGGATTTCTCTTTCGAGTTCTTTGATAAACGTACTTCCGACATCTTGCGAAAGGTTACTTTGCCGGATCAAGTAGGTGGTCTGGATGGCCCGATCCGTAATATCGGCGAGGTGAGCAATAAAGGTTTCGAGTTGAATATGGGGTATCGGAACAATATCGGGAACTTCCGTTACGAGGTAAATGGAAATATGACCTTTATCAAAAATAAGATCGTTAGCTTGAAGGGGCAAACAATCATTGATGGAATGTTTATCTTGGAAGAAGGAAAGCCTATCGATTCTTATTATATGCTTCATGCTATCGGTATTTTCCAATCTGAGGAGGAAATCAAGAATAGTCCGTATCAAACCGCGGCTACTAAACCGGGATATCTGAAGTTTGAGGATACGAATGGAGATGGGAAAATTACCGAAGATGACCGCCAGATACGTGGTGGTGTGATTCCTAAGATAACTTATGGATTCAATATCAACTTAGGATATAAGGATTGGGATCTGAGCGCTTTCTTCCAAGGTGTAACTGATGTCTATACATATGGAGACCGCATTGGTGCTACTCCTTTATGGTTTGGTTGTGGTTTGCCGGAACAATGGTTGACGGATGCTTGGACTCCCGAGCGGGGAACCAGCGCTACATTGCCTATCTTGACTACATATGAAGGATGCTTGAACGAGAATTTCCGTACAAATGATTTCTGGTTGAGAAACGCCTCTTATTTACGTTTGAAGAACTTGCAACTTTCTTATAACGTACCGGTCTCTTTCTTGAAAAGCGGTGTTGTTAAGAGATTGAAGGTCTTTGTCAATGCGCAAAACTTATTCACGTTCTCTCCGATGAAGGATTTTGATCCGGAGAAGAACTTGAAGGGAAGCAACTGGTATGCCTATCCGTCTGTACGGACTTATACGGCAGGTGTTAATGTCACATTTTAAATAATAAGGAATAATAATATGAGACGTAAAATATATAAGATGATATGTGTCGCTGTCGCTTGTATGAGTTTAACCGCTTGTGATAGCTGGTTGGATGTAGATCCTTCCGATCAATATTCCACGGAAACATTCTGGAAGACAAAAGAGCATGCGAGCGCCGGTATAATGGGATGTTACAACGCATTGAAACCTTGGCGTTCATTGCATACGATGGAATTCGATATGCTGACTGCGAATGCGATGCCTTATAACGAGGCGAATGGTACGCAAGCGATTGGAAAGGGTGAACATTTGTCTACTACGGCTCTAATCGGAAGTTTATGGAAGAACTGTTACGTTGGTATTGGCCGTACGAATACTTTCATCGCTAATGTCGGAGGTGTCGATATGGATGAGTCGGAGAAGGCGAAGATGGTGGGTGAAGCCAAGTTCTTACGAGCTTTCTATTATTTAAGTCTGGTCGATAAATTCGGAGGTGTACCGCTGATTATAGATGCTCCCAATGCGGATGAGCAAGCCGAATTACCTCGCAGTTCCAAGGAAGAGGTAGTGAATCAGATTGTCAAGGATTTGGAGGAGGCCGCTGCCGTGCTACCGGACACCTATGCTAGCTCAGACTTGGGACGTGCGACAAAAGGTGCCGCATTAGCGTTAAAAGCCCGTACTTTATTATATAATTCTCGTTGGGCGGAGGCGGCCCAAGCTGCTAAGCAGGTAATGGAGTCTGGCGTTTATCAATTATTCAATGATTATCGTCATTTCTTTAGCGAAGATAATAAATATAATTGTGAGGTAATCTTTGATATAGAAGCGAAATTGCCAGAGTATCCAACGGATTATGATCAGAATATCTGGCGCTTGAATCGTCCGGCTCCCTTGAAGGAACTGGTTGATACATATCTCTGTATTGACGGGAAGACGATAGAAGAGTCACCGCTTTATGATCCGACTCGTCCGTATGAGAACAGAGATCCCCGTTTATTGAAATCGATCGTTTGCATCGGTTATCCGTATTTAGGAAAGACGATCACAAAAGAAGATGTGGCGACTACGGGTTTCGGTGTGAAGAAATACACTTCTTATGAGGATGATGTAACGATTCCTTTAGTAGAACGTTCGGCTTTCAATTTCATTTTAATTCGTTATGCGGAAGTTCTGTTGACGTATGCCGAGGCGCAGAATGAGGCGAGTGGTCCTGATCAGTCAGTTTATGATGCCATCAACCAATTGCGTAGGCGTCCGGATATCAATATGCCGGAAGTACCAAAAGGTTTGACGAAAGATCAGATGCGTGAGGTAATCCGCCGTGAACGCCGTATCGAGTTGACCTTTGAAGGACTCTACTATTCGGATATCTTGCGCTGGAAAACCGCCGAGAAAGAAAATAATGGTATGATGCATAATTATGAGGGAATAGAAGTCGTGAAACGTTCTTTTAATCCGAAACGAGATTATTTATGGCCGATCCCTTATAATCAAACAGTCTTGAATCCAAATTTGGAGCAAAATCCGAACTGGGACTAAGGCGAGGCATCGTATTTGAAAATAAATCATGAATATAAAACAACTCATTTTAACTACCAGCGGGCTTCTGCTCGCTGGTATCGTTGAGGCTCAGTCGGCTCATCCGAACGTGATCTTGATCTATACGGACGATCATGGATCACTGGACGTGAACTGCTTTGGGGCGAAAGATTTATGTACTCCCCATATGGATGCCTTGGCAAATCAAGGCGTTCGCTTTACCCAGTTTTATGGGGCGGCGGTTAGCTCGGTGTCGAGGGCTTCCTTATTGACGGGACAATTCGCCAAACGTGCGGGACTTACAGTGAATGCGGGAGGGAATAGTTTCTTACCGGTAGAGAAAGAGACTATAGCCGAGCGAATGAAATCGAATGGCTACCGTACCGCCTTGATCGGAAAGTGGCATTTGGGCGACCGTATAGAACAGGGGCCGAACGCACAGGGTTTCGATTACTTTTGGGGAATACGAGGAGGATGTGTGGATAATTATTCCCATTTCTATTATTGGGGTGGCCCGAATCGGCATGATTTGTGGCAGAATGAGAGGGAGATCTATTCTCCGGGCAACTTTTTCGCCGCAGAGAACCTGAAAGAGATCAAGAAATTCGCTACGGAAGATAAAGAGAAACCGTTCTTTATCTATTGGGCGGTAAATATCCCTCATTACCCATTGCAGCCCAGCGAGAAATGGCTGGATTATTATGCGGACCTACCTAATCCCAGAAGAATGTATGCGGCGTTTGTCTCTACTTTCGATGATTATTTAGGGGAGTTACGTACCTTCTTGGCTGCCGAGGGGTTGGCCGATAATACCATCTTGATCTTCCAATCGGATAACGGGCATAGCATGGAGGAACGTACTTTTAGAGGAGGAGGCTATAGCGGTCCTTACCGGGCCGGAAAATTCTCTTTGTTTGAGGGAGGGATCCGGGTTCCG
>OGPT01001074.1_pt1 | contig 26572 bp, 5 predicted proteins | sample 1552951 | NCBI WGS metagenome assembly OGPT01 (sample SAMEA2580224, study PRJEB22360) | human gut metagenome | biome: human gut; feature: human-associated habitat; material: faeces | place: Denmark | collected 2008/2010
AACCAACGATCAGGGAGTTGCAGTCCCACGCCTTACCACTTGGCTATAGACCCATATATTTTATTATATGTTTATTCCTCTTTTTTGAGTACATTTCAATTCTATCTTAAAAAAATGTAAATGTCAACTTATAGAAATGAAAAAGTTTGCTTTTTTTGACATTTTATGGTATAATAACGCACAACTTAAAAGGAAAGGGGCATCTTAGATAAAAAGGGGGAAAATTTATATGAAAAATAAAATACTTGTAGGATTAATGACAATTGGTTTATTAAGCTCTACTACTTCTGTTTATGCTATGGGAAATGCTACAGTATCATTTAATAGTGATGATACAGTTACAGTTGGAGATACTTTTACAGTAAAAATGAATGTTGAAGATATTAAAGATACTTACGATGGTGTTGTTAGTATGGGTGGTAATTTATCATTTGATAACACAAAAATTGAATATATTTCTTCAAAAGGAATAGATACACCATACCAATTTCAAATTAATGAGGATTATAACTATAAAATAGCTGGACTTGATTTTACTCTAGAGAACGGTATTAAAGATAATTTAACTGTATATGAATTTACATTCAAAGCTTTACAAGAAGGTACTACTACAATTACTCTAACAAACACAAAACTAACAGATAGTAAAGATTATATTGCTACTAATGTGGTAACTAAAGAAATTGATATTATTCAAAAAAATAAAAATGAAGAACTAAAAAATATAGAAATACCAGTTATAAACACTGAATCTATAAAGAATGAAAAAAAAATCAAAGTAGAACCAGAAAATGAAATAAATTTAAACGCTGAAAAAGAAAATACTGAAATCGTAAAACAAGAAGAAGTAGAAAGTAAAACAGAGGAAAAGAATACAATAGTTTCACACCAAGTTACTACTCAAAAAGAAAAAAGCCTAATAGAAAAAATAACGAAAAGTGTAACCAACTTCTTTCAACAAATTTTAAATTTATTTAAATAATTTGAGTAATAAAATGATAATAAATATAAATACTAATTCTAATTTTCTTTAAATAGAGATAGAGAGTTAGTATTTTTTTTAAATTATACTGAAAGAAAATAGTGGTTTCAAATGATAAAAATATGTTATAATGAATTTGTTAGGTAGGTAGAAGTATGAAAAAAATAAATTTAAAAAAACTAAATAAAAAACAGTATTATATAATAGGAGGTATTGTATTACTATTAATAGTAATTATCAGCTTATTTTTGATATTTAATAATCACTCAAAAAATGAATCTCAAAAACTATCAAAAGAATTAAAAGAACTAGGAATATCATTTTATGAAGATTTTTACTATAATCAAATAGGGAAAACCGATGAAGAAAAGAAAACTTTCTTAGAAAAATATACGGATATTGGTATTAAAGTAAGTTTAGATAATTTAGCTCGTTATAAAAAAGATGAGTCAGAAAAAATTATCAAGAAATTTGTAAATAGTAAAACAAATCAAGAATGTGATAAAACAAATTCAATGGTTATTATTTACCCTAAAGAACCTTATGGTAAAAAGGATTACCGTATTGATACAAATCTAGTGTGTGGGTTTGAAGTAGAAGAAACAAAATAAGAAATAGATGGTCTGCTAAATATAGCAGACTTTTTACATGCACAAAAGTGAAAAAAAGCTTCCATTTTAATGACAAAATAAGACAAATATAGTATACTTATTTATAGAGTAAAATGGTGATAGTATGAATAGAGTATTTAAAAATTTAAATAAAAGGGTATTTAGTATCTTGTTAGTAACTTTATTAACAGGATTTTTAGGATTGCCAATAGTAAATGCAGGAACTAATAGTAATATATATGAATTTAATTACACAGGTGATTATCAAACTTTTGTTGTTCCAAGAAGTGGTATTTATAAACTTGAAACTTGGGGAGCTCAAGGTGGACACCGTGGGTCTAATAACGGTGGAAAAGGTGGCTATGCAACAGGAGAAGTATATCTAAGAAGAGGAGATACTCTATATATTTATGTTGGTGGTAGTGGTCAAACTCATACAGGATACAATGGTGGAGGATTTCAACCACAGTTAAAAATATATGGTGGTGGTGCTACTGACATTCGTTTTGTATCTGGTGAATGGAATAATGAGGCAAGCCTTAAATCAAGATTGATTGTTGGTGGCGGTGGAGGTTCCGTTGGAGCTAGTAATAATAAAGGCGGAGATGGCGGAATTACCGGTAGTTCTTCAAGTGGTTATGGTTCAGGAGGAAGCGGAGCTTCTTTATCAGCAGCTGGTGGTTATCGTGCCGGTTTTGGTTATGGTGGAGATGGCACTTCTAGATCAGGTGGCTATGCTGGTGCCGGTGGTGGTGGCTGGTATGGTGGTGGTGGCTCTGACCCAGACTCCTCAGGTGATGATGATCGAGGCGGTGGTGGTGGTTCTAGTTTTACTTGGAACACCGAAACGAAGCAATATGTACCAACAGGTTACTCAGTTAGCGAAGATTATTTTATGACAAGTGTTAACTATACTGATGGTAATAGAACTGGTGATGGTTATGCTAAAATAACAGCCATAAAACTAGATGGAATTACTAATTTTGAAATCAATCGTGGAAATGTTCCAATAGATTATAAATATAATATCTATAATTATGATTTAACTGTAGATAATGACGTTGAAAATATTCGTTTTAATATAACTACTGAGGAAGGCTACAATTTAACTCAATCAAATCGTAGTACCGATATGACTAACAAATTATCTGTTACGAATACTATTACTTTAACAGATAATGAAACTGGTGTTGTGCAAATTTATACAGTAACAGTAAAAAAACAGAATGCTTATTTAGAAAATCGCAGTAGTGTATCTTATGGTTACTCCTATACTGGCGATTATGAAAAATTTTATGTACCAGCAACAGGTATTTATACTCTTGAAACTTGGGGGGCACAAGGTGGACACCGTGGAAGTAACAATGGTGGAAAAGGTGGCTATGCCAAAGCTGATATGTATTTAGTAAAAGGTGAAGTATTATATATTTACGTAGGTGGATCTGGTTCTACTACCACAAAAGACGGTTTAAGAAAAGGGTATAATGGTGGTGGTCATACTATAGGTTACTATACAACTGGCGGTGTTTGGAATGAAACTACTAATACCTATGGTGGCGGAGCTACTGATATTCGTTATGGTGGTAATACTTTATATAATAGAGTCATGGTTGCTGGTGGCGGTGGTTCCGTTGGTGCTAGTGGTAATGGCGGTGGAGCAGGTGGCGTTAGTGCATCGTCTGGATATGGTTCTGGTGGAACAGCTGGATCTATTAATGCAGCTGGAAGTTATCGTGCTGGCTTTGGCTACGGTGGAGACGGAACATTTGGAAATGGTGGCTATGCTGGTGCTGGTGGCGGTGGCTGGTACGGCGGCGGTGGTGCTAATCCTGATGGTTCTAGTGACGATGATCGTGGCGGTGGCGGTGGTTCCAATTTTGCTTTTACTAGTGAAAATAGTCAATATGTACCATCAGGTTATTTAGTTACTGATAAAAACTATTTAACGAATGCTTCTTTAATAAATGGTAATGTAGCATTTGCATCTCCTAGTGGATCTAACGAAACAGGTCATGCGGGTGATGGCTATGTCAGAATTAGTCCTAAATTAATCAACGGTGTTGCTGATATTACGATTAATGATGGTACAGTTCCTATTGACTTTGATTACACAATTTATGAATACAATATTTCCGTACTTGATAGTGTAAATAATATCACTGTTAATCTTCAATTAAATGATGGTTATTCTATGGTTGAAAGTCATACTGGCAGCTATGATATCACAAACAATAAACAATATGTATATAGTGTTGATGTAAAAAATGATATTACTGGTTTAACAGTTAATTATAAAATTATCTTTCACAAGCAAAGTGATTACTTAATGAGTGGTACAACAGGATCTTATGGGTATGAATATAGTGGCTTGCCACAAAAATTTATTGCTCCTGCAGCTGGAATTTATACTCTTGAAGCATGGGGTGCCCAGGGAGGACATCGTGGATCTAATAATGGTGGAAAAGGTGGTTATTCAACTGGGCAGATTTTCTTAAATAAAGGACAAATTTTATATGTATATGTTGGAAGTAACGGTAATAATGGTGGCTGGAACGGTGGCGGAAAAGCAGGTTATGGCACTATCTATGGTGGTGGTGCATCAGATATTCGTTTAGGTGGCCAATCATTATATAATCGCTTAATAGTTGCTGGAGGTGGTGGCTCTGTCGGTGCAACTAGCAACGCCGGAGGATTTGGTGGCGGAATTGCTGGTGGAATTGGTAATGGTAGTTATGGTAATGGTGCCCAAGGAGCTACTCAGACTTTAGCAGGTGAAAATAATGGAACATTTGGAAAAGGCGGAGCTGGTATTTCGGCTAATGGTGGCTATGGTGGCGGCGGTGGCGGCGGCTGGTATGGCGGCGGCGGAGCCGGTGTTGACGGGTCTGGAGACGATGACCGTGGTGGCGGTGGAGGTTCTGGTTTTGTTTGGACCGAATCAAACGCATCTATTGTACCTGATGAATACTTATTATCATCTAGTCAATATCTATCTGAAGCATCTACTAAAGCTGGAAACACTAGCTTCCCAGCACCAAAAGGTGGCGATGAAACAGGTCATACTGGTAATGGATTCGTTAAAATATCTTTCTCATTATCATATGATTATGATATTATCGTTAGTGATAATGTTACTTTAGATAAAGAATTTGATTATGATACAAAAGAATATACTGGAACTTTATCTAGTAATGATTCTTCTTTAGTAACCTTCACAGTAACTGATAGTGATTCTATCTTAAAAGTAGATGGTGATGGTAAACAAGAAATTCACGTTGGTGATAATACTTATAATATAACCATTACTTATATTAATGGCGCTGTAGAAGTATTTACATATCACATTCACCGTGAAGCAAATGATATTGATTATTTAAATAATATCTATTTTGATGAACATTTTATCTCTGAATTTTCTGATAAAACTTTTGATAAAGATACTTTAACTTATAATGTAACCTTACCTTATTATATGGATGAGTATGATTTAACAGTTGATAAAGGTTCAGCCGACCAAATTATTACTAATATCGGTCATATTTCTAATAAAAATAATACTTATAAAATACCAATTTCAGTAACTAATGAAACTGGTACAAGTACGAAAACTTATACTTTAAACATTACTTTACCTCACTCAAGTAAAATTAAAAAACTAACCTTTAACAGTAGTGGTGGTTCTCAAATAGAAATACCAATTCCTAATGATCAAACGGAATTTGATATTGAATTTGAAAGCCATATTGCGGCAGTAGATACTATTGTTGACTTATATGATAGTGAAGCAAGTGCTACTGTAACTGGCGATGGTTATATTCAATCAGATAACTTTGATATTACGATCAATGTAACAGAACCACATGTTGATGCAACAACTTATATTCTTCATGCAAAACGAGTAACTGTAAGTGGTTATGAAAAAGATTTAAGTTATAATGGTAATGTACAAACAGTTATCATTCCATACGACCATGAATATTTACTAGAAGTTTGGGGAGCTCAAGGTGGTAATGGTGGTGGCCGTGGTGGTTACTCTTATGGTAATATTTACTTAACCAAAGGTACTATTCTTTATGTATATGCTGGTGGAAGTGGTGCCAGTGGTGGATTTAATGGTGGTGGTACTTCTCGCGTTGGTAAAGGTGGAGGAGCATCAGATATTCGTATTGGTACAGACTCTTTATATAGTCGTGTAATCGTTGCTGGTGGTGGTGGCGGACACGGATCAGACGGTTGTGCTAGTGGTGCTGTAGGTGGAGGCCTTAATGGTGGTGGTACTAGTTCCAGTGGTTCATGTGGAACACAAGCTGGTGGTGGTACACAAACAGAAGGTGGAACTTACGGAAAATATAGTAGCGCAATTGGAACAATAGGTAAATTTGGTATTGGTGCTAACGCTCCTACTAGTGGTGGAAATTACTACGGTGGTGGCGGCGGAGGCGGCTGGTACGGTGGAGGAAGTGGAGCTACAAGTGGCTGGTCTAACGGTGGCGGTGGTGGATCTGGTTTCATCTATACCGAAGAAAACGCATCCGTCATTGAAAATGACAGTAAATGGTTATTAAATAGTGATTATTATTTAACAAATGCTAACACCTTAAGTGGTTCTAATTCCTTTACTTCACCAACAGGAACACAAGAAACAGGACATGCCGGTAATGGTTATGCCAAAATCACAATTCCTTATCAAGAAAGTGAAAATAACTACCTTGATGGTATCATTTCAAATAAAGGAGTAATGACTCCAGACTGGGATTATAATATCGATACTTATTACTTAACCTTAGCAAGTGATGAAGTTGAAATTAATATTGAAGGAGTTCCAGCAGATGGTAAAGCAAGTGTTGTTGGAAATGGTGATTATATTATTGAAGCTGGTACTACAGAAATACCATTAGTGGTAACTGCTGAAAACGGTTATACCAAAACTTATAAAGTAGTAGTAACAAGAAAAGCTGATACTAATGCTTCTCCAAAAAATATTTTAATTAATGGTTTACTTCAAGAATACTGTTCTTCTATGGAAGGTGCTTGTGTTTATAAATTTGATGAAAATACTAACTCATATCAAGTAAAAGTACCATATACTATCCGTGAAATCGTAATGGTAGTAGATAAAGCTCATTATTTCCAAACAGTAAATGGTGATGGTTTATATGAATTATCAGGTGGAAGCAATAAATTCCAAATAGATGTTACATCAGAAGATAAAAATAATACTACTTCATGGTATTATGATATTTACCGTGATATGACAGGTAATGCTGATTTAAGATCACTAAAAATGACTTCACCTGAGTATGATATTAATTATTCTTACAATATAACGGATTATTATGTAACAGTTCCTCATGAAACAGAAAATGTTGAAATAGAAGCTATAGCAGATGATCCAAATGCTACTGTAAAAATTATCAAACCTGATACCTTAGATTATGGACAAAATACTATTAAGATAACAGTAACAGCTCAAAATGGTACCGAAAAGCAATATAACATTTATGTTACTAGACTAGAAAGTAATAATGCTTTCTTAACAGATTTAACAGTAACAGATATTACGAATAAAGATAATCCTAAAAAAATAACTCTTAGTCCAGAATTCAACAAAATGAATTTAAAATATGACCTAGAAGTAGAAAACTCTGTTTCAAAAATCTCTTTAACCGGTACTTTAGAAGATGAATTATTAGCAACTTCTACTGGTTTACAAGAATATGACTTAAATGTTGGTGCAAATACTATTAATGTAGTAGTAACAGCTCAAGATGGCAGCAGTTTAACTTATACTATTGTGGTAAGAAGAAAAGCAAATAGTAATACTTTACTTGCTGATTTAACAGTAGATGAAGCCACACTAACAGAAAAGTTTGAATCTACAAAATTTGTATATTATTTATATGTAACTGGAGAAGTTGAAAAACTAACTATAAATGCAACACCTCAAGCAGCAACTTCTACATATCAAATAATAGGCAATTACAATAATTTAATTGCTGGTAAAAATGAAATAACTATTAGAGTAACATCAGAAGATAAATCAACTTGTGATTATAAATTAATAGTAAATCGTACTGGCTACAATGATAATTACTTACAATCATTATTAGTAACAAATGGTAATGAAAATTACATACTAACACCAAATTTTGATCCATTATATGATAAATATGTATTAAATTTACCAAATGATATAACGAATGTAGTCTTAACTGCAACTTCTAATGGTAAAAAGCGTGCATCAATTGGAAATAGTAGTGTATATGTAAAAAATATTAATTTATTATCAGATAATCCTTCTGAAAATAATATTGTTGTGACTGCAGAAGATGGAACTACTAGAACATACTCTGTAATAATCACAAGGGAAAAATCTAGTGATAATACACTAGCTAGTTTAGAAGTAGAAGAGAATACTCTAATTCCTAATTTCAATCCAGATACCTTAAATTATAGCTTTACTACCAATGATCATTCACTAAATATTAAGGCAGTTCCAAATAACAAATATGCCAAAGTAGTAATTAGTGATAATGCTAAAAATTTAGTACCAGGGGAGAATATCATCACAATTACCGTAACTAGTGAAACTGGTGTAGAAAAAGTATATACTTTAACTGTAACAAGAGAATTAAGTAGTGATAATACTTTAAAAACACTAGAAGTAAAAGATATCATTCTTAATCCTTCCTTTGATCCAAATACTTTAGAATATAATTTTGATACCCATAAAGTAAATATTGAAATTACCGCAATTACAAATAATAAATATGCTAAAGTAGAAATAATTGGAAATTTAAAACTAAATCTTGGATTAAATGAAATTGAAATCAAAGTAACAAGTGAAACGGGAGATATTAGAATCTATAAAATTAATGCTAATTTTGTATTAGATGATAATAATTATTTATCGAATTTAACTACCAACACTGGATTGGAACAAGAATTTTCAAAAGAATTATTGGAATATACAAAAACAACAGAAGATAGTCGTATTACGATAAATGCTACTGTAGAAAGTAAGAATGCTACTTATAGTATTACTGATTCAACTGGTAACATTATAGATACTTTCCCACAAGAATTAACTTTAGGAGAAAATATTTTCTTTGTAAATGTTACTGCTCAAAATGGTAATGTTAGAACTTATAAAATTACTATTAATAGAAATAAGAGTAGTGATTCTAAACTATCAAACTTAACGACTAGTGAAGGATTAAATGAAGAATTTAATTCCGAAAGTTATCAATATACTTTAAATACAAAAGCTCATAATCTTACTATCACGCCAACTGTTAGAAATGAGTATGCAAGTTATAAAATTTATGATATCAATGGTGATATTGTAGATAATGATGTTAATTTAATAACAGGAAGTAATATTTATATGATTATTGTTACTGCTGAAGATAATACGACATCTACTTATAATTTAGTGATAAATAGATCAGATAATAATATTGCTACTATTGATTCACTAGGTATTACTATTAATGAAACATTTGATAAAAATACCTTTAATTATACAATTACTACTGATGAATCTAGTTTGAATTTAGATAATATTGTCTTAACAGATTCCTATGCTACTTATACAGTAGAAGGTAATAGTAATTTTACAAATAATCAAAAGCAAGAAGTTCTAATCAAAGTAACAGCTGAGGATAAGAAAACTACAAATACTTATAAACTTACTGTTACCAAAGTAGTATCAACAGATTCTAGATTAGAGATATTTAAACTTGGTAATTATGGATTTACTCCTAAGTTTGATAAAGATACAACTACTTATGAAGTATTTATACCTAGTACTCTAACAAGTGCTAACCTAGAGTTAAAAACACTAAAGAATACAGCTACTATTAAAAGTATTATGATAGATAATAATGAACAAGTAACTACTTCTTCAAATACTTATAAAAATGTAATTACAATACCTGATATTACTACAAGTAGTAATATTACGGTTACTGTAAAAGCAGAAGATAATACTGAAACTACTTATACTTTAACTTTAACAGATGAAGTAGTAATTAATAATTATTTATCTACTTTAAATGTTAGTTGTGGTAATTTAGATCCAGTCTTTGATAGAGAAACTACTTCTTATACTGTATTTACAGAAAGTAATGTAACTTCTTGTACTGTATTAGCTACTAAAGAAGTTGATATTGCTACAATTACTGGAAATGGTGATTATAACTTCCCAGCCAATGAAAAATATTTAGATATTCCTATTACTGTAACATCAAGTCGTGGAGAAGAAAGAGTATATAATGTTACAATAAGAAGACCACTTTCTAATGAATCTAGATTGTCTAATTTAGAGCTTAGTACCTATATACTAGATCCAGTTTTCCAATCTGATACTTATGAATATAATGTAACAGTACCTAACTTTATAAACCATTTAAGTAAAGATAATTTTACTTATACAACAATAGATCCAGATAGTACAGTAACTTTTGAAGACAAAGATTTAGTATCAGGAAAAGTAACAAAATATACAATTGTATCTACATCAGAAGATGGAACTAATAAATCAACTTATATATTAAATGTAAGTCGTGAAAAATCTAGTGATACAACAATTTCTAGTGTTACTGTAACAGTATCTGATAATAAATTTAGCTGTAATATGGACCCAACTTCTAAATTATGTACTATTGAAGTACCAAGTAATACTTCTGATTTTACTTTAGAAGCAACACTTCCTGATATGGCTAGTGTTAATCCAGCTAATCCATCTAAACATACTTTATTAGTAACAGAATATAATAAAGATATTTCTTTAACAGTAACAGCTGAAGATGATACTACTGATACTTATACTGTTCGTATTATTCGTAGTGAATCTAGTAATAATGACTTAATGGATCTACAAGTAAACTATGTTTCATTACCTAATTTTTCATCAACTAAATTAAGTTATGAGAAAACCGTAATTGGTACTATGAATCAAGTAATGATAACGGCAGTTTTAGCTGATACAAAAGCTACTGTTGTAACAGATTTAAGTAAACCATTTAATCTAGAGTATGGACTTAATACGATTGAAATAGTAGTAAGAGCTGAAGATAAGACAGAAAAAACTTATACAATAGAAATTACTAGATGTGATTCAGTTAATGCACAACTTAGTAGTTTATCAGTAAAAAATTATCCATTTGAAGAAACTTATGATCCAGAAGAAACTGAATATACAATTCGAGTTCCAAGAACGAAAAAAACATTAACTAGAGATGAAATAATTTACAGTTTAGCAGATACAAATGCTAGTATTACTTTAGATAATAAACTAGATATTGATTTTGATAAAACAAGTAATATCTATACGATTACCGTAACAGCAGGTGATGGCGTTGTTCAAAAGTATTATCACATTTCTGTATTACCAGAGTTATCTACTAATAATAATGTCGATAAAATTATAGTAGATGGTGTTGAGATAAAACCTAATAAAGATAAAGAATTTAATTATGATATTTTTGATACAGATACTAGTACTACTCTTACTTCTATTACATTAAGTAATGAATATGCTTTACATAATGTAATGCTTCCTCAAAAACTAACTTATGATAATCAGTATCAATTTATGGTAACAGCTGAAAATGGTGATGTAGCTATTTATACAGTTAACTTAGTAAGAAGTAAAACAAGAGAGTTAAAACTAGCTAATATTGAAGCTAATTTCCAAAAAGAAGATGACTGTAGTGGTATATGTACTTTTGATAAAGTATTTAATGAAGATACTACTAACTATGAAATCTATATTCCTAATGAAATTACTAGTTTAGATGATTTAGTAATAACACCTAAAAACAATCTACAAACATATGAAATAATTGGAAATAGTAATTTAAGTGTTGGTGAAAATACTATTATCATAAGAGTTAAAAATTCATTAAATGAAACTTTTGATTATACTTTAACAGTATATAGAGAAGCAAGTAGTGATCCTAATATTCTAGGTATTTCCTTTATTACTCCTGAATATGAGATTACAGATTTTGATGAAAATTTATATGAATACAACATAGAATTTAATGCAATAGAAAGTGGTAAATATGAACTTGATGTTGAAAAGAAAAATGATAATCAACAAATAGAAATAAAAGGTGCTAAAGTATTATACTTTGGGCGTAATGATATTATAGTTCATAGTAAATCAGAAAGCTGTTCTACTACTGTTAAAACAAGATATGGTTGTAACGAAAAAGACTATATCATTCATGCTTATCGTAATGAAAAATATAGTAATCTACTTGCTAGTTTAACTGTTTCATCAGGTGATACCGGTGATTTCTTACAAGTTTTCAATAAGTATAAATTTGATTATGTATTAGAAGTAGATAGTGAAATTAGCACCGTTAAAATTGAGGGTACTGCTATTGATACTACTCATACAACAGTATCTGGAAATGGTGAATTTAATTTAACACCTGGTTTAAATACTTTCCAAATTATAGTAACACCAGAAATAGGTGATCCATCTACATATACTTTAAATATTATAAGAAAGCAAAGTGATAATGTTAACTTAGCTAATTTGAAAGTAACAGGTTATGAATTATCACCAGAGTTTGTTAAAAATACCGTTGACTACTACATTAATATTGATAGTACCGTTAACCAACTAGATATTATTTATACTAAAGAAGCAGAAGACCAATTAGTATATATTACTGGTAATTCTAACTTTGTAACTGGTGAAAATATCGTAAATGTTGTAGTATTATCTGCTGATAAAACACGTGGTAAAACTTATAAAATTCATGCTAATAGGAGTGCAAGTGATAATAATTTATTAAATGGTATTACTGTTTCTTCTATGAAAAATGAAATAGAAACTATTTATCCATTAACACCAGACTTTAATAATGAAGTAAATGATTATACTGTAAATGTTTCAAAAGATATCAGTGAAATAAACATTAAAACTATTAAAGGTCAAAAAATGCAAACAATAGTGGGAAATGGTAGCTATATTTTAGATTATGGAGTTAATGTAATTCCAATTACGGTAACTAGTGAAAGTGGATTAGTAAATACTTATAATATAACTATAAATAGAGAATTTGAATTTGGATTAAACAGTTTAACTGTAAGTCATGATGATACTATTTATGATTTAGATCCAGTATTTGATCCAGATACTTTAGAATATAATGTATCGGTTGATTATGAAATTGATAGTGTTATCGTTGATGCTACTTTAAAAGAAACATTAAATGATATTGATGGATTAGGTGAATATCAATTAAATACAGGTAATAATGACATAGTAATTACTGTAAGTTATGGTGAAAATAGTAGAGATTATATAATTCATGTTAATAGAAAGAAATGTAGTGATAATTCGTTAAAATCATTACAAGTAGCAGAAGGATTAATAGATCCAAGCTTTAATAAAGATATTTTAGAATATAATGTTGATATTCCATATGAATATGATAGTGCTACTGTTATTTATGAAACAAATTCTAAAGATGCTACTGTTGAAATAAGAAATAACACAGATTTAGAAATTGGTATTACCAAAGATATTGAAGTAATAGTAACAGCAGAAAATGGTGATATTAAAACCTATATTATTCATGCTACTAAACTTCCTAAACCTACGGCAAGTAATCGCTTAATTAATATGTATATTGATGAAGCTACATTAGATCCGGTCTTTAATATTGGTATTATGAATTATACAGCAGAAGTTTTAAAAGACACAAAAAGGGTTAATCTACACTTACAAGCAGAAGAAAAAATGTATTCAACTGTTGAAATATATAAATTAGGTTCTACTACGAAAACAAAAGTAGATATGAAAGTAGATGATCCTAAGATTATGTTAAATGTAGATGCTGGTAAAAACTCTTTTGTTATCAGAGTTACCAACTATGAAGGTAGTGTTAGAAACTATCAATTAGATATTTATCGTGCTGGACCAAATGAAGCCCGTATTAAAAATTTATCATTTGATTATGGTACATTAGCTCCTGTATTTGATAAAAATAAAAATGCTTATACAATGGAAGTTGAGAGTACTGTAACTAAACTAACAGAAACAGTAACTATGATGGATGAAAAAGCAACTTATACAATAAGTGGTAATAAAAACTTAAAAATAGGTGAAAATACCATTACTATTACGACTCTTGCTCAAGATGGTAAAACGAGTTTAGAATATACTATTATCGTTACTAAAAAAGCATCAAGTAATGCTTACTTAAGTGATATCGTTACTTTCCCAGAAAAGGATTTTACTTTTGATAAAGAAAAATATAATTATATTTATCATGTAGAAAGTAATATAAATACTATTCAAATAATTGGTATTAGAGAAGATACTACTGCTAAAATAACTGGAAATGGTATTTATCAGTTAACTGGTGAAGATTTAACAGTAAAACTTACTGTAGTAGCCCAAGATGGAACTACAAAAGTATATACTGTAGTAGTAACTAAGAAAAAAGAATCTAATAATAATCTAGAAAGTTTAACGATTAATAATGGTGAATTAGTACCTAACTTTGATAAAGATACTTTAGAATATACAGTAGAACTTGAAAATTATATTGATTCTATTAATGTAACTGGTAAAAGTGAATCAGATAAAGCTACTGTATCTGGAAATGGTAATTATAATCTTGTAGAAGGAAAAAATAAAATTCAGATTATGGTAACAGCAGAGGATGGAACAATTAAAACTTATACAATAACAGTAACTAGAAAAGAAAATGAATTAGAACAAACACTACTAGAAGATTTAAGTGTATTAGAGGGTGCTTTAACACCAGATTTTAATCCAAATACTCTTAACTATATTGTAAATATTCCAAATGAATATGAAAGTGCTACTGTTACTTATAAGGCTCATAATCCTGATGCTTTAGTAGATATTTATGGAAATGATAACTTAGAAGTTGGACATAATATAATTACTGTAAAAGTATCTTATAATGGAGAAGCTACTACTTATACAATTGATGCCATTAGACAAGAAGCAAGTAATACTTATTTAAGTGTTTTATCTGTAATGAATCATGATATTACACCAGAGTTTGATAAAACAATTCAAAATTATACTTTAACAGTAGCAAATAATGTAGCTTCCATTGAATTAAAAGCAACACCAGAGTTATCTACAAGTACCGTTTATATTAAAAAAGATACAGATTATAATGAAACAACAGGAGTTACAACTATTAATTTAACACCAGGAGAGAACACAATTTATATTAAAGTAGTTAGTATTTCCAAAGCAGAAAGAGTATATAAACTTGTTGTTACTAGAGAAAATAGTGATGAAAATAAATTATTAACTCTAGAAAGTAGTACAGGTAATATTACTCCTAAGTTTGATAAAGATGTAAATAGTTATACTTTAAATGTACCAGTTGGTACTAAATATGTAACATTATCAGGAACCGTATCAGAAAATGCTACCGTTAACGGATTAGAAACTTATCCATTAACTGTTGGAACAGTAACTAAATATATTACTGTTACTTCTCAAAGTGGTTTAGTAAATACTTATGAAGTTACTATTGTAAGAGAAGCTAGTCATGATGCTTTAATTACTAATATTAAACCAAGTGTTGGTAGTCTTAATCCTAGTTTTACATCAGATACTAAATCTTACACTATAGAAGTAGAAGGTGATGTTAATAATATTTCCTTTGATGTTACTACTAATTCAAAAGATGCATTAGTAGTTGGTAATGGTGTAACAACTTTATTTGCTGGTAAAAATATCATCACAATTACTTCTATTGCTGAAGATGGTATTACACAAGAATCAATAAATATTGAAGTATATAAGAAAACAGATATTATTTCTTTTGATACAGATTTAGAAATTAATGTACCAGTTGGCAATGATTATCAAATTGACATAAAATATAATCCTGAAAATACTGATTATAAAGGTATGACTTATACAGTAAATAATAAATCTATTCTTACTGTATCAGATACAGGTTTAATTACACCATTAACAGTAGGAGATACAACGATTACTATAACTTCTGCTAGAAATAAATCATTAACGAAAACAGTTACCGTTCATGTAATTAATCCAGTAATACAAAGTGATACTTATTATATTAATCGTGATACTGAAGGTTCTGAATATATCACAGGTATGGAACCTTATACGACTGTTGAAGACTTTTTAAATAATTTAAAAAATGATCGTGATACGGTAAATGTATATGAAAAGACGGAAACAGAAATAGTTTCTATTGATGATATTGTAAAAACAAGATATATAGTTAAATTATCAATTAATGGTACTGTATATGATCAATTAGTATTAGTTGTTAAAGGAGATATTAATGGTGATGGTTATATTACAGTAGCAGATATTAATAAGTCAAAAAATGAAATATCTGGTAAAATTGAGTTTAATGAAATTGAAAAAGCTGCTACAGATATTAATATTGATACTTATAATACAGTAGCAGATATTAATAAAATGAAAAACTATATTTCTGGTAAAATTAATACTTTAAATACAGATTTATATGAAAAAAATAGTAAAAAATAGAAGAATCCATTGAAAAAAATGCTTCTTCTTTTTTTTTGTAAAATTATGTAGAAAAAAAATAAAAATATTGATATAATTAGATAGAATAGTGAAAGTAGGCTGTTAGATATGAATAGTAATAAGAGAATTAAAAAAATGGTATATGCATTATTTATGTTATTTGCTTTAATGATAACAACTAATGTATACGCAGATACACCACATAATTTGAATTTGAAAATGGTAAAGTGTGATAGCAATAAATATAATAATTTATTAACTTATGATGATTATAATAACTGCTATACTGATTATATTAATGGCGATTTATCTACTTATGTTATTAATAATAATGATGAGGTAGATGCTGGTAGCACAATTATGTTTATTTTGAACTATGTGCCAGGTTCTCCACAAGTAATTACTAGTATTAATTCAAGATTGTTGATAGATACTGCTATTTGGACACCTGCTGAAGATGAAGGAGAATTCTTATTTTTTGAAACTAATAATTGGCCTAGAAAATCAAACTATACTACTGACTGGAATTATAATTCTGCTACAGGTGTTATTGGTGGAAGTTTTGTCGATAGCAAAAACAAACCGTTGACTAGTGAAACTGAGTTAGTATATTTTTTCCTAAAGCTTAATGACTCAGCTACAGGAAGTGCTTCTGTTAATTTTTCTAAAGAGGGTGGGCGACAAGATGTAACAGATTTTGATGGTACTCAATATGAGGTTAACACAACGGATATTAGCGTTAATATTCCAGGTGAGGAAATATCACATGATGCAACACTTGGAACTTTATCTGTAACTAATGGAAGTACTACTTATCAATCAAACCCTTCTTTTACAGCAGGTAGTAATCAAAAAACTTATGATTATATTGTTCCTAATAATATTAGTTTTATTAATTTATCAGCAACAGCTAATCATAGTCAAGCGTCTGTCTTATCAGGTGGTATTGGTAAAAAGAACTTAAATGTAGGAAGTAATACCTTTAATCTAACAGTAACAGCTGCTTATGGTAATACAGAAACTTATACCATTAATGTTTATAGATTATCAAATGATGCAACATTATCAGCAATTAATTTAACGAACAGTATTAGTTTTGGAAATATGATTAGTGGAACTTATGCTTATCAAGCGACAATTCCTTATGCTATTAATTCAACATCAGTAAGTGCTACTACGAATCATAAAAATGCTTATGTTGATAGTGGATTAGGAAATTGGAATCTACCTAATTCTGGAAATTTATCAAATAATAAAACTTTAGTAGTAAAAGCCGAAAACTGTCTTAGTAAATATGCTAGTGTTCCAGGTAATACCTGTACTACTCAAAATTATAATTTAACAATAAATCGTGAGGCAGCAAGTAATAATAGCTATTTAAAAACATTAACAGTTGATGGTAATTTAGTAAATAATTTTAATAAAACTGTTCAAGAATATGATTTAGGACAAGTAGCAAATAATAAAACCTCATTACTTCTAAATGGTTTAGTAGATGATACAGGAAAAGCTACTATTAGTGGACTTGGAACGGTTAATTTAAAGGTAGGTGCTAATGAGTTTACGATAAAGGTAACTGCACAAGATAACACAACTAGAAATTATAAACTAAAAGTTTATCGTCTATCTAATGAAAACAAATTATCTAGTTTAACGATTACATCTACTCCTCAAGCAACTATGTCACCAACATTTCAAGAAAGTTTTAATGGAACTTATTCTTATAATTATGATGCTACTGTAACTGATGTTACTATTACTGCTACAGTAAAAGATACTGGTAAAGCAAGTGTAGCTATTTATGATAATGCTACTGGTACTACAACAGCTAGTCCAAATACCAAAACTGAGACTTTTCCAATCTCAACTACTGATGTATCAGTTGTTGTAACTGCTGAAGATGGTACTATAAATACTTATACGATTAATCTAATTAGATCAAAATCAACTGATAGTAGTTTAAAATCTTTAACAATTGATCACGGAACCTTATCACCAGTATTTAGTCAAAGTACTAGAACATATACTGCTACTGTTGATGCTGATATAACTGAAATTAATGTAGATGCTGTTCCAAATTCTTTATATGGAAATATTAAATCTATTACCGGAAATACAAACTTAAAGTTTGGTGCTAATCAAGTAGAAGTAATAGTAGAAGCTGAAAATAAAACAACTTCTTCTTATATCATTAATGTTACTAGAAAAGAATATGATATAGCTACTTTAGATGATATTAAAGTAGATGGCATCAGTGTTAAAAACTTCAATAAAGATACTTTTGAATATACATTAGATAGTGTTGAATTTAATAAAAAAGATATTAATATTGAAACTTCTAAAACTAATTCTTATGCTACTGTAAAAGGTGATGGTAATGTTACTTTAAAAACTGGAAACAATGAAATATTAATTACAGTAACAGCTCAAAATGGTACAGAAAAAGTATATAAATTAAATATTAAACGTGCTCGTAATAGTGATGTTTCAATTTCAAATTTAACTGTTGCTGGTATTGAAGCAGTAAATACTGATGTTGGGATTTATGAAGTAACTGTACCAAATAGTGTAACTGTTTTAACACCTAATGATGTTTTATTTACAACTTCATCTGATGCTAAAATAACTAAAAATCAAACACTTCAACTAGTTACTACTATGGTAAATGATTATCGTTTTACAGTAACAGCTGAAGATGGTACCGAACAAGAATATTCTATTAAAGTAACCAGAACTAAGGCTAATGATTCTAGAGTATCTAGAATCAATCTAACGATAGGTGATGACGATTCTAGGTACTGTTTAGTAGATAGTAGTAATAACTGTCGTATTGAAGTTCCAGTTAACACTTTACAATTTCAATTAAGTGCTGAAATTAGTGATACTGCTAGTGTTTCACCAGTAAATGGTACAACTTATCAAATGCCTGCTAGTGAATCAACTAAAACAATTATCTTAACAGTAACAGCAGAAGATGGAACAATTACTGCTTATACTGTAAATGTTATTAGACAAAAATCTTCTAATAATAACTTAGCTGATTTAAAAGTAAATGGAACTACTGTTAAAAACTTTAATCCATTAACTCAAACTTATGAATTAACTGTTCCAGGAACAACTAGTGAAGTAGTAGTAAGTGCTACAGTAGAAGATACTGATAAAGCAGAAATTACTACTGATTTATCTAATCCATTCCCATTAGAATTTGATACTAGAAATAAAATTGAAGTAACAGTTAAATCAGAAGATGATACTACAAAAACTTATACCATTTATATTACTAGAAGTCATAGACAAGATATTACTTTAAAAGATTTAACGATTAATGGTGTAACGATATCAGATTTTACTAATACAAAAGATAATTACACTTTAACAGATTTACCATATAATACTCATCAGTTAAATATAGTAGCTACTCCTAATGATAACTTAGCTACTAAAACAGGTGATGGTTTAGTTAGAATTAATACTGGTAATAATAAGATAACTATAACAGTTATTGCACATGATACTAGTATTACACATGATTATATTATTAATGTAAAACGTAATCTTAATAATGATACAAGTATTAAAAATATAACTTTAGCTGGTAAAAAAGCTACTTATAACACTTCATCTAAGAAGTATGAAGTAACTGTTCCTAATAATATAACTGAAGCAAATAGTAATAATTTAAGTGTAGAAGTAAATGATCCAATTACTAATCTTGATAAAAAAGCTACGGTATCATTTACAAATACTCCTTTAGTTACAACAACTATAAATGAAGTAATTATTACAGTAACTGCAGAAGATGGCACAATTAAAAATCATATCTTAGCTGTTACTAAGGAAAAATCTAATGTTGCTACTTTAGATGAATTAACAGTAACAAATGGTTCATTTAATCCAAGTTTTAATAAAGATACTTTAGAATATAATGTAACTGTTCCTGTTGAAACAACTGAATTTGATGTAAGTGCAACTACTACTGAGCCTCATGCTAGTATCACATCTGGAATTGGTCATTATACTATGACAGAAAGTACTAAAGAAATAGAAGTAGTGGTAGTAAGTGAAGATTTAACAGTAACTAAAACTTATAAATTAAATATATCTAGAACGAAATCTAGTGATAATACTTTATCTTCTATTACTGTAAGTGAAGGAAATTTATCACCTGAATTTAATCAAAATACTACTGCTTATACCGTAAATGTAGGTGGAAGTATTGATTCTATTGATATCGAAGCTACCTTATCTGATAGTCGTGCTAAGATTTTATCAGGTACTGGAAATCATGATTTAAATGTTGGTAATAATACGATTACGATTACTGTGGAAAGTGAATCAGGTGCTAGACAAAACTATGTAATTAATGTAGTAAGAGCTAAAAAAGAAAATAATGACTTATTAACATTAACAGTAGATGGTAATCCTGTAAAAGATTTTAATAAAGATACTTTAGAATATACTTTAGATAATGTAGTATATACAAAAACAAGTATTGAAATAGGTGCTACTACAGTAGATTCTGATGCAACGATTAGTGGTCTTGGTACTAAAGGATTAACTACTGGATTAAATACATTTGAAATAGCTGTAACAGCTCAAAATGGTACTATTAAAACTTATAAAATAAATATTACTAGAAATAAAAATAATAATGCTAACTTAAGTATTTTAGCAGTAACTGGTTATGCTTTAGTTCCAACTTTTAATAGTGGAATATATGATTATGAAGTAACAGTAGAAGCTACTAAAGAAAAATTATCTCCAAATGAAGTAACAGCTATTCCAGAAGATAGTAATGCTACTATAGTTAAACAAGAAGCAATAACTTTATCAACAACATCTGATAATTTATATACTGTAACTGTAACAGCTGAAGATGGTAAAACTGTAAAAACATATACTATTAAAGTAATTCGTCCTAAATCAAGTGATGCTTCACTAAAAGAAGTAAAACTAACAGGAGCAACATTATCTCCAAGTTTTGCATCTAATAAGTACGAATATACAATAACTGTTCCATATGGAAGTACTGATTTTTCTATCGAAGGTGTTGCAAATTATGATAAAACTACAGTAGTAGGAAATGGTAATTACAGTTTATCTGATAATCAAGTAATCCTAACTACAACAGCAGAAGATGGAACGACATTAACTTATAACTTTACTGTAATTGAAGCTTTAAGTAAGGATGCAACCTTAAGTAATATAACAGTAACAGGATATCCACTTGATAAAACTTTCCATCAAACTACTCTTGATTACTCATTAGGTGATTTACCATATGGAACTACCCGGTTAAAAATAAATGCTACTCCAAATAATGCTTTATCTACTATTGAATATTATGTAGATGGAGTTAAACAAGCAAGTGATGTAGTAACTATTCCAAGTGTTGTAGGTAATAAAGTGATAACAGTAGTAGTAACTGCTGCTGATGGTTTAACTAAAAAGACATATAACATTTCTTATAATATAATTCCATCAAGTAATAATTATTTAATTAGTTTAGTTCCATCAATTGGTTCAATTGACTTCATAAAAACAAAAGAAAATTATAATTTAACTGTAGAAAATGAAGTTACAAGTATTGATTTAGCTATTGAAACAGAAGATTCTAACGCCACTATAACAGTAAATGGTGAATCTTCATTCACTCCAAAAACAATTACTGTATCCGATTTAGTAGTTGGTAATAATCCAGTAAGTATCATAGTAAAAGCTCAAGATAATTCACCAAAAACATATAATATTATTATTAAACGTTTGGAAAGACAAGCATCAACAGATGCTAACTTAAGTAGTTTAAATGTAGAAGGTTATGAACTTGATAAAAAGTTTAGTATGGACTCTTTAGAATATTCTATTGGAAAAATACCATTTAGTTTAGAAACACTTACTATTCATGCAACTCCTAACATGGGAACTTCTAAAATAAGTTATTTAGTAAATGGGGTAAAACAGTCAAGTAATACTGTAAATATTCCTAAGATAGAAGGAAAATCTGCTATTACTGTTCAAGTAACAGCAGAAGATGGAACTACAATTAAAAACTATAAAATTACTTATGAAAAAGAAGCATCAACTAATGCTTACTTAAGTAATATTTTAGTAAGTGAAGGTAACCTTACATTTAATAAAAATACATTCCTATATACCGTTAATGTAGATAGAACAGTATCATCAATTGATATTACGGCAATTACAGAAGATAACACAGCTATTATGAAAATGAATGGAACTACTTATACTTCACCACATACTTTAACACTATCACCATTAATGAGTGGAAATACAGAAGTAATTATTTTAGTAACTAGTGAAAATGGTACAGTATTAACTTATAAAATTAATGTAAATAAAGAAGCTGATCCTGCTAGCACTATTACTTCCATTCAATTTGGACATACGATTATGAATAATTATATTAGAACTGTAAAATTAAATACTACTGGACAAGAAATGAAAAATCAATTAGATAATGAAAATGAGTATTTAGAAATTTGGGATGCAACTGAAACAAGAAAAATAAATGATGATGAAAAACTAGCTACTGGTATGATTGTTAAACTAGTAATTGATGGGGTAGAAAAAGATCGTAAATATGTAGTCATCAAAGGAGATACTTCAGGTGATGGTGAAATTGACTTATTCGATGCTGTTAAAATTTTAAATCACTATTTATCGAAAACATTATTAACAGGAGCTTATCAAGAAGCAGCTTATGTCAATGATGATACTGATATTGACTTATTTGATTCAGTAATGATTTTAAATCATTATTTAGGAAGAATTTCATTGCATTAGGAGGAAATTTATGAAAAGAATAAAAAGTTTAAATTTATTAATGGCATTAGTAGTTGGTTTTTCACTATTAACTTATCTAGTACCAGTAAAAGCAAGTAGTGCTACCGTTGGATTTAGTGGTAATTCAACGGTTAGCCTAAATGATAAAATTACCATTAAAATGTATGTAAATGGTGATAATTCAACAGATGGTGGTATCGTTAGTGTAGGTGGTAATTTATCTTTTGATAGTAATTACCTAGAATATGTATCAGGAACAGGTACAACTAGTCCCTATACTTTTCAAATTAATACAAATGCTAATTATATAATTGCAGGATTAGATACTACTTTATCTAGTGGTATTACAAGTAAGACTGAAGTATTTACTTTTGTCTTTAAAGCAAAGAAAGTAGGTACCACTCAAGTAACTTTAACGAATGCTAAATTAAGTGATGTATCTAGTAAATTAACTACTACTGTAACACCAAAAAGTATTACAATTACAGACACCAATCCTGCTCCTACAACTAGTCCAACACCTACTACTAGTCCATCACCATCAACTACTCCTATTCCTTCTACTAAGAGTAGTGATGCAACTTTAAAAAGTTTATCAGCTAGTGGTTATACTTTATCGCCTAGCTTTAAAGCAAGTACAACATCATACACAGTAACAGTACCATCTACCGCAACAACGATAAAATTAGAAGGTGCTACTAATCATAGTAAAGCTACAGTATCAGGACTTGGAAATATTACTTTAACAGGTAATGAAACAGTTGCTACTATTAAAGTAACAGCCGAAGATGGAAGTGTTAAAACCTATACTGTAAAAATTGAAAAAGAAAAACAAGAAGAAGTAAAGAAATCAAGTGATGCAACACTAAAGAAATTAGATATTAGTGGTTATACCTTAACACCAACTTTTAAGAGTAATGTAAACAATTATTCTATGAAAGTTAAAAATAATATCACAAGTTTAGATGTTACAGCAATTCCTAATAATAACAAAGCTAAAGTAGTAATATCTGGTAATAAAAACTGGAAAGAGGGAAATAATACCGTTACGATTAAAGTAACAGCCGAAGATGGTACAGTAAATACTTATATCGTAAATGTAGAAAGAGCTTCATCTAATAATAATACGAAAACAGATACTAAGTCTAATGATAACTATTTAAAAAGTTTAACAGTTAAATCATCACATGAAATGGAACCAAGTTTTAATAAAAATGTAAATAGTTATAATATTAAAGTACCTTATGAAGTAGAAAAATTAGATTTAAGTTACATTACAAGTAATGAAAAATCTAAAGTAGAAATTACTGGTAATGAAAACTTTAAAGTTGGTAGTGTAAATACAGTAGAAATTAAAGTAACAGCAGAAGATGGTAGTGTTAGAATTTATTCTTTAAATGTTACTCGTAGTACAGCTTCTAGTAAGACAGATTTAAAAGATATTACGATAGATAATGTAAGTATTACTCCCAAGTTTGATCCTAATAATCAAGAATATACTGCTAAAGTAGATGGAAATACTAATAAATTAGATATTAAAGCTACACCAAGTGATAGTAGTAGTAAAGTAGAAATTATTGGTAATGAAAACTTAAAAGTTGGTCATAATACTGTATTAATAAAAGTTACTGATAAAGATGGTTTTACGAAATATTATTCAATTGATGTAGAAAAAGAGAAAGAAGAATCTAAAATTTTAGGTTTAACTCCACTACAATTTGGTATTATCGCTGGTATTATTAGTTTACTTTTATTACTTATCTTATTCTTACTATTACGTAAGAAAAAAGATGATGATGACGATAATGATAAAAGAGTAACTCCAATTATTGAAGTAAAACCAGAATTTAATTTTGGATCTAAAAATACATCAGATGATGACGTTATTCATGGTAACTATAATCAAAACAGTGAAGTAACTACAAAAGATAGTGAATTAAAAAGATTAGGTAGTACCAATACTTATGAAGCTAGATATGAAGAAAATGAAAATACACCATATGATCCATATGATGAAACAGTTACCAAAAAAGAAATTATAGACGCTATTCATGAAGCAACTAGAACCAAAGATCCATCAAAGTTAAAAATGTTATTACAGCAAGATGCACTAAATCAAAAGAAAAAAGAGTTAATGAAAAAAGAAGAGGAACAAAGAAAGTATCAAGAAAATGATAATGACGATTGGAGGTAAGAAGATGAAAAGATTGAATATAAAAAAAATAACCTTTTTTCTTCTTTCCTTCTTTCTTTTTTTATGTCCTTTTAAAATATATGCACTAGGAAATGCTACTACAGGTTTTAATGGAAATAGTAGTGTTTATGTAGGAAATACCATTGATATTACTTTATATATTGGAAGTGTATCAGGTACAACTGATGATGGTGGATTAGCTGCTTTTGGTGGTAATTTAAATTATTCTAGTGATAAATTAGAATTAATTGGTGCGACTTCTTTAGCTCCCTTTAATATTGATTTAGTAGGAACTAAGTTTGGTGGATTTGGTGCTAATACTATTAAAGGTTATCAAAATATTATGAAGCTTACTTTCCGTGCCAAAGAAACTGGTACGGCTAATGTTTCTTATACAGGAAGTAGTCAACCTGATGCTAGTGCATCTCCTGTTAATATTAGTGGAAGTAGTAAAACAATTACGATAACTACACCACCTAGTACGAATAATAACTTAAGTAGTTTATCAGTAAGTAATGCTAATATCAATTTTAATAAAAATAATACAAGTTACCAAGTAACAGTAGAAAATAACATTACTTCTATTAATATATCAGCATCAGCAGAAGATAGTGGTGCTAGTATTACTGGAACAGGTACTAAGAATTTAAATTATGGAAACAATCAGTTTTATATTGTAGTAACTGCACCTAGTGGTGATAAAAAAACATATGCAATTACTGTTAATAGAAAAGATAATCGTAGTGGTAATAATAAACTAGCTAGTTTAAGTGTAAATGGAGCAGAATTAAGTCCTAAATTTAATGCAAATACAGATAGTTATAGTGTATCAGTTCCTTATAGTATTTCTAATTTAAAAGTAAATGCTAAAACAGAAGATGAGAAAGCTAAAATCAGTATTACGAATACCAATTTAACTGCTGAAGAAACAATAGATGTAAAAATAGTAGTAACAGCAGAAAATGGAAGTACAAAGACCTATACTATTCATGCAACTCGTGGAAAAGATCCTAATAAAGTGTTATCTACAAATAATAATTTATCTAGTTTAACAGTATCAACTGGTACTTTAAGTCCATCTTTTAATAAAGAACAAACCAAGTATATCGTTTATCTTCCTTATGAAGTAGATAGTATTCAATTTGAAACAGTAGTAGAAGATATTAAATATGCTAAAGTTAAAATAGAAGGACCAAATAAATTAAATGTAGGAAATAATAATTATAAAATTTTAGTAACAGCAGAAGATAATTCTATTAAAGAATATACAGTAATTGTAGCAAGAGGAAATAATCTTTTAGAAACAAATCTTTCTTCTAATACAAATATTAAAGAAATAAAATTTAAAAATGGAAGTTTAGCATCAACAGATACAAGTAACAGTGACTATAAATATTATGATATAAACTTTACAGTACAAGGTTCATATGTAG
>OGPT01001112.1_pt1 | contig 25995 bp, 27 predicted proteins | sample 1552951 | NCBI WGS metagenome assembly OGPT01 (sample SAMEA2580224, study PRJEB22360) | human gut metagenome | biome: human gut; feature: human-associated habitat; material: faeces | place: Denmark | collected 2008/2010
TGTGGACTTGCCGTCCGCAAACAGCATAAAATGCTGTTCGCCGCCAGCAAGTTTGGAACTGGAAAATATTGATTTTGGAGGACATGAGATGAAGAAAATTATATATGCATTACTTGTTGGAGTGCTTATTTTTACATTATGTGCGTGTTCACAAAATAAGCACTCGACAATGTATATAAAGCCAAGTGAATTATCAGATGAAACGATGGAAGTCCTCGATTTGTTCGATGATGAAATTCAATTCTTTGATATTTCTTTTGATGAGACTGTAAAATCGTATGCAATATCGGTTTGGGTTTATCGTGATGGTGAATGGGCTGAAGATGGAATGACTGTCGGAAATATTGACCATCTGACTAGGAGAATAGCCGTTAGACTAACCGAAACCAGCTGTGATTTATATACCATTGATGAGAGCGGTCATGTTAAGTACAGCTTCCCAACTTTGGAAACTCAATTTGATGAATCCATGGGGATTGGCGGAACAAAAATTGATCGGGAGACACCGATTGAGCTAAATAAGGAGATACCGATTTGGTTCAAAATTGGGACAATAACCAATAGCATGAAAGCTATGGATATAACTGATGACTTTAGAAATGCAGAGTGCGATGCAGGAATAGCCATTACACTCACAGCATCTGATAAAATAGTTGAGTAATTAAAATAAATTCAAAAACCAAATACAGAAAATGTCCGATAAAGTCATAGTTGTAGCCATTAGATAAATTCAACTTCAAGTGCTTGCAGCAACTCGTATATCTGTTCTTCGGCTTCTTCCATATCCGACACAATATCCTTGATATGATAAGGTGCGCCATTTCTGCCGTGTCCGTCATCGCCAATCCATAAATAGGCTTCATAATCCGGGTCAAAGTCCTCGTAAAATCGCTTCATACCGGCAATAAGCGTGTTGATGTCTTCATCCTGCATATCGGCATTGAAATTGAAGTCCTGCCCGTATTTGGTATAGCGTTGAAACTCAAATTGTATGCTTGTCTTGTTCTCGTCTTCAACGCTTATGCTCCAGCCTTTTTCTTGGGCAATGTCCGTTACTTTCCGTATCTGTTCTTGGGTAGTCATACTCATTGTTTTTTGTGGGGAGACCTCTCCAATCTCCCCACTGGTTGATTTAATCCGTTATCTCAAAATAATATTTCTGTTCCTCGTTCGACCATTCAGCGGTCATTGCATCCGCTTCCCTCCACAGTTTGTCATAGAGAATGGCTCTTTGGTTGTCTCTCTCGTGCCACTGCCATATCTTGTGATTGAGGACAAGGCAAAGTTCCGTCCAATACTTGTAGTTGTCTTTCCATTCGGACTTGGCTCGCCTGTATGTGTCGGCTATGGCATTGTTCCCGAACTTGTCAGCAATGGAGAAGTCCTGCCAAAAGGTAGTTATCGGCTCGTAACCGTTCATCTCTGTTATGTTCCATCTTGGAATAGTGATTTGCAATGCTCCCATACTTATTATTGTTTATGGTTTTCGTAATACTCTTCGGGCAAATGATAGAGGTCGTTCTCCGCCAAATGGTCTATGGCTTCCGCTGCCAGACGGCACGCCCATTCGTTACGCTGGTCATATCTTCCCTTGTGCCAGTTCTCCGCCAACTGCTCCATAAAGTAGAACATTAGTTTGGCTTTTTCGTTTACCAAATAGCGGTGGTCGTCCGCCAATGCCTTGCCCACCTTTCGGGGTGAAGCCATTTTGCCGTTCACATAGTTTGAGAACTCGTCCGCAAAGCGTTTGTCGTTCTCCGATAGTTGATTGTTGTACTCCATTCTAAAGAATTTTGATGTTAAACATTTTTTCTTTTCCCTTTGCTTGAAGCTGTCAAACTTCGCCACCGGGATATGTTTTATGTGCGTTAAAGACTATGGTGTAAGGGAGATAAGACAAGTAAACAAACAGGGAGTTAATGAAATAGCACTAATGGCACATTCGTGGAAAGCTGTCGTTAAGTCCACTGAATTGTTAGCGCAGGCGGTACTTGGCATTCTACCTCCATAGTACCTTTGCACGATAAAACAATGCCGTGTGGCGTGATGGCCGGCTCTAAGGAGAATCCTCCGATGACTATAATGGGAGATTATCCTATAAAGGTTTTAGGATATAAATTCGGCAATAGTTTTTATTTGTTGCCGACATTATACAAAAGGATATATATGACGATATTATAAAAGTTCGCATTTAAGTCCTGTATAACAGTGCTCGCTACGGTAATCAGCAAGTTACCGTAGCCACGCATAAAGCCACCTGCTACAATGTGTGTCGTAACAAGTGGCTGACGAAAAGAACAGAACAGATTATGCGGTCATTCGCTTACGGATTTGCCGGGCGTTCTTCTGAACAAGCCGGATAATTCGGTCGTGGTATTCCGTAGCCTTATTGCAAAGCCCTCTTGACTGCAATACCTTGAATGTTTCAAGGCTCAATTCAATGGTTTCAACACGCTCGTTGTCAATCCGTGCAGAAAACACCAACGACTGCGGTTTGAGATAATATTCGCATTGTCCGACACAATGATGCAGGGCGTTTCCCTCCTTGTAATAATCATCCACGCTCTCCAACACACTGACTACAATCAGTCCGTCCGTGAATGACAGTCCGAAGAATTTGCTTTTCAACTCTCTGAAACGCTCCTCATTCTCCTTTGCCTTTTTTCTTTGTTCCTCACGCTCCTCCCGTTCTTGGATAATCCTTGCCCGTTCCTGATAGCGGTCGTGTTCGGATTTCAAGTCTAATGGACAGACATAGTGGGCATTGTGAATGTCCTTGCCACACCTTTCAAGTAAGCGGATGTAATCTATCCAAAGAGAAATATCTGCTATATGATAGCCATTGCGTAAGACTATCTTGTAAGTGTTCCAATACAAATCAAAGTACATTGAATGTTGCAGGAAGTAGTTCAAATCAGTTTTCCTGCCTGCCTTGAACATCGTTTCGGCTCTGCTGTCTGTCAACAAGGCTTCGATAAGCCGTGTCGGTTCGATGTCAGCCAATGAGCCTTGCAATCCGTTGCGTCTTAACTTTGGAGTGGCAGAATAATATGGATAGACCTTGCAATCGGCAATCCGTCTATACACATAGTTGTCTCTCCGTAACTCCAGACAGCCGTCCAAAACAAAAGTGTCCGCGTAATGTCCGAGTGTGCGTTTCAATGCCGTTATCTCCGTCTTGCCGTTATCGTCCACCCAATAGCGTGCAATCTCCATAGAATAATACTCCGCTTTCTTGCCTTTACGGAAGTTTGCGTTCATAAGAAATACACGCTGTACCTGTAAACCGTCCTGTGTGGCAAGTGTGGAATAATACGCTTTGTCCTTGAATGTCCTGCACTTGGTGTCCAGTATCTCCAGTCTTGCACCGCAATGTGGGCAACGGCACACCTTTTCGTTGCTCTCGTTCCATTGATAACCGCAATCCATACAGGTCGTTCCTCCGTTTTTGGTGCGGTATGCGTAATGGCTGATACATTGACGGAATGCCCATAACTCCTGCTTCTTTGTCTGTGGCAGTAACCGTCCGTTGGCGGTTACTACCTTATGCTGTAATCTCGTTTTCGCTCTCATAGTCCTAAATCAAATAATGTCGGTTGTTCGGGTTCTTGTCTGACCGCTTTCGGGGTCGGCTTCGGTTTGCTGTTTCGCTGTTGGATTTTACGCAGTTCCTCGTTTTGGTAGGCTTTGAGTGCATTCTCCCTCGCTTCGGCTTGTTCTTCGGGAGATAGTTCTACTCTATGGTTGACTATCACTCCGCAGTTGACCGCCTTTCCCACTTCTATATCATCTTCATCATAGTAATGTACTCCAAGCGAATAAACCTCGTCATCGGTCATACCGCAACCGCCCTCTTTACAGATTGCCATTGCCTGGTTGAGTATGAATGTCACGCAATCGTCCAAATTCTTGTTCTCTTTGGCATACGATACAGCAAAGAGTTCATCGGTCTTGGCTCTTTCGTCCAGATATGCCTTAATTGCCTGCTTAAAATGTTCTGTTCCTTTCATAATGTCTGTTATTTTGCTTGATAATAGATACTTGGTTCACTTGAAACATTGTATATGTACGCTCCACACCTTACCAAAAGTGCTTGGTTTCCGTAGTACATCCGTTTCATTCCTTTAATACTGCCTGTGTGGTGGAAATTGGGAAATCGGCTGATATTGCACCGCTTTCCTTGTTCCTTTGTCATTCGTCTTGTCCTCATAGCGTTTAGAAATGATAGTCAATAACTCCACCGATGTAAAGTAGTTTTCCCGGCTCGAACTGGCTGACCGTCTGTAAAAACGAGTACGATTGTTCGGCATAGCCATTAACGCCATGCTCGTCCATATAGAACTGATAACCGAGGTCAAGCGGATTTTTGAGAAATTTTTCAAGTTGGTACACCGCCCCAATCCACATCATGCAGTTTTCAACGGTAACGGCTTGTGCCTTTTCTTGGATGGCTGTAACAAATTCCTTTTTCCACTTGTCCGCACCGCCATTGTATCGGATTGTGTTTTCTCCCACAAGAGTGAACATCCCTTTTGGCAATGCCTTTTCTATCAGATTGGCAATATGGAATTTGCGTTCTTCCTCGTCTATCTCCGAACAATAGTCGTAATAGTGTCCGTCCCCTTGTTCAAGGGTGTCCTCGTTCAAGTAGTTGTCCCTGTCAACTCTTGTTTCCGTGATTTGAAAAATCTTGCTGTGCATAATCAGTCTGTTTTAATCGTTGAACTTTTGTCTTTTTCTTTTCCCTTATTTTGAAGCCTTTATCGGCTTTCTTGTCGGGATCTGAATTTTACGTGCTATCAAGAGACTGAGGAAACAGAGGGATAAGACAAGTAAATGGCAGAGGAGTTGATGAAATACCCAATTTACGCTTGACGGAAATTGCGGAAAGTTGTTGTCAAGTCCACCAAGCCATTAGCGAGCAGACCTGCATAGCGGTACTTGGCGTTCCCTCACCGCAGTACCTTTGCAAAGGAAAATAGAGCCGGCAAGATGAGCCGGAGGAGTTCATGATTTGTAAAGCACAGCCTTTGTATAAGGGGCGATAAATTTGTACTATATCAAAAACAAGAGAGCCGATCCATCACGGACAGGCTCTCCCTTCAAAAGAATTGACATTTAACTAATCAATTTGAACAAAAAAGAATCTTACACTTTACTATTTCATATATAGCATGACTTTGGTATGTCTGTTAGCTTCAGTGGGTACATAATTGGAAATACCTCCTTGACTGACCTTTGTTATATTTTCAACGGCCACTCCGCGCCTGCGCAACTCCGTGGCAATATAATCGGCTCTCGATGCGCTCAACTTATTGTTTATATCGGCAGTTCCAGTGGCAGCGTCAGCCGCACCTGCAACAGTCACGGATAATCCGTATTTCTTTGTCACACGCGCCAGTTCATCCAGATTGATCAACTGGGATTTATCGGTCAGTTGAACCGTGCCGAGTTCAAAGAAGAAATAGACAGGTGAACCGATGCACTCGTTACCGGAACCTATAAAGGAGAGATAATCCGAATGGCTATAAATGGAAATGCTGTCATTATTCATATCCGGAGACAGCAGGGAATCGGCACCTGTGACATAGAAGCCGTTTACAACGCTACCGTCATTATTGGGTATGGCATTGACAAATTCAGACTTACTGAACAAACTGTCATTGGACAATGGAGACTTGCCATCCCAATGCCTGTTTTTCAATCTTGCCCGGAGCGAGTTCAGTCCGCTGTAATCGTTTCTCGGATAGACATTGCCCAAACTCTCCCGGTCATCAAACATCCTGCTATATTTATCAAGCAAGCCCTCAATTTCCAGAATCTTCTTCAATTCGTTTATCGTTCTCATCGCCCTGTCATGTTGTCCGGTGTATCTGCGATTACTCTCCGATAGCTGTGTGGCGTAACCAATCAGCCACTCGTTCTGCCGGATGTAAGGACTCGCATCAACGGCACGTTTCCAGCCGGCCTTTCCAATCGTAAACGACAAGCCGGCTGACACGGAGAGCATATTATCTCCGAAACGATTAGTTCTACCATAGCCGTCAAAGTCCTGGAATGTGGAAATATTGCCAATTTCCAACAATGCAGACAGCCGTTTACAGATACGGTATTGCCCCTGTATTCCGTATGAAACGGCAAACGGATTATGTCCGTTCTGCGGATTGTGCAATAGTCCCAATCCTATGAATGGAATGATTCCCCAACGAGGATTCTCCACCTTGCCATACCGATATCCAAGCACATTCCACATCAAGTCAGCATGAAAGTGATGGTAGTCATTTGTGGCCAGTCCGCAATCTTTGAACTGCCAACCTCCATAACCGATTCTTGCTCCGATCTGCGGAGTGAACCACTTGCCGAGCGATGCGGAAACCGTTGGTCGTACCCGATCAAAAAGGTCAGCACAGCCAATCGGTTTGCCAATGAACGCACTTGCACCACCTTGAAGACTGACAAACCAGTTTCCGTTCCAAGGCGATGTCACGAATACACCCTTGCGGTAAGTCGGCTCCAAAGGCCGGAGCATCTGTTCGACATCCGTGTACGACTCCAGCTGTACAGTGTCCTTTGTCACAGGTGGTACAGCCGCTTTCATGTGCAGTGAACAGCCCATACCTGCCACTGCCAGAATTAAAAATATTTTCTTTGTCATATTCAACGCATTATTTTGTTTTGTTATCCATTGCAGAAAAACATATTCTGCCGATTACCTCTTTTGCTTCTTGCCGGAAGCCGGTCGCATCATTCTGCTTGCCATCATCATGCAACGCCTTGCCCACGCACGGTTATCCTCGTCATCATCCTTTCCCCATTTAAGGTTGCTTTTACTTCCTCCACCACCATGCGTTTCGGCAAATGTAGTGGCGTCGTTGACCATACCAAGGAAGAGGAGCGTGGCGCAGTGCATCACTTCCGCCCCTTGCTCGGTCAGGCTCTGCAACAAAGAACCGTCAAAGATGGATTGCTCCGCAGCTCCCATTTCAGCCACTCTTGCCGAATGTTCTCCAACCAATGTTTCCAGCATTACATCTTTGAGCAGTACATCCACGTTGGAATGGATTTCACGACTGTACTTATAGGCTTCGCCTTTCAGTTCCTCCGTGCGCTCGCCAATGGCATCCATGTCCCTTTTAAGGACTTCAAGCTGTTGGTCAGCCGTCCGTAGATGTTGCCGGGGGCTTGCAGGCCGAAGCGTGCGGCTGCATCGTCCGCATTGTGGAACACGTATGAGGCGGTTTGGTAAATCGGTACGGCACGGGCATCCGTGGCCGGGTCCGCCTGCTCTTGTCCTACATGGAGTTGCAGGGTCTCGAAGTGTAGTTTTGTTCTGTCCATGATGTTTCTGTTATTAAGTTCTTGACTGTTTCTTGTTTCGATGATGGCAAAGTTATGGTTTTTGGAATAATCAAACAAGAAGTGAAAGAAATACGGAAAAAATATCTATTTTTGTATTCAAAAGCAGAATATACAGCCTTGTTTAAGGGGGCTACAGCTCTGTTTATAGACGTTTTTTCTATGGAAAGTTTAGATCATATCGACTTGCAAATCCTGCGTACTTTGCAAGATAATGCCCGTTTGACGACAAAAGAACTGGCCGCATGCGTGCATCTTTCTACGACCCCTGTTTTTGAACGCTTGAAGAGACTGGAGGCGCAAGGATACATTAAGAAGTATATCGCAGTGTTGGATGCCGAAAAGCTCAATCGTGGTTTTTTAGTATTTTGCCGGGTGAAGTTGCGCCGGTTGAACAAGGAAATCGCGGAAGAGTTCACGGGCATTATCCGGGAAATACCGGAAGTGACGGAGTGTTATAACATCTCCGGCAGTTACGATTACCTGCTCAAGATTCATGCGCCAGATATGAAGTATTATCAGGAGTTTCTTCTCAATGTGTTGGGGACAATCGAAAGCCTCGGTTCCATGGAGTCCACCTTCGTGATGGATGAGGTCAAGCAGGTGTATGGCATCCAGGTCTGACCTGGGCAGATAAAAATACAGATAAAACGGTTGTAAGGTCGTTATTAAATGTAAAAAGGGTCAGGAAGACGAATCTTATTTGTATATTTGGCTTCAGACAAGGTTTTTTTGTATCTACAGCAGCTTTATCTTGTATTTTTTACTATTAAATGATGATGAATATGAAATATAATACTTTTTTGTTTCCGCGTAAAGCGAACCAAACGAACTTTTCCCTTTTTCTGTTGTCCATGCGTCTGCTATTCGGCTCTTTACTGATGACCCATGGTTATGCCAAACTGACAGGGTTTGCCGCCATGTCTGCTTCTTTCCCCGACCCGTTCGGAATCGGGAGCCGTTATTCCCTGATGCTGGCCATTTTCGGTGAACTGTTTTGTTCAGTAGCTTTCGTGTTCGGTTTCTTGTATCGTTTGAGTATGATTCCGATGATCGTAACGATGGCTGTGGCTTTTTTCTTTGCCCATGGCGGAAGCATGACGGGAGGTGAATTGGCTTTTGTCTATCTGGTTGTGTTCATTCTGATGTATATGGCCGGACCGGGTAAATATTCGGTGGACCATTGGATGACGAAAGGTGGAAAAAGAAGGCGGTAATTTAAATACACTATATTATGTTGATGACGACTACAGCCCTTGTGGAGGGCAAGCATATTACGAAGTATCACGGTGTGGTGACAGGTGAGGCTATCATCGGCGCGAACGCGGTGCGCGACCTTTTTGCCGGATTGCGGGATTTCTTCGGCGGGCGTTCGGGTTCGTATGAAGAGGTCTTGCGCAAGGCCAAAGACACGGCTTTGCGGGAGATGGGGGAGGAAGCGGCCCGGTTGGGTGCCAACGCGGTCATTGGAATCGACTTGGATTATGAAACGGTGGGGGCAAGCGGCAGCATGCTGATGGTGACATGCAGCGGTACGGCGGTGAGCATGGAATGAGGGGGTGTTGGTATAGGAATCCCCTTTCTCTTGTTTTGGTAAGCAGGAAACCTTTGGTTTCCAAAACATTTCCCTTGAGATAGTCTTTACCACCAAACCTGTTTTCCCTCCTCGTAGGTGAAGATGCGCTCTTCTTTACCTTTGGTCAGATCCTTGAGGACGTAAAGGCCATTGGTTGGTATTTTATGGAAGAGAAGAACATTGTCCGTCGCTTTCTTTTTTCCAAGGTCGTCCCAAAAGCCTTTTGAATTCCAATAGTATAATTCGTATTCATCGCCTGTTTCTATGCAGTTCCCGTCATTTCGGCCAATGTATTTTATTTTTGATACTTTCATGGCTCTCTTAAGTTCCAGTCCTATCCAATTGCCGTCAGGGCTGTTGGCACTGAACCCTGTAAGTATATTGTTATCAAAGACATTTTCCTTTTTTGCCCATGGCTCTCCTTCTGTTCCGATGATTGTACCCTCAATTTTCGTTCCTTCGGAATCGTAGAATTCCAGTTCGTTGATATTGCAGAATGAACCTCTTCCACCGATGTATCTCAAGTATTTGAATTCTTTGTTGCACTTTACTGGTATATTGTACCAGTTGCCATTTGTTATGCCTTTATGCTTATGTAATATGGTGCTATCCGAAAAATTTTTGTTATTGGAACCCTGAAAGAGTCCACCGTCCATTCTGCTGTTGAAATAGTCCTGGGCACCCATAAACGGATACTTTCTCAATAGTTTCATGGTAATGGTCTTTTTCGTATTCGCTGATAGTTCCTTTAATTTGCCTTTGTTGTTGAGTATGAACGGATTTCCGAATGGTACGATTTCTCCGTTCTCATATGTTGCCGCCATGTATGCGATACCTTGTCCCATTGACTTGAAAATGACCTTGCCATTACGGATATTACCATAGTATACAGGTACCCAGTTTCTATTGTCAAAGACGCAGATGTACGCAATTTTGTTGTTCTTTATCTTGTCAGGTATTGGACGTTCGATATCTGATGTCGTGCAGTATTCTGATGTTACGTCTGTGAAATGAGGGTTTTGGAACAACTTAGGTATGTCCGACTCATATTTCATGTCTAATGCAATTCGTTTGTTCATGCTATATCTGTAGCGGAAAACCTTTGGCTTGATATATGAATTGAAATAATGTGCCGTGTCGCCGGGGAAGTTTCCCATATAAAATGGCATGGACTTGCCCTGCTCGTTTATCAGCACGCTCCATGAGTGGCTGCCGCTACGGTTGCCCCAATGAGGGGTGAAGTCGTAGGCTGCGGGGATTCCCAACTGACGGCACAGGTATATTGTGAAGCTTGCCTCGTCGGTACACTTTCCGCTTTTGGTTTTAAACAGTAAGTTGGGATTGGTTCCGAATGGACTGCTGTAGATGTAATACTCAAACTGGTGAGTTAGGTCGAAGACACGCATTGCCTCCGACACTGCGGAGTGTACTTTGTAATACAGGTCTGCATATGTTTTTTTACCTTGTCTGTGGAGTTCCCATACTTGTGACTCCTTGCCTGTGTACTTATTCTGAATGAGGATGTCTCCATTAGAGACGGAATCCTTTTTGAAATCGAGGAATAGCCCTGTATGCTTGTTCATGATTCTGTATTTGTTGTCTCCTACAGGTATGAATAGCCATTGGTCGAATGGTCGCTTGATGTACTTGGCAGACGTTACTGGGGTCATGGGTGACAGTGTGTTTTGTAAGCCAAACTCTATCTTAAGGCACATGTCGACAGAGTCGTTCCTGTAGTATCCTATTCTCCACAAAGGATAGCCAACGTAATCCAAACGAAGAAGTTGTGTGCTATCTGTCTTTGAATGCTTCTTGAGGCAGACGGTCTTCGTCTTTGCTGCATGCGCTGTGTCATAAGTGATGAACAGCCGTGACTTGGCATTTACGATATTATAATAGTCTGCAGAGAAGTCGCAGATGTCATCGTGGCTGAATTCCTCCAGAGCTCCCAACTGTATATAGTCTATGCAGAGAGTATCTGTGGGGGAGGAGATAGTGATTACATTCTTTCCTTTCTTGAAAGGAATGGGGAAGTTGAACCATTTCTCTGTGAAGGACTCACTGTTGCGTGTCGGTACAAGGTGTACATTCTCCACCTTTACGCCGTTGATACTGATTGTGGTGCTAAGGTTTTGGGCAATGGAAGCATACTTCATGATAAGACGTTTCTGTGTTTGTCGCTCTGTGTTTATAACGAATGATATAGATGATATTTCAGGAAGCATCATTTCTGCCTTGCCGCTTGATGCTCCTACATATTCCTTTGTCACACACGAAACGGTTTTGTCATGTTCTGCCTCGAACTGTAGACCGCGCCTTGACATTACAACGTTTTGTGATAAGAGTGGGTATTCTTCATTGATAGTGGCATGCCAGTCTGTTCTAGGCTCATGCGACAACCTGTATGGCAATACATATTCAAAGAATATCGACTCGTCAAAATCCTCATGCCATGTTGAGCTGCTCCACGCGTCGCAAGCGTTATCTATGGCTTTGATAAGGTATTCTGCTTTTATTGTTGAGATGTCATATGTGGCATCAAAACTGTCGGGGAGGATACCTTGCATTGAGTCTTCGAAGTACTTGGTACGTACATTAAGGCTTACATTGCCGGTTCTCACATAGATGGAGTCTATAATGTCTACCGTGTTACCCTCTATCTGAAACTGGTTAGGCATGTTTTCAATTAGGAACTTTGCAGCTTTGTACTTCAAAGGATTGGGGGTCGCTTTCAAAGTGCTTCAGTACAACTTTAAGTTCAGAGCTATTGTCTCTAGCAATGGCAAGGGCATGTTTCAGCCGTTTATTGCACGAAGTGGACATAAGTATGGCGATAAACATACATGTTCCTATCGTCAGCTTGTATAGATTTCTTTTCATCGTATTAATAGTTCAGGCATTCCTTTGCTTTGTTTATGATTTGTTGGTTTAATTTGGATTCCTTTATTTTGTTTTTCTTGTTGATAATCATGTTTGCAATCTCGTACGCTTTCTCCATATCGCCCGTTTCAAGATATAATTCCATACGATAATATAGAGGCAGATATCGGCTCGGAATCATTTCGCCCGCCCGTTTGTAACTGGCTATGGCAAGGTCGTATTGCTTCAGTTTCTGGTAGTCGTCACCAATCAGTAGCATCATGTTATAGTCTGATAGGTACTTTTTCCCTGCATTGAGCACCTCAAGGCTCTTCTTATATTCACCGCGAAGATGAAGCAAGGCTCCATAGTTGTATATGAACATGTAGTCATCATAATATTCCTTGTATATTTCTTCATATTCTTTCATGATTTCCTCATCACAATGGTTTGTGGCACGTTCCTGAAGGCACAGTTTACGGATGTCATGTGCTCCTGTGACGTACAATGAATACATACAAGCGAATCCGGTTGTCTGCACAAGTGTCATACATAGTTTGGGCATTGGCGGCTTGACGGTTCGAATAATCGTCGATAAGAACATGAAAAGGATTATTAGCCATACGAATGGTATGTTGAGAGGATAGCTGAACATGAACCATACGACAAGCACACATACAGTGCATAATAAGGCACTCTTGTGCTCCTTCACTTTTGCATAGATATGCCATATAGTCCAAAGGGTGACGAACACAAATGCAACCGCGCATGGAATTCCGTATATGAGGGCAACGTGCAGGAATTCGTTGAATGGGTTCTGTGTCTCATCAGCAAGTAATACAAAAGGGGAGTCTGGATGAGCGGTTAAGTAGTCTGCCTGATAGTTCATGTATTGGGCTACATATCCATCAAATCCCCAACCAAACCATGGCTTATCCTTTATCATCTCCATGCTTACCATCCATATAAGCACTCGTCCGTCTGTGGAATTACGTTTATATATGTATAAGGCAATTAAGGCGATGGTTACGCACGTTATCCCAATGAGCCTGTATCGTCTGTCGCAGATGAACTTTCTTAATGGATTTACTTCCATCCTCAGGATAATAGCTATGCCGCATATAGAAGCCAAAATAGCTGTCCGTGAGTCTGAAAGGATGACAAACACACCAAAGGCCATAGCCATAGCTTTCCATGTCATTTACTCTGCGCCAGCAGTTTTGACTGCATAATATACAGCAATAGGGGCACAGAACGAAAGGAGCATTCCGAATATGGCAGGATTGTTCAAGCTTCCTGAGAAGTAAGCATAATGGAAGTTGTCGGGAACAAATCCAAATAACTGTATGATGGAATATAGTATTTCTATAATGCCAAGTACACATACCGTCTTCATAATTTTGTCCTTTGGTAGCATAATGTGCTTGCCCATACACGCCATTGAGAGACTGTATGTCAGAATCAGTATCACAAACGTACCAACCCAACAATATTGGATAGCGTTTGCAAGCTCAAAATGTGCGGTGGAAATGCAGAAGATGCTTACTCCGAAAATAATGAATGTGGGTATGTGTATGTATTTCATTCCTTTTCAGAGACAGGGCAATTCTCAAATGCGTTTTTCTCTATCTTAATGGCAGATGAGGGTATCGTTATATGTTTCAGGCTTTTGCAGTCATAGAATGCGCGACTGCCGATTCCCTCAAGGCCTTCAGGAAGACTTACCGTCGATAGGCTGTAGCAATAAGCGAATGTGTAGTCACTTATTGTTATAGGAGACAAAAGCTGTACCACTGAAAGGTTGGTACAATTTTCGAAAGCAAACCCGCCGATCTCTTGCAATGACTTGGGCAGTATGGCCTCGAATATGGCATTACAACGGGCGAAAGCGTCCATGCCTATTGATTTCACGTTCTCCGGTATGCGCAGGACAGTTTTTGAGTATCTGCCAAAGAAGGCTCTGTCCCCTATTGCTTCCACGCCCTCAGGAATGACTGTGGTGCGGCAGCCCAACAAGAGGGTCTTGCCGTCCTTGCTCAGTATCGCATTGGAACCTTTTGGGGATATGTATTTCTGATTGCCGGGCGCAACTGTAATCTTGTCAATCTCGTTACATCCCGCAAACGCATTTTCGGATATTTCCACCACGGACTCAGAAATATGAATGGAGTGGATGGTTGTCCCATCAAAGCAGTAGTCCCCAAGGGCATTTATGTCATTGCCAATGGTTGTTGTCCGGCATGTGGCAATCAATTCGGAGTCGGACTTTCTTACTATACCGTTGCAGTTGGATCGTGAGTCGAAGTTCTGATTGTCATTATCCACGATTATGGAAGTAAGGTTGTTGCAGTATGTGAAAATATTGCCGATTCCTATCTTTGTCACGTTTTTAGGAATAACGATTGACGTGAGCGAGTTACAGCCATAGAACACATTAGCTCCAATCTCTGTAAGTGATTCCGGTAAACGGACAGACTTGAGGCCGCTGCAAGCGAAAAAAACGTCGTTGCCAATGCGCTCCACGCCTTCCGGAATAACCAGGTGCTCCATCGTGTTGCAACGGTAGAAGGCAAAGTCTCCGATAGACTTTACGGATGAAGGTATCGTGGTTGCGGAGCATGCAACTACAAGCTCGTCATTGTAGTCAATGATGGCATTTGAGCCTTCGCGTGAATCGTAGCTTTCATTGTTAGCTGCCACTACTACAGACGTAAGATTGTAACAACTGCCAAAGAGTCCCACGCCTATACTTTCAGCTGAAGCAGGAATAGATATTGTCCTCAGGTTAATGCAACATTCAAAGGCATAGTCAAGTATTGTTTCTATACCTTCTTCTACTACAATAGATTGTACTTCTGTAACCCCCTTGAATGCTTTTGATTCAATTCGTTTTACAGGATAAGTCTTACCTTCATGTGTGACAGATGCAGGAATGTGAAGAGGGTGAGTGAAGTCTGTCTTTGCCGCAGCCTGATAACTTACCAGTGACAGTGAACAGCTATCTACCATTATTGTATAAGTGAAACCGTTATCACTAAATGTTTTATCTGCAAATACCTGAATGGCTGCTGTCAGCCAAAGAAATGCGAACAATACTTTTCTTACACCTGTATTTTTCATCTTTATTAAAGGTATTAATGATTGTTTTCCGTCGTTCCTTTCATATGAACTGGGGCATTTATCAACGGTCCAGATTAGAATATTAATGTCCAACTCCCTATCTTCTCTGAGTCTTTGAATTTAGAGCCTTTATTTTTTGCATCTGAATATCTTATATTGCCTTTGCGGTCTACACCATTCCCAATAACAGCGTGTTCCCCGGAGGCGCTGCTGATAATATAACTGCCGCTTGGATGATTTTTTTTGAACTCAGCAGTGCTTATATAAGCCTGTAACTCGTTATAGCTGTTAAAGTGCATTTGTGTTCCCTGCAAGATTCCAGACTTTTCCCCAATGCTCCTTGCCACAGATGGAGCCATTGCACCTCCTGTATAGTTGTATGTTTCTGCGCCTTCGATAGGATTGCCATCAACATCACACGGAGTCCAATCCTGACCGGTAGCCATACTCTTTACATAATTGTAAGCTTGTGTAGCCGTGAATCCATTACGACCGATTGTCTTTGTACTTTTCTTGTAGCCGCCACTACCGTCAGATTCTCTATAAGTAATAGGGATGTGCCTTGATGCCGCGATGCTGATAATGGCATACAACATGCACTCATCTTCATTTTCAGGTACAGTATAAGGACTTGTAGTAGATCCGCCTATGGTTTGACTTGCTCCAGGTTCATAGTCGGCCATAGAGCTTTTTGTAATAGGAGTTCTGCTTGTAACATCGAGGCTATAGAAATCGTCTAACTCTTCGTTTTCGTTACAACTAACAACAATGATAGCAACAATCGCAAGCATCGCCAAAGATGCCAAAAAAATCTTTTTTTTCATGATACCCTTAATTATAGTTTTAATGCTCCTATATGTACCTTTTTTGCAAATATAGTTATTTTGAAATATATAAAAAATAATTCTTAAAGAAAAATAAATAGAAGGGCTATTCAAGCTGATTATAAAAAGGATTTCTTCGGCGGGCGTTCAGGTTCGTATGAAGAGGTTTTGCGCAAGGCCAAAGACACGGCTTTGCAAGAGATGGGAGAGGAAGCGGCCCGGCTGGGTGCCAACGCGGTCATTGGAATCGATTTGGATTATGAAACGGTAGGGGCAAGCGGCAGTATGCTGATGGTGACATGTAGCGGTACGGCGGTCAGCATGGAATGAGATTCTTTGTTTTGGATTTTATTATAGAAGACCTCTCCCGTTCTTGCAGATGGGAGAGGTCTCCTGTATGTATAAGGTCATGACGGTTTGATAGTGCTTACAGCTTTCTTATTTTTATTCCGGCCAGATGGCATTTGCCTTTCAGGGTTTCGAAAAGCACATCGATTTTGTTTTCCTTGTTCTGAATGATATAACGTCGGCGGAAAGCCTGACGGTAATGTCCGCCGTCGGCAGGTGAAAAGTCGGTTTCCATCCGACGACCGCAGATGGTGATGTTGAACCGGCTGTCGGCTATGGCCTGTCCGTCGTCTCCCCGTCCTAACAAGTTGGCCAATTGCGGCCGTGAACGGCTCACGTCTGCCATGAGCAGTTCCACCTCGTATGTGCCGGACGGTGCGTCGATTTGATAGGCACGTAGGTTTTCGCGCCATGTTTGGTACAAAGGTCCGTCTGTGGTATTCTCTATTTCGGAAGTCGTACTGCGTGCCTTTCCTTCTATGTATCCCCAACTGCCTTTGAAGTATGGTTGGTCTGGCAGCCATGTAAGTCCGCTGACATCCGAAGTAAAGGCACAGTCGCTCCCTACATTGATGGCCAGTTCATCTCCCTTTGCCAAGTCGGGCATCGCATCCAGGCGCAGGAACATGACGTCCTCCACCATCTGTCCGTTTTTGTCTCCCTGTGCTTTGAGGGTAGATGTCCCGTAGGGCAATGTCACGTTGAAGACCGTATGGCAGTTGGCGGGACGCTGCTTTCCGATGGATTTTCCGTTAATGATGAGTTCCACTTCGTCCAGGTTCGTATAGATTTTGACGGGATGCTTTTCGTTTTTGTCTCCTGTCCGTACGGGCCAGTCCCGGCTGGCAATGTGCAATACCGGCGTGTCTTTACGCCACATGGCTTTAAAATAGTAAGACACGTCTTTGGGTGTACGGTCGTTGTAGAACAGTCCCTTGTTGTTTACCCTCGGCATGGACTCTTGTCGGGCAGCCACATTGAAGTCTATGAAATTCCAATAAGTGCATCCGCTGATATATTCTGTACCTTCGATGAAAGGCAAGTAGTGTTCTACGTACGTTTGTTGGTATTCTATGCTGAAGTCGAAGGCTTTCGGGTGCCTGGAATGAAGGCGGCGGTCGGAACCTGCTCCCCATTCGCTAATGATGGTGGGGCGTTTCGGGTAACGCGCGTGTTGGTCTTCCATCCATCGGTTAAAGTCGTTTAACCGTCCTACATACCAACCGTGGTAAAGGTTCCATCCGGATACGTCCACGAGGTCCAGGCCGATTTCATTATATAAGTTCGTCATGTTGAAAGCCATGACACTGGCCCGGTATGGGTCTTCTTGTTTTAATGTCTTTTCGAGTCTTTGTGCCAGTTTTACCGTACGTTCCCTACAGGCAGGCCATTCCGGACGGTCGGGACCGGGAGCCGTGAGCAGGATTTCGTTCATGTAACCCCATGCGATGATACTGGGATGGTTGTAATGCTGACGAATCATTTCGGTCAGATTGGTTTCACAGTTGTCATCGTATCCCGGTGTGTCGGGTACGATATTGATGATAGGGATTTCCTCCCAGGCTAGCAATCCCATTTCGTCACAAGCCTCCACTAACGCATCATCCTGCGGATAGTGGGCGATGCGAATGAAGTTACACCCCATTTCTTTGATGAGCCGTATGTCTCTCCGGTGTGCTTCATCGTCCAGTGCCACGCCTACCGGTGCTTGGTCTTGGTGGCGATTGACTCCGCGTAATTTATAGGGTTTTCCGTTCAGGCTGAATCCTTTTTCACCATCGAAACTAAACCAGCGGAATCCTGTCTTATGCGTGCTTCTGTCCAGTTCCATGCCCGTCTTGGGGTTGCGAAGTGTGGTGACGATTTCGTATAATCGCGGACTTTCCGGACTCCATAATTGGGGTTGCCCGATGGCGGAGGTTTTACGTACCGTTTGGGTTTCGCCGGCTTTGACGGAAAGTCGTTGTTTCAGGGTTTGCTGCAATTTGCCCTGCGGGTCATAGATTTGATGGATTACTTCGAGGGTAGCCTTTTCTGTGGCATCGTTCGTTATTTCGCTACGTATTTCTATCGTAGCTTCCTTCTCATCTACATGCGGGGTACTGATGAAGATACCATCGGAACCATGATTCAAAAGATTGAAATGTTGTTCGGAGGTAGTGATAAGCCATACATCACGGTATATGCCACCCCAGAATGTGAAGTCGGCCGATATGGGAGTAATATCTTTTCGGCTGTTGTCTACCGTGATTTCTATCGTGTTGTTCTTCTGGAGATAGGGGGTGATATCGAATGTAAAAGCACTGTACCCGCCTGCATGGCTGCCTATCTTTTGTCCGTTCAGCATAAGGTCTGCCGCTTTGCTGGCTGCATCTATTTTTAGAAAACAACGCTTGCCTTGCGGAACTTCCGGTAAGACGAACGATTTCTGGTAAAATGCTTTCCCCATATAATAGTTCCTTTGCGAATAGGCATCCAGGTTATACGTATGGGGAACATTTACGGGTTGCCAGTTTTCTGTGGAAGCTTTTCTGAAAAACCAACCGTCGTTGATGGTTTTCGTGTCGCGTTGTGCTTGGGCGCAAAGAAGCCCGATGAAGGGAAGAAGGGCGGATAACTTGGTTTTAAGTCGTGTCATGATTTTCATTGGTTTGAATTGATGTAGGTAATGTTAAGTGCAAAGGTAAAAGAAAAAAGGATATATTCGCGTTAATTTTGTTATTTTTTGCCTCAATTCTACACTGATGTTGGGAATGAAACAGGCTAACTTTGCCATAAACTAATTTAATGTGGAAAGAACCATGAGAAAGCTTTTAATGTTCCTGAGTGTTTTTTGTTGTTTTGTTATGACGGGGATGGCTGCTCCCGTGGTATTGGATGTGCCTGTGCCGGACGGGGATGCGACACCGGTGTTGCGAAGAGCCATAGAACAAGCTTCTTCTTATAAAAGACGGGCGGTATTGATTCGGTTGCAACAAGGAGATTACCATATTTATCGTACCTCTTCTTCTCCTTACCTATATTATATATCCAATACGGCTTCGGCGGAAGAGAATCCTGACCCGACAAAACATATAGGGATATGGCTCAAGGACATGAAAAATATTACGGTAGATGGAGGAGGCGCCCGTTTCGTAACCCATGGCGAAATGACTCCTTTCGTGATTGACGGATGCGAGAATGTCACCATGAAGAATTTCTCATTGGTGGCTACCGACCCGTCCGTACCTGAAATGACTGTGGTTTCAACCGATGTAAATTCCATCACTGCCCGGGTTACTGCCGGCTCGGATTATGAGATAGAGGACGGGACGTTTTATTGGAAAGGCGAGGGATGGCGTTTCGGCGGAGGTATCGCTCAGGTGTTCTATCCGCAAACCAACGTGACCAACCGTTGCGAATCCCCATTGACCGGCGTGACGAAAGCCATAGAACTGGACGAGGGATTGGTGCGTTTTAATTATGGCCGTACGCCCGGATTCAAAACGGGAGAGGTTTACCAAATGCGTCATTCCTTCCGGACTGAAGCATGCGGTTTTATACATCAGAGCAAAAATGTGAAGCTCGAAAATATCAAATTTCATTTCTTGGGTAACTTCGGGATTGTAGGGCAGTATTCCGAAAACCTGACTTATGAGAAGTTATATTGTGCGCCGGAATGGGGCTCGGGACGTACTTGTGCCGGGTTTGCCGATTTTGTCCAGATGTCCGGGTGCAAAGGGAAAATACGCATTCTTGATTCTTATTTTGAAGGGGCGCATGACGACCCGATCAATATACACGGCACGCATCTGAAAGTCATGGAATATGTTTCGGACAAGCAGGTGAAGGTGCGTTTCATGCACGGGCAGTCATACGGTTTTGAGGCTTTTTATAAAGGGGATGAGGTGGAGTTCGTGGATGCCCATTCTTTGCGTTGCTTGCAACCGGCACGCGTGAAGGCTGTAGAACGGATAGACGATTATGAAATCCTGCTGACGTTGGACCGGGCTGTGAACGACAATGTAAAGACGGCGGAGAATGTGTCGGTGGAGAATGTGACATGGACACCCGAAGTGGAAATACGAAATAATTATTTCTCTCGTATTCCTACCCGGGGGATTCTGGTGACGACACGCCGGAAGGTCGTGATAGAAGATAACGTATTCTATCGCATCCCGATGAGTGGGGTACTGGTTTCCGACGATGCGCGGGGGTGGTATGAATCCGGTCCTGTACGCGATGTCACGATACGCCGCAACTTGTTTATGGAATGCGGTTCGCCCGTCATTGCCGTGATGCCGGAAAATGACCGTTACGAAGGTGCCGTCCATCGCAATGTCCGTATAGAGGCCAATCGTTTTGTGATTCGCCAAGGAGGCGAGGCGGTATCAGCCCGGGCTACGGATGGCCTGGTCATCCGGGATAATTATATCTCAGTGGCTGGAGACGGTTCTGTATCTCCGGATGCGTTCTTCCGTACGGAGGATTGCAAGGACGTGACGATAAGCGGAAACCGTTGCGGACGTTCGCTGCGTTAATTGAAGATATAAATGTAGGCGTTCAGGTAAGTTGCCCATAACAGCCACAGGATATAAGGGATGAAACAGGCGGCCGCAAGCTTGTCCTTTTTGAATGTGATAAAGATATAGTCCAGTACCACCACATCGAGTATCAGGATGATGCCCATGCCCCATAAGGGTTCCCGCAAAAAGAAGAAGGCGATGCTCCAACAGAAGTTCAGGGCCAACTGTATCCACCATTCACGTTGGGATACTTTCAGTCCTTTGCCCCAGATTCGTCCCAAGGAGATTCCTATCAGGATGTAAAGGATGCCCCATACGATGGGGAATGCTCCATTGGGAGGGGTGAGCACGGGCTTGTTCAGGAAAGGATACCATTCCGCGATGGCTTCCCGCTGAAACAGCGAGGCGGAAAAACCTACTGACATGCAAAGGGCAATGGGCCATAAATATCGGGTCAAACGTTTCATAAGAATGATTTTGAATGTGAATTTTTTGAATAGTTTTATATAGAAGAGAGTTCTGCACCGGGAATCAGGGCTTCTATGAAGTGGACGGGATATTTGTCCCAGTATTTTCTATACACCCTGTCTTTTTCTTTGTCGAAGTTGAGTTGGTACATCCGAAAGGTTACCAAGAAGTTTTTGGGTTGCCATGATTCTTCGTATGAGTATTGGTATTTCATGCCGAGGGCCTGCATGACTTTGCCGCTTCGAGGATTGTTTACGTCATGGGTGGCCGTAATATAAGGGATTCCGGTTTGTTTCAGTTGCCCGATGACGGCTTGACATGCTTCAGTACAGAACCCTTTGTGCCAGAATTCTTTCTTCAGCCCGTATCCTAAGTCATGGCTGTCATTTCCGCTTACGTGCACATAACCTATCGGAGCAGGAGCTTCTTTTCGGCAGATGGCGTAGTATAACAGGGTTTCTCCTGCATGTACTGCCGCATGCTTGTCCTTGATGTATGCCTTTGCTTCTTCCAGATTCTTAAGCGGAAACATCGGCAGGAAAGTGTTTACGTCTCTATCGCTAAGTATGGCGAACAGGGCTTCCGCGTCTTGTTCCGTGAAAGGACGTAATATCAGTCGTTCTGTTTCTAAATGATTCATCGGGCGTGTCATTGGATGTTTTTACAAAAATAGTGATTTATGAGTAAAAAAGGGCAAAACCGGTTAATCTTTTTCAGAAGCAGCCCAATGTATAAGGTTATCAGAAGCTTGCTGAAAAAGAGAATCCCAATCGGTCGGATATGCATGGTCTATCAGAATATACCGATAACCGTATTTCCGGCATATCCTCAGATAATTTAAATTCTCTTCGATAAGGTATTCTTGGGTGTACCAGTCGTCGTTCATACGCTTCTCGATGGCATTGGCGTGCTTTTTTATGTCTTGGAAATGATTTTCAATATATGAAGGAGACATGACTAAACCACAAAAACAGATTTGTTTCAGTTGGTCGCTGTCGAAGTCTTTTGTCCATTGGGAAGGAATATAGGCTCCCTCGATGATGAGGTTTTGTTGGTTTTCGAGAGCCGTTTTGATTATTTCCCTGAGAATAGGCCAAAGGTAACGGGTCAATACTGAGTCTTCCTCGGAAGACAGGGAGGTACAGCCGCTTCTGATAAGTCCCATTTTTAATAAGTCAATGGACAAATAAGGATATTTGTACTTTTCCAAAAGTCTTTGAGCCAGGAGTGTTTTGCCACAGTGGGTTGCGCCCGTAATCAAGATGACCATAAGCTATCCGTATTAAGTGATGACCCGGTCGCCCCGTTCCCGGGCCAGGGTACGTTCTATGTCCTTCATCTCTTTATAATGCTTCATGATTTCCATATATTCTTCCTTGCGTGAAAGAATATCGGGTTGGCGCAATTTCAAGAGGATTTGTTTCAGTTCTTCGTCTACAATGGCCAATTTGAAGTCGGAAATCAGGTGGGGGACCAATTCGGTCAACCTCTCTTCATCGCTAGCGATTTTCTGATGTTTGGAATGATATTTGCTCAGTTGATATTTGTCACCACTCAATTCAAAAGCCAACATGCTGATATGATTGTCCGGATGGTTCAGAAAATAGCGTTCTGACGAGAAGTCTTTCTCATGTATATGGTCGATGGCTTCTTGCAGGATACGCTTATGAAGGGCGTTGTGGAATAACAAACCGTCTTCTTGCAACGCATAGTCGATGAACTCGGCCACACTGACCGGGACTTCTTCTCCTTGTTCGTTTTCGGCGTAACATATAATTTTCTCTCCGTAACGAATGAGGACTTGTACTAACAACAGCTCTTTCCGGTAGAACAGCATGGCTTCGGCTCCCTTGCCGGGAATGTAGGAGAGGGTGGATACATTCTCTGTTATAGCCGGATTATTGCCGGACGAAGTATTGGGGACAGGAGTGTCTGTCGGCGTTCCGTCGTCCGGAATAGGGGGAATGCCTTCTTCAGAGGGTGGGAATGGAGCCGGGGGAGGAAGACTATCTTGATTTAAGGAAGAGAGTGCTTGTCCGGAGGATGGCAACTGTGCGTTTTTACGGTTTCGTTCATTTTCACGCTGTTTTTGCTTTTCCTCTTTAGCTTGGGCCATCTCTTTTGAAATGGCTGCTACCAACATTCGTTCTTCCATGTTCAGCATAGTTGCTGTTTCCCGGGTGTATACGGAACGTGTAATTTCATCCGGAATGACGGAAATGGTATGTACGATGCTGCTGATGAGACGGGAAAGTTTGATGGGGTCCCCTTGTGCCTCATGCAGTAATAAATCGGTTTTATATTTAATGAAATCTACCTGATGTTCGTTCAGATAAACTTGATATTCGGTGGCGTTGTGCTTACGGGCAAAACTGTCTGGGTCGTCTCCGTCCGGAAGAAGTAGTAATTTGACGTTCATTCCCTCGGCCAATAGCATGTCGATGCCTCGTTCGGAAGCTTTGATGCCGGCGGCATCTCCGTCGTAAAGCACGGTGATGTTTTCCGTAAAACGATGAATCATACGGATTTGTTCGGTGGTGAGTGCCGTTCCGGAAGAAGAAACCACATTTTCCACCCCCATCTGATGCATGGAAATGACGTCGGTGTAGCCTTCCACTAAAAAGCAAAGGTCATGCTTGACGATAGCTTGTTTGGCCAAAAACAATCCATATAACTCTTTTTTCTTGGAATAAATGGCGGATTCCGGAGAGTTTTGGTATTTGACATTGACTCCTTTGGTGGCTGCGTCTAATACACGTCCTCCGAAAGCCACTACTTTCCCGCTCAACGTGTGTACCGGAAAAATGACACGCCCGAAAAAGCGGTCTTGTAATTGTCCGTTGTCACGTTTGTAACATAAGCCGGTAGAGAGCAGGAACTCTTCTTTGTAACCTTTGGCTTTCGCTTCGCGGGCACAAGCGTCTCTTTGCGAAGGACTGTATCCTAACTGGAATTTTTTTATGATATCGTCCCGGAAGCCTCGTGAACGAAAATAGGTCATTCCGATGGCTCGTCCGTCTACTGTGTTGTAGAGCTGGTCTTGAAAAAACTGGCATGCCCATTCGTTGACGACGAACATGCTTTCCCGTTCATCCTGGGCCTGCTTTTCCTCTTCTGTCAGTTCCCGTTCTTTGATTTCTATATTGTATTTACGAGCCAAATAACGTAGGGCATCGGGATAGGACAGTTGTTCGTGCTCCATGATGAAGTGTACGGCATTGCCGCCTTTTCCACATGCGAAACATTTGCAGAGGCCTTTGGATGGGGATACCACGAACGAAGGAGTACGGTCGTCGTGGAAAGGACATAAGCCTTTGTAGTTGACCCCCGCTTTTCGTAAAGTCACAAAATCCGATACGACATCCACAATCTGGGCCGCATCCATAATCCGGTCTACCGTAGCTCTGTCTATCATTCGATCATTCTCCTATGATGGTGGCTGTGAGTTTGCGTCTTCCGCCGTAGTCGCGGAACTCACAAAGATAGATTCCTTGCCATGTGCCCAAATTCAATTTGCCTTTGGATATGGGGATATTGAGGCTGACGCCTGTCAGGCTACATTTGGCATGGGCCGGCATGTCGTCGGCACCTTCGAGGACATGGTCGTAATAAGGCTCGTTTTCTTTGATGAGACGGTCGTATATTTTGGTCATGTCGGTACGCACATCCGGGTCGGCGTTTTCGTTGATGGAGAGCGCACAACTCGTGTGCTTGATAAACAGGTTCAGCAAACCGGTTTGAGGCAAAGACGGAAGCTGTTCCGAAATCTCCCGTGTGACGAGGTGAAAACCCCGCGGTCGTTCACGTAATATGATTTCTACTTGTTGAATCATTCCTGTTCTTATATATTAAGCCTGATGGATAGTCATTTGCGGGAATGGGAAATCAATACCCTGTCTGTTGAATTCGTCGTAAATGTTTTTGTTCATCTCGAAATATACATTCCAATAGTCACCGTTTGCCACCCATGCTCTTATTGTTACATTAACACTACTGGAATCGAGCGCATGTAAGGCAATGACGGGAGCAGGTTCTTTTAAGATACGGTTATCTTTTTGAATGAGTTCGTTTACTACACTTTTCACTTTGTCGATGTCTTCTCCGTAATCAACCCCCACAATCCATTCTACGCGTCTTGTGTCCAAACGGCTATAATTTGTAATAACGCCACTACTCATGGCCCCGTTAGGGATGTAGACTACTTTGTTATCGGCCGTAGTGACTAAAGTATGCATGATTTGTATGGCCGTTACACTTCCCGAAACGTTTTGTGCTTCAATCCAGTCTCCTACCTTATAAGGTTTGAAGAAAAGAATGATAAGACCTCCGGCAAAATTTTGCAAGTTGCCAGAGAGTGCCATACCGATAGCTACGCCGGCAGATGCCAATAGTGCGGCAAATGAGGTTGTATTGATTCCTAATGCTCCTACAACAGAAACGATCAATAAAACATTGAGCAATATACTAACTAAACTTTTGAGAAAAGTTTGAATACTGATTTCTACTTTCCGGCGTGATAGCATATTGCCCATTACGCGTTGGATAAGTGAGATAAGAAAACGTCCTACAATGTAAACGATAATAGCAATCAAAATGTTTTTTCCGGCGGAAATACACATATCTATCAATTTCTCAATAATGAGGTCTGTATGTCCGGATGCAATAGCCGAAACAACTTCCTTGGTTACATTGGTAGTATCTTTAGCTACTTGTAAGATTTGTATCATAGTTTGTGGATTTGTTGTATAATAACACATTGATTGTTGACTACAAAGGTACTATATTCGATATGAAATAAAAAATAATGAGAATGTTTTTTGTTCTTTATATAATAAAATAAGGTGTAAAATGCTATTGGTGAATATTTTTTCGATTTTTATTCAAAAACGCTTGGCTATTACGGTAAAAGTGTCTACCTTTGCACTCGCTTTCGGGAAGC
>OGPT01001131.1_pt1 | contig 25765 bp, 19 predicted proteins | sample 1552951 | NCBI WGS metagenome assembly OGPT01 (sample SAMEA2580224, study PRJEB22360) | human gut metagenome | biome: human gut; feature: human-associated habitat; material: faeces | place: Denmark | collected 2008/2010
AAAGTACTTGGCTGGAAGCGGCCTGGGAGGATAGATAGCTGCCGGTTAGAAAAAAGACATGTCATGTGACATGTCTTTTTTCTTTTACAGTCAGCTATCTTATGACCAGCAGCGGGCCTGGCTGCCCAGCCACCGCATTTGAAGGAGCAAAGCGACGCGCAAATGCGTTTGTGGCGAGCCGTGTCGTAAGTAAGCTTTGCTTACTTACGACTGAGGATAGATAGCTGCGGACTATTTTATATTTACTCCCGTACTTTCTCTGTTCGCGAGAGATATATCGTTCCGGTCAGCAGCAATTTTCCTGTGCCCAAAGGGCACGACGCAAATTTCGCATGGAACCAGTACGAAACTGCGGTAAAATTTGTCAGAGAGTAACATTTTGTTACATACCCTTGTTTCTATGGTTCCAAATGCTCATTTGCTAAAATTGCTATTCCTTGCACGATATATCCATCGCTCAATTAACTTGCTTTATTATTAATTAGCATCGTCCTGCGTACTCGCTTCTTGGATGCGCTAATAAAGAATATATTCTCCTGCTATGCGAGCCTCGAAATTTGTCAACTGTGAATAGACATTGAAGCAATATAAATCAGTATTAAAGTTTTCTGTTTTGCACTTATTTACACAACAATGTATAATTTTTAACAATTTGTCAGCGATTTTTAATAATACACTTGCTTTTAGTTACGTAATCATGATATAATTTTTTCGGACTTTTTAGAAAAAAATTATGGAGTGATTAATTAGATGAGAAAAAACAATTACTTATTTTTGGCGATACTGCTTGTTATCATGGCTGGCCTATTTTATATAAGCGGACAGCATCCTAACACTGTTGATCCTGAAACCTATAAGCCTGCCGTATATTCGACTATCGGCGCTTTGCTGCCTCCGGTTATCGCAATTGCTTTGGCCTTGATTACTAAGGAAGTATATTCTTCTTTGTTCGTAGGTATCGCCATCGGTGCACTGTTATATTCCAACGGTAATCTTGAGCTTGGTTTAAATACTATGCTTTACAATGAAAACGGCGGCATGATTACCAAGCTGTCGGATAGCGGTAACGTTGGTATTATGGTATTTTTGGTTATTCTTGGTATCATGGTAGCTCTTATGAACAAGGTTGGCGGCAGTGCTGCTTTCGGTCAGTGGGCTTCTAAAAATATCAAGACCCGCGTTGGTGCGCAGCTCGCTACCATTGCACTGGGTGTACTTATTTTTGTCGATGACTATTTCAACTGTCTGACTGTTGGTTCTGTAATGCGTCCTGTTACCGACAGACATCAGGTTAGTCGTGCGAAGCTGGCATATCTTATTGACGCAACTGCTGCGCCGGTTTGTATTATTGCGCCGGTTTCCAGCTGGGCTGCAGCTGTAACCTCATCTGTACCTAAAGGCTCTGATATTAACGGCTTTAACATGTTCCTGCAGACTATTCCGTATAACTTCTACGCAATTACTACCTTAGCTATGATGCTTCTTTTGACCATCATGAAATTTGATTTCGGCAGCATGAAGGTTCATGAGGATAACGCAAATAAGGGCGACCTGTTTACTACTGCTGCTCGTCCGTATGGTGATGATGATGACAATACCGATAAGCCTAACGGTGCTGTTATTGACCTTGTACTGCCTGTAATTGTACTTATTATCTGCTGTATTATCGGTATGATTTATAGCGGTGGCTTCTTCACAGGCGAAAGCTTTGTTGATGCTTTTGCAGGTGCTGACGCTCCTAAAGGTCTGGTACTCGGCAGCATGGCAACCTTCTTCTTTACCTTCTGCTTCTACATGGTACGCAACGTAATGACCTTTAAGGAATTTACTGAGTGTATTCCTGCAGGCTTCAGAGCAATGGTTGCGCCGATTATGATTCTGACCATGGCTTGGACTCTGTCCGGTATGACCGGTCTTTTGGGTGCAAAGTTCTATGTGCATGATCTTGTTGCAAGCTCTGCTGGTATCCTGAAAATGTTCCTGCCGACAATTATCTTTGTTGTTGCTATGTTCCTTGCGTTCTCTACCGGTACAAGCTGGGGTACTTTCTCTATTCTGATTCCTGTTGTTTGCAACGTTTTCGGTTCCGGAGATACCTATGAAATGCTGATTATCTCTATTGCTGCCTGCCTGAGCGGCGCGGTATGCGGTGACCATTGCTCGCCTATCAGCGATACAACGATTATGGCATCCGCAGGTGCGCATTCCGACCACGTTAACCACGTTTCCACACAGCTGCCCTATGCATTGACTGCAGCTTCTGTATCTGTTGCCGGCTATCTGATTGCAGGCGGTATTGCTTACTTTACGGAAAGCTCTTTAGCGCTTGTTGCTTTGCCGATTACGCTGTGCTTATTATTCGTAACATTGCTGGTTATGCGTACTTATATGCGTAAACAGACTGCTTAAATGAAATATTTTATGAACGAAAAGCTGATACAGAAATGTATCGGCTTTTTGTATGTTAAGCATTGCTTATCATAAGCGTTATATTATGCCTTATAACTATAACCGGGCAGAGAAAATATCAATTTGCTATTGTCTAAATTTAGTATTATAATATCTATCACTAGCTAAAAGAAAGAGAAGGTATTGAAGATATGCGGACAAGCATGGACATGCTTAATGGTTCCTTATGGGATAAAATATTTAAATTTTCTATGCCGGTAGCTGCAACTGCTATCTTAGAGCAGTTTTTTACCGCTACAGACGTAGTAATTGCCGGAAACTTTGCTAACAGCGACAGAACAGCGGCAATGGCTGCCGTAGGAACAGATTTGCCGATTATCGGTATGATTATTTTTCTGTTCTTGGGCCTAGCTTTGGGCTCTAATGTTGTTATTGCGCAGTCTATAGGCAGACGTGATACGGAAGGCGTAAAGAAGGCGGTGCATACTGCTGTACTGCTTTCGCTGATTATCGGTATTGCGGTTGCTGTTTTTGCACAATTTGCTGTTGTGCCGATTTTAGGTTTGCTGGAAATTCCGGCAGAAGTTTTACCTTCAGCTGTGATGTACCTCAGAATATATTTTTTAGGTATGCCGATTATTTTGCTGTACAATTTTGAAGCGGCTATTTTCCGCAGTATCGGTGAAACGCAAAAACCGTTGATGGCGCTTATTGCAGCCAGCCTGGTTAATATTGTGCTGGATTTATTCTTTGTCTGCGTATGCAAGCTGGATGTTACCGGTGTAGCGATTGCTACAGTGTTGGCTAACGCGGTTTCTGCTTTGATTCTGCTCCGCTTGTTATTGAAGACGGATTCTATAATCAAGCTGGAATGGAGTAGACTACATATTGATATGCCTACGCTGAAAGAAATTGTAAGCATCGGCTTGCCTGCAGGCATCCAAGGCGCAGTTTTCAGCTTGGCGAATGTTGTTATTCAGGGGGCTATCAACAGCCTGGGAACAGAGGTAATTGCTGCCTCCAGCGCTTCGCTGATTCTGGAGATGGTAGCGTTCAGTATTTTCAGCTCTTTTACACAGGCGTGCACAACCTTTGTCGGGCAGAATTATGGCGCCAGACAGATGGCCAGGTGCCGTGTGATTTTACGCTTATGCCTGCTGGAGGATGTTATCTGTACGGGTTTTTGTATGCTTATCGTATTTCTCTTCGGTGACAGGCTTATTGCGCTCATCAACGACGACAGCGAGGTTATCAGGCTTGGTTATATCAGGGCTTCTATTGTATTCTGCGCCTATATTTTCAGCCTTTCGTATGATGTTATGTCCGGTTATCTGCGCGGCTTCGGCATATCTTTTTTACCGTCACTGCTTACGATTTTAGGTGTCTGCGGTGTACGCTTCCTGTGGGTTGCCTTTGTTTTCCCTGTGTATCATGATTTCCGTACCTTAATGTATGTTTATCCTGTAAGCATGGGTGTGACCGCTGTGCTGATTTTTGCTGCGCTGATGTGGTGCAGACCGTCTAAAAGATTTGCATAAATAATTTAAGGTGCAATTTTTGCTGTAAAATGCTGTTGTAAGTGAATATATTGCTGATAAAAAGGAAATACTGCTCATTGTAATATGCCGGTGCAGAAATGTGCCGGCTTTTTTGTGCGCTAAAGCTAACTTTATTGTTTATCCGGTTGGAATTTCAGTATATTTTTGTTATAATGAGTAAAGAGGATTTAAAGGAGGAAGGGCCATGAAAATAGAATTTACAAAAATGCATGGTGCTGGTAATGATTATGTCTATGTAGACTGCACCAAGGAGATGCTGCCGAACCCGGGCGCTATTTCCGAATATGTAAGTCATAGACGCTTTGGTATTGGCAGTGACGGTCTTATCTGCGTGTGCAAATCTGACGTTGCTGATTTCAAAATGCGTATGTTCAATGCTGACCGCAGCGAAGGTAAGATGTGCGGTAACGGCGTGCGCTGCGTAGCTAAATTTGTGCATGACAAAGGTCTGACCGATAAAACTACTATTACGCTGGAAACACTTTCCGGTGTAAAGGAAATTGAAATGGTTGTCGAAAACGGTGAGGTTGTAGGTGCGAAGGTGGATATGGGCAAGCCTGTTTTCCGTGCTACCGAAATTCCGATGAACTGCGACCATTATATTTTCGTTGACCAGGCAATTGTTCTGAATGATAATCACGATGATGTAACCAAAGAAAAGGTTTTCTATAACGGTACGGCAATTTCTATGGGCAATCCGCACTTTGTTACCTTTGTGGATGATGTGGACAGCCTGAACCTGGAGGAGCTGGGACCGCAATTTGAACATCATAAGCTGTTTCCGGAAGGCGTGAACACTGAGTTTGTACAGGTTCTGGACAAGAACACTGTCAAGTTCCGCGTTTGGGAGCGTGGCAGCGGCGAAACCTGGGCCTGCGGCACTGGTGCGAGCGCTGTTACCGTAGCCTGCATTATGCTGAATAAAGCAGGCAAGAAGGGCGAACCGCTCAATGTACATTGCAAAGGCGGTCTGCTCAAGGTTACGCATGAGCTGAATGACCATGTTACCCTGGAGGGCAACGCAGTCGCAGTATTTGACGGCGTAATTGATATTCCTGAGAGCGTTATCAACGAGTAAACAAATTGCTTGAACTACTGGCTGCAGGTATCGCAATGCTTGCAGCTAGTAATTTTTCAGGCGTTTGCTATAAATTTAAAATGATTTTAATAATGGGGGTTTTTCAATGGCATTTGTAAACGAAAACTATTGTAACTTAAAAGAAAGCTTTCTTTTTGCTGATATCGCGCACAAGGTAAGCGCTTATGCTGAGGCACATCCGGACAAAAAGATTATCCGTCTGGGTATTGGCGACGTTACCCTGCCGCTGGCAAAATGTGTTGTTGATGCAATGGCGAAGGCTGTAGCAGAAATGGGCGTACAGGAAACTTTCCGTGGCTATGGTCCTGAGCAGGGCTATGATTTCCTGCATGCAGCACTGGTAAAATATTATGCTTCCTTCGGCGTTACCTTGGAAAGCGATGAAATTTTCATCAGCGACGGTGCAAAGAGCGATTGCGCTAATATCACCGATATTTTCAGCAATGCAAACACTATCCTGATTCCTGATCCGGTATACCCTGTATATCTGGATACCAACATTATGTGCGGCCGTCACATTATTTATATGGAAGGCAAGCCGGAAAATGATTTCCTGCCGATGCCGGACGAAAATGTAAAGGCTGACGTAATTTATCTGTGCTCTCCGAACAACCCGACCGGCTCTGCTTATACCAAAGAGCAGCTGGAAGAATGGGTTGCTTATGCACTGAAAAACGATGCTGTTATTCTGTACGATGCTGCTTATGAAGCATATGTAACAGATCCGGCAATTCCGCGCAGCATTTTCGTTATCGAAGATGCTAAAAAATGCGCTATCGAGCTGTGCTCCCTGTCCAAGACTGCCGGCTTTACCGGTACCCGTTGCGGTTATACCGTTGTTCCTCATGCACTGGTTCGTAAAACCGAAAGCGGCAAGGAAATGGAGCTGAACAAAATGTGGCTGCGTCGTCAGACTACTAAGTTCAACGGTGTTCCTTACATTATCCAACGCGGTGCAGAGGCTGTGTTTAGCGAAGAAGGCATTAAACAATGCCGCGAAAGCATTGCTTACTACCAGGAAAACGCACGTATTATCATGGAAGGCTTTGATAAGGTTGGCATTAAATATTATGGCGGCGTACATTCTCCGTACATCTGGCTGCAATGCCCGAACGGCATGAGCTCTTGGGAATTCTTTGACTTCCTGCTGGAAAAACTGCAGGTTGTAGGTACTCCGGGCGCAGGATTCGGCAAAATGGGCGAAGGCTTCTTCCGCCTGACTGCTTTCGGCAGCCGTGAAAATACCATCGAAGCTATGGAACGTATTATTAACGGACTGAAAAAATAAGCTTAAGTATTTCAAGCCGTACTGTTTCTTGCGGGAGATAGTACGGCTTTCATGTACAAGGCTTATGTATACATTATATCTTTGCTGTAAAGCTTGCTTTTTTGACAGCAATATAGTAAAGTATTACATAGTTTAATAGACAATTTCACAATGAAAGGTGTGTTCTTGATGAACTTGAAGAAATTTTTGAAAGCTGCTCTGTGCGGCGCTATGGTTGTTGCAATGGCTGTTACCGCAGGCTGTGGCGGTGGCGATAAAAAAGCTGACAGCGGCAAAAAGGTATTGAAGGTTGGTATGGAATGCGCATACGCTCCGTACAACTGGTCCCAACCGTCTGCTGACGGCGGCGCTGTAAAAATTGCTGGCTCTAACGAATATGCTTACGGCTATGACGTTATGATTGCTAAAAAATTAGCTGATTCCATGGGCGCTGACCTGGAAATCCATAAAATCGAATGGGATGGCCTGGCTCCTGCAGTAGTAAGCGGCAAGATTGATGCTGCTATCGCCGGCATGTCCATTACCTCTAAACGTAAAGAGTCTGTTGACTTTACTAAACCTTACTACTATGCAACTGTAGTAGCTCTGGTTAAAAAGGATTCTCCGCAAGCTCAGGCTAAGAGCGTTGCTGACCTTAAAGGCTCCGTTGCTACCTCTCAGCTGAATACCATCTGGTATGATCAGATTGACCAGGTTCCGGACGTTAAAAAGCTGCCTGCTATCGACAACGTTCCCAGCATGATTGTTGCGCTGAAATCCGGCAAATGCAACCTGATTGTAACCGATATCCCGACTGCTAAGGCTGCTGCTTTTGCTAACCCTGATCTGACCATGGTAACCTTCCCTGAAGGTCAAGGCTTCAAAACTTCTAAAGAAGATGTTGAAATCGGCATTGCTATTAAAAAAGGCAACAAGGAACTGGCAGACGCTATGAACAAGGTTCTGGGCGGTATGACCGAGGCTGACTTCAATAAAATTATGGATGAAGCTATTAAGAAACAGCCTTTGGCAAAATAAGCTGTATAAGAATGGAATAGCTGCGTTGCAATAACGAGTTACGCCATTTGCAAGGGGCGGCGGTTGTCGCTCCTTTTTGTATTAAATTAAGGTGGTGTATGTAATGCCGGAAACATTTTTTGGCTGGGTAGTTTACCTGCTGCAGCAATATGGCTCTGTCCTGCTGAAGGGCGCGGTCGTTACTCTGCTGCTGGCAGTAGTGGGCACATTTATCGGTTGTATTATCGGCCTTATTGTCGGTGTTATCCAAACAATTCCTTTGGAGGATAATGACAGCAAGGTTAAGAGAACTTTGGTGCGCTGTGCGCAGCGCTTGTTAGACGCTTACGTAGAGGTGTTCCGCGGTACACCTATGATTGTACAGGCTATGGTTGTTTATTACGGTGCAATGAGCCTGTTTGATATCGATATGTCACCGCTGTTTGCAGGCTTTTTGGTTGTTTCTATCAATACCGGTGCATACATGGCAGAAACTGTGCGTGGCGGTATTGAATCTGTTGACCCGGGACAAAAGGAAGCAGCAATTGCTATCGGTATGGACCATATCCAGACCATGCGCTGCGTTATTCTGCCGCAGGCTCTGCGCAACGTTATGCCGCAGCTGGGCAACAACCTGATTATCAATATTAAGGATACCTCTGTATTGAACGTTATCTCCGTAACAGAGCTGTATTTTGCTTCCAAGTCTGCTGCAGGCGTGTACTACAAATACTTTGAAATTTTCTTCATTACCTGCGTAATTTACTTTATTATGACCTTTACCGCTTCCCGCCTGCTGCGCTGGTTGGAAAGCAAGATGGATGGCCCGAAGGATTATCAGCTGGTTACCTATGACCCGATGATGGATCCCTGCGGTGATATCCCTCTGCCTACTAAGAAGCCGAAAGGACGGTACTAAGCTATGGAAAAGGAACTTTTGTTATCAGTCCATGATTTAAAGAAAAGCTTTGGCGAGCGTGAAATTTTAAAGGGCATCAGCTTTGATGTCCGTCGCGGTGATGTTGTCTGCATCATCGGTCCTTCCGGCAGCGGCAAGTCTACGCTTATCCGCTGCGTGAATTATTTGGAGCATCCGACTGCCGGCACTATTGATTACCGTGGTACGGATGTAAATGAAGCTTTCAAAAAGCTCACTATGTATCGTACAAAGGTAGGTATGGTATTCCAATCCTTTAACCTGTTTAACAATATGACCGTTCTTGAGAACTGCATGGTCGGTCAGGTTAAGGTCCTTGGCAAAAGCAAGGAGGAAGCTCGTACAACCGCACTGAAATATCTGAAGCATGTTGGTATGGACACTTATGTAAATGCGAAACCGCATCAGCTGAGCGGCGGTCAGAAGCAGCGTGTGGCAATCGCACGTGCGCTGGCACTGGAGCCGGAGGTTCTTTTGATGGACGAGCCGACAAGCGCATTGGACCCGGAAATGGTTGGCGAGGTTCTGCGCGTTATCCGCGACCTGGCTAAGGAAGGCCTGACGATGGTTATCGTAACGCATGAGATGGCTTTTGCCCGTGACGTTTCTAACCGTGTTATCTTTATCGACCAGGGCGTAATTGCTGAGGAAGGCGAGCCGCAGGAGCTGTTTACGCATCCGAAGAATAAACGTACCCAGGATTTCTTAAGCAGATTTGCTAACGCTTAAGCTAATTTTATAATGTAGCTTTGCTCTCTGTTTCAAGGTGTACTTTGAAGCAGGGAGCTTTTGTTTTGCGATGAGCTTTTATCATAAACGAAAGATGCAAGAAGAAATTATAAGTCAACGCAGGAATTTTATTTATTGCTGTAGAAATTCTATTAAGGCGAGGAATATCTCTGCTTAGAAATAGTTAAAGGTAGTGATAAAAATGATGAAGGTTTTGCGAAGTGTTTTGCTTTGCGCTTTACTGTTGACTACTCATACAGCATTTGCCGCTAAGGGCACTCTGTTATATATACCCATGGACAACAGACCGGTGTGCCTTGATTACACAGTGCAGACGATGCAGGCTGCAGGCTGGGATGTACAGCTGCCGCCGGCTGAATATATTGCCGGTGCTCAGTCAGCAGGGCAGCCGGAAAAGCTTTTTAACTGGCTGGAGGCTAAGGCCGGTGAATCGGTAGCCATTGTTGCTTCTTCCGATGCTTTGCTTTATGGCGGGCTGGTAGCATCGCGCACACATGAAATTTCGCCGGAGCTTCTGCAGCAGCGTGTCGAACGCTTGGTAGAGCTGAAAAAGCAGCATGGTGGGCAGAAGGTTTATGTTTTTACCACTATTATGCGTTCGCCTAAGGCCAGCAGTGCGCCGACAGAGCCTGCATATTATAAGGAATGGGGCCCTAAGATTTTCCGTTTGGGAGAGCTGGAGGACAAGCTGGAGCTTAAGCAGATTAAGCGTAAAGAGGTAAAAGAGCTGGCGGAACTGCGCAGCAGCATTCCCCGAGAAATACTTGCTGATATGTTTACACGCCGCAGCAATAATATCCGCGCTACGGAGCTTTTGCTGCATGGTGTGGAAAGTGGCGACTTTGATTATATGCTTATCGGGCGTGATGATACCGCTGCCTATTCTCAGGCACATAGGGAAGCACGCGAGATGGATATTCTGGTAAATGAGCTGCCGAAGGAGAAAATCCGTTTCTTCGCCGGCGCAGATCAGCTTGGCCTGCTGCTTTTGAGCCGTGCGGCCAACCGTCTGCAGTACGAGCTGCCGCTGGTTAATGTAACCTATGCTGCCGGCAAGGGCGGTAAAACTGTGCCTACCTACGAGGATGATACTGTGGCAGTTAGTGCCAAGCAGCATATCTATGCGGCAGGTGCCTTCCCGGTACGTGCACGTAAAAATGCCGATTTGGTATTGGCGGTAAATACTCCGGAGAATGGTGTGACACATGAAGCATCTGATGTCAGCAACAGCTATAAGGTTATGCCTGCTACCGTAAATTTCGTTAATAAGGTTGAACGCATTCTTAAGCATAATCATCCTGTGACTGTGGCAGATATCCGCTTTGGCAATGGTGCGGACAATGCTTTGGTCAAGACTTTGTTTGAAAAACAGCTTGCGTATCGTCTGGCATCCTACGGCGGTTGGAATACCGCAGGCAACAGCCTGGGCTTTGCTCTGGCGCAGGGTCTGCTGTATAAGCAGTTAACGCCGGAAGCAAGAGAAGATTTGCTTAATGTACGCTATCTTGATGATTGGGCTTATCAGGCGAATGTGCGCATGCAAACCTATCAGCAGCTTATCTGGCCTAACTATTGGCCCAACAGCGGACTGAATGAGGAGCAGCGTACTGCGGCGGAAGAGTTTATTACCCGGGAAATCAACAAGGTAAGCAAGCCGTATATGGGCAATACTGCCGAAGAATATAAATTTACGCTGCCGTGGAGCAGAATGTTTGAAGTAAAGGTGGAGCGATAAAATGTCGATGAAGTATACGCTTCGCCTTGCGAAGCCTGATGATGCCGAAAAGCTGCTGGAAATTTACGCGCCCTTTGTCATCAGCAGCGACAGGACGCTCAGTGATGTATCATTTGAATATGAGGTACCGTCGGCAGAAGAATTTACAGAGCGAATCAAAAATATTTCTGCGCACTATCCTTATATAGTTTGTGAGCATGATGGCAGACTGTTGGGTTATGTTTATGCCCATCCTTATATGCAGCGTGCTGCCTATCAGTGGGGTGCCGCGGTAACGATTTATCTGGCACCTGAGGGTCAGGGACACGGATTGGGCAAGGTGATGTACACGGCGCTGGAAGCTTTACTGCGCCTGCAGGGAATAGTTGTGACCTATGCCTGCATTACTGCCAGCAATGAGCACAGCGTCAAAATGCATGAGGCGTGTGGCTACAAAATTATCGGTACCTTCAATAATACAGGCTTCAAGCACGGCCATTGGCTGGACATGGTGTGGATGGAAAAGGTTATTGCCGAACATCCCGAGCAGCCTGAGCTGATTAAGAAGATAGGCGAGCTGCCGCCGGAGACTGTGACAGCAGTTTTAAAAGAGGCTTCGGCAAGCCTGCAGTAATAGCTGAGCAGAAAACAGTTTTTGTGTATTAGCGTAACAGTATTTTAAAAAGCTGTTGTAAGATTTTAGCAGAAAAAGAAAAAGCACTGTCGCTCTATCTGATATAAGAATATCAGTGAGCAGACAGTGCTTTTGTGCTTTTCTCAGTTCTTCCAGGGGATAGCCTTTCGCTCCAACCATTGCAGGAACAGATTAAAGAGCAGGCCGAGCAAGGATAATACAATAACTCCGGCCATCAAGCGGTCAGTAATCATCAAATCGCCGTAATGCAGGATGAGGGCGCCGATGCCGACCTGGGCAGCAATCATTTCTGCTGCTACCAGCAGCAGCAGAGATGTGCCGGCGGCAAGGCGCAGGCCTGCGAAAATCATAGGTAAGGCGTTAGGCAGAACAACACTTTTCATCGTTTTCCACCAGCTGGCGTTAAAGCTGACTGCAACCTTGATAAGCAGCGTATCAACATTTTTGACTCCGCTGTAGGTGTTCATTGCTACCGGAAAGAAGACGCCGAGAGCAATAATCGTTACCTTCGAAAGCTCGCCGATTCCAAGCCAAAGAATAAACAATGGCAGCAAAGCGATTTTAGGGATAGGATAAAGAGCGTTGACAACAGGATTGCCGATTTTATCTGCCAGTGCCGAGGTACCGGTAACAAGACCGACTGCAAGGCCGATAAGGCTGCCGATAGCAAAACCGATTAGGATACGGTACATGCTGGCGGCCAGACTAACGCCGATTTCGCCGTCAGCAAGCATGGTAAGCAGGGCGCTGATAATCTGGCTCGGTGCCGGCAAAAATAGAGAAGAAACCAGGCCGCAGCGGCAGATAGCCTCCCAAAAGAGCAGCAGGATGATGATAGAAGCAACGCTTACCCAATGCGGATAGGTCTCTTGCCAATGCGTCATATGGTTGCGCACGATATATTCGTTAGCAGCAGTTTTCTTTTCAGGCATTGTTTTCCACCTCCATTAAGGCAGCACGCGCATCCTTGCTGATATGCTCCCAGATGATACGGACAAATTCCGCAATTTCGTCTGTGTGCTCAGGCTTAGCACGGTCGGCACGCGGAATATCAATCTGCAGTATTTTGCTGACCTTTCCGGGGCGACGCGAAAGCAGTACAACTCTGTCAGCAAGCATTACTGCCTCCTGAATATTATGTGTAACATAGAGCGTGGTCAGACGCGTCTTTTCCCACAGCGTTACCAGCTCCTCCTGCATGATGGTGCGTGTTTGCGCATCCAAGGCAGAAAACGGCTCATCCATCAGCAGCAGGTCAGGCTCGATAGCTAAAGCACGGGCAATGCCAACGCGCTGACGCATACCGCCGCTTAATTGGTGCGGGAAGGATTTTTCAAAGCCCTTTAAGCCTACAAGCTCAATGTAATGCTTAATGCGTACTTCCTTTTCGTCTGCTTTCATGCCTGCTGTTTCCAACCCGAAGGCGATATTATCATGCACATTACGCCAGGGGAAGAGGCCTGTTTCCTGAAAGACGATACTCATGCGAGGCTCATAGCCTGCAGCGACATCAGTAAATTTTACGTTACCGCTTGTGGGTTCCAAAAGCCCGGCGGTTATATTGAGCAAGGTTGATTTACCACAGCCGGACGGTCCTACCAATGCTACAAATTCTTCCTTATTAATGCTGAGGTGAATATCCTGCAAAACAGGAAGCAGCTTACCGCTGGTGGTGGTGAAATTCTTGCAGATATTTGTGATTTCTAATTTCATTTTCTACCATCCTCCAAAAAGACTGGCGCTAACATATCAGCCACAGCGTTTTGGTGCTAAAGCATCGTTAACGCATTTTGCAGCTGTTACATTTACGCCAGTCTTGCTTTAATACAATAGTTTATTTCTTCATTGCTTCATCCAGAAAGCTGGTGTTGGCAACATCCTTCGCATCCAGTGTGCCGGAAATCATCTTGTTGTCGGTGTACCATTTAATCTGGGTTGCAATATCGCTGACAAGCAGCTTGCCGTCCTTATCAATATAGGGAAGGCCTGCTTTAATGTCTTCAGCCGGAGCCTTAACGTATTTGGCTACAATATTAACAACCTCTTCCAGCTTCTTGGCATCCTTCTTTTCTACTGCTGCTTCGTAGTAATAGTTGCAGGCTTTGTTGTAAGCACGCATGAAGCGTACAGCCGCATCCTTATTCTTCATAAAGTCAGGTGAGTAGAAAATAGCAGAGGTCTGGTAAGGAATAACGTCACCAACCTGTACGACCAGTTTGCCGTAGCCTGCTTTTTGCACCTTGGTGATGTTGGGCTCGTTTAAGATACAGCCGTCAATCTGCTTGCTTTCCAGAGCAGCCATAACAGCACTGAGCTTGCTCAGTGGAACAATTTCCACATCATTGAGGCTCATGCCCTGGGTTTCCAGCATTCTGCCAAGCATATAATGGAAGGTAGAGCCCTTTTGCGTAATACCAATACGCTTGCCCTTCAAATCCTTCAGGCTTTTTACGCCGGCGTTGTAGTTGTCGGTGGTCACAAGCAGTGCAGAAGAGGAGTAGCCTTTTTGTTCACGTCCTTTATCCGCAACAATGCCAAGCTTTTGTCCGTTGGCTGCCATGTTATAGAGGCTGGCCGTAATGCCGGTAGCGCCGACATCAACCTTAGAGGAAGCAGTGGATACGGCAATCGGATGAGCGGCATCAAACCATTGTGGTTCGATTTCAATACCTTCTTCAGCAAAGAAGCCCTTATCCATAGCGATAAATAAAGGAGCACTGCTTGTCAGGCGCAGCATGCCAAGGCTTACCTTAGTCTTTTCTTTGGGTGTGTCTTTTTTTGAATCGTTACCGCCACAGCCTGCAGCTAATACTAATAGGCAAAGGCTGAGCAGAAGAGCAACCATTTTCTTCATTAATAAATCCTTCCCTTCTCCCAAAAAATCATAAAATACCGCTTTTATTCTACACTATTTAACAATAAAAAGCAGTAATATTAATGAAAAAATCGTTTTGAGAAATAAGAAAAAGCCTTTTTGTACGAAATGCAACAGAATTTGCCGATGTTTTGGGTACCTTTATGTAAAAAATCTGTGTTTTAACAGCTACTTATAACAAAAAAATGCTATAATATAATAGTACGTTTGAAGAAAGGACGTGAAGACGTGAAGATAAAATGGATGGTGCAAGGCCTGGCCTGCAGCAGCGTACTTTTCTGCAGCACTATTGCTGCTGCCGCAGACACACTGCTGGCGCAGGTGCCGCTGCAGCTGGCAGCTGAGCAGACTGTTACCGCCGAGCTGTGGGGTGATAGGCTGCCTAACGGCTACGCCAATGATCTGCTTATTATGATTAAGGATAAGGACAAGAAGCTTTTGACGGCTCATGCACCTTCTATTAAGGGCGGATATAATTGCCAGCTGCAGCCTATTAAGCTGTGGGCGGGCAAAAGCGCCAGACAGCAGCTGCTGGTGAGTGCTGCTCAAGGAGATTGGCATGCGCCAAGTGAATACCGTGTGCTTTCCTTTGCCAATAAGAAAAATGTGCGTGAGGTCTTTGGAGCTGCCGAAAGCATGGGACTGGTGAAGCAAGCCTATGCCAAGGACGGTAAAATGCATGTAGCTTTAATCGACGGCAATAAATCGGATTTAACGCCGGCTGCAGGCAGTGAGGTTGAAGACGGTAAGCTGGAGTATGGCGGTTTACATTCGCTGGTGGCACACGATGTAGATAATGACGGCGCTGATGAATTGTTGGGCTGTCAGCAGCTGGTGCAGAAAAAGCAACCTCTGGCAGATGTGGGCGCTATCTGGAAGCAGGACAAGAAAACTAAGGAATGGAAGCAGTTTGCCCTGACCATTATGACGCTCGCGCCTACGCCTAAGGATAATACCGTAAATGATGGCAAGGATTTTGCTGCCGGCACTATATTGGTGCGTAAGATGGTAGTTCCCGGCGGTGAGGCGACCTTCCCGGTTTTTGCCGACAAGGATGTAGAGCTGCAAAATAAAATGAATAAGCTGCTGCAGGATGAATGCAAAGATTATCTGGAGCATTTTTACAAGGGTGAGGCAGATATGGCTTTTAAGGTGATGCGTGCCGATGAACAGATTCTGAGCCTGCAGCTGATTAGCGGTAAAAACAGCTTTATCCATCATCAGCTGAACGTAAATCTAAAGACTGCCGAAAAAATCAGACTGGATGAAGTGCTTAATGTCAAGGATAAGGATTTGCTGCCGCTGATTAATCTGCTGAATACCAATAAGAAGGTTGTATATAAGGACAGACTGCCGGATGAATGGTATATTGAAGGCGATAACTTGTTTTTAATGCAGCGCCTTGATGGTGTGGATCAGGTATCGGGTTTTGCTTTGGGCAATCTGCATAAATTTTTGCTGAAAAAAGAACTGTTGAACAGTAAAAACTGACTGACCAGTCAGTATAATTTGTGAGAAGAAGATAATTGAAGAAAATGCAAGAAAAAACGGCGAAAACTGTTTAAATGCCGTTTGCTTTTCTGAAAAATGTCTATTATAATGGTAGTATTCTGAAACTGGAGCAGGCATATTTTCAGGTAAAGACGCTAACAGTCATAAACGTTAGCAGTCTTATTGGTTATTATATATATTGAGTAGTTTCAGAGTGAAGGTGAAGGAGGTTTTTTTATGTTAAGTTTTATTCGCTCCGGCCGTGCGAGAAAAGCAATGGCTGCAGCGCTGGCGGCAACCTTTGTACTGAGCGTTGCAGGCTGTGGTCAAAAACAGCAGCAGGGCGGCAATAAGGCAGCTTTGGTTAAAACCATGAAGGTTATTAAGCGTGACACCCCTCTGGTATATGATTATACAGGCTTTGTACAGGCTCAGCAGGAAATGGAGCTGAAGGCTCAGGTAAGCGGTCAGATTACAGCCAAGTATTTCAAGGGCGGTGACAATGTAAGTGCAGGCCAGACCTTGTATGCTATTGACCAGCGTACTTATCAGGCCAACGTGCTCAACGCGCAGGCAGGCCTGGCTAATGCCCGTGCGGCTTTGGCTAACGCAGCTCTGAATGCAGAGCGTTACAGCACACTGTATGCACAGAATGCAATTTCCAAGCAGGTTCTGGATAACGCTATTATGCAGCGTGACCAGGCACAGGCTTCTGTAAATGCGCAGGAAGCAATTCTGGAAAATGCTCAGATTAACATGACCGATACCAGCGTTTCCGCTCCGTTCAGCGGACGCATTGATACTACCGCGCTGGAGGTTGGTAACTATGTGACCGCAGGTCAGACTACTCTGGCAAAAATCAGCAACACTGACCCCGTATTCGTACAGTTCAGCATTGCTGAGCCGGAATATCTGAAGCTTTCCAGTGCTCATGATAACAGCGGCGCTGCTTCTCTTGACAACCTGACTGTTGTTCTGAGTGATGGCAGTACCTATGATTTGAAAGGCACCGTTGCAGAGGTTAACCGCGGTATCAATGACAACACCGGTACCATGACAGTCAAGGCTTTGTTCAGAAATCCTGCACATCGTCTGTTGCCCGGCATGTTTGCTCACGTACAGGCAACCGCAGGCACCAAAAAAGATGCTCTCTTGATTCCTATGCGTGCAGTTGTTGAATTAATGTATAAGAAATTTGTTTATGTTGTTGGCAGTGACAACAAGGTAACGATGAAGGAAGTTACTCTTGGTCCTTCCGTTGGCCGTTTCTATATGGTTGAAGGCGGTCTGACCGGCGATGAGACAATCGTAGTTGAAGGCACCGGTAAGATCAGACAGGGTGCTCAGGTTAACCCGCAGCCGATGACTGAGGCTGATCTGGATACTACTGTTGACAACAGTGCTACCGCCGGCAAGAAGCAATAAGGAGGTTGGCTAGATGGCTCGTTTCTTTATTGATCGCCCTGTATTTGCGATAGTACTGGCGATTATTATTACCTTATTGGGTACGATTGCCGGCTTCAGCCTGCCTATCGCCCAATATCCTAACATTACCAAACCGCGTATCAGCGTAAATACCAACTATGTAGGTGCTAGTGCCGATATCGTTGAAAAGGCTGTAGCACAAACCATTGAGCAGAAGGTCAGCGGCGTAGAAAATATGCTGAATATGTCCTCTGTAAGTACCTCCAGTGGTGAGTATAAGCTCAATGTTGAGTTCAACCTGGAGAAAAACGCAGATATCGCTTCTGTAGAGGTTCAGAACCGTGTATCCCAGGCTACCAGCTCCCTGCCGAGCGAGGTTTCCGGCTACGGTGTAACCACTGCTAAGGAATCTGCCGAGACCATTATGTATTTTGGTCTTTATTCTCCGAAAAATACCTATGATGCTATGTTCTTAAGAACATATGCGGATGCAAACTTCCTTGATGCAGTAAAGCGTGTTAAGGGCGTATCTACCGTTGGCGAATATGGTCCGGAATATGCAGTCCGCATCTGGCTGAATCCTGAAAAAATGGCACAGCTGGGCGTAACCGTAACCGATGTTTCCAACGCTATCAAAACGCAAAACATTCAGGCAGCAGTTGGTTCTATCGGTAACCGTCCTACTGTTGACAAACAGGAGCGCACCTATTCTGCAAGTGCTCAAGGTCGTCTGAATACACCTGAGGAATTCGGTAACGTAATTATCCGTTCCAACAACGGCGATAACCTGAAGCTGAAGGATATCGCAACTATTAAAGAAGGTCCGCGTAATGACCTTATTACCAGTAAGCTCAACGGCGGCGATTCCGTTGTATTCCCGGTATCCTTGACTTCCGATGCAAATGCAATCGAAACTGTTAAGAATATCCGCGAGGTATTAAAGGACGCAGAAAGCCGTTTCCCGGATGATATGAAGCTGATTGTTATTCAGGATAATACCCAGTTTATTACCGAATCCCTGGAGAAGGTTGCTCATACCTTCGTCGAAGCCTTGATTCTGGTTATTCTGGTAGTATTTATGTTCCTTGGCAGCTGGCGTGCAACATTGATTCCTATTCTGGCTGTACCGGTATCCTTGGTTGGTACCTTCGCTTCCTTTGTAATTTTGGGCTTTACCATCAACACTTTGACTGCCTTTGCGATGATTCTGGCTATCGGCCTTGTTGTCGATGATGCTATCGTTGTAGTAGAAGCGGTAGAGCATCATATCCAAGAAAACGGTATGTCTCCTAAGGAGGCAACCTACCGCGCTATGAACGAGGTTTCCGGCCCTGTTGTGGCTATTGCCTTCGTACTGTCTGCGGTATTTATTCCTGTAGCCTTCACTGGCGGTACTGTCGGTGAATTGTACAAGCAGTTTGCGATTACGATTTCTGTATCCATGATGCTTTCTGCTATCGTAGCTTTGTCCCTGACTCCTGCACTCTGCTCCTTGATTCTGGTCAAGAAGGAGGAGGCGCCGAAGGGCTTTATAGGCAAGGCTGTAAAAGCATTTGACGATTGGTTTGCAAGAACGTTGGCTAAATACGTGAAAAACGTTGAAGGCTGCATCCGTAAATCTAAACTGATTCTGACCTGTCTTGTTGTTGTTGTTATCTGCATCGGTTTCCTGGCGAAGGCAACGCCGACAGGCTTTGTACCTAACGAGGACCAAGGCATGACTGCTGTATCTATCGCTCTGCCTGAGGGTGCTTCCAGCAACCGTACAGAGCAGATTATGGCAGGCCTTGCACAAAAGATGAGAAAGCTTCCTGGTGTTAAAAACGTTATGGAGGTTAACGGTATTGATATCCTGTCCATGGGCCAGAAGGCTAACGCCGGCCTGGCCGTAGTTACTATGGAGGACTACAGCAAGCGTAGCAACAGTGTACAGGATATTATTCCGATGATTTTCGGCATGGGCGCACAGATTCCTGATGCAACCGTTATGGCCTTCCAGCCGCCTTCTCTGCCTGGTGCTTCCAGTACCGGTACTCTGAGCCTTTATCTCATGAACCTTGGCGGTGAGGATGTTAACACTATGGGTGAGCGTGCTAACGAATTTTTGGCTGCTTGTCGCAAGCGTCCGGAAATCGGTATGCTGTACACTACCTTGAACACCAATACTCCTATGTATCAGTTTGAGGTTGACCGTGATAAGGCACAATCCCTGAACGTTCCTGTATCTACTGTTTATTCCGCCTTGCAGGCTTTCTTAGGCGGTAACGAAATCAACGATATCAACAACTTCGGCCGTACCTGGAAGGTTGTTATGCAGGCTGATGAAAAATATCGTACCGGTGTAGAGGATATGCGTTACTTCTTTGTACGCAGCAATGACGGCAAGTCTATTCCGCTGAATACACTTGTAAAGCCTACTCCTAAGAACAGCTCTGTTGTTATGACACGCTTTAACGGTGCCAGTGCGATTAAGATTTCCGGCGACCCTGCCAGCGGTTATTCCTCCGGTCAGGCTATGGCTGCTATTGAAGAGGTTGCTAAGCAGGTTCTGCCTAATACCTATACTTACGAATGGACCGGTCAGAGCCTTGATGAGATTGAAGCCGGCAGCCGTTCCACTCAGATTTTCATTATCTCTCTGATTTTCGTATTCCTTTGTCTGGCGGCTCTGTATGAAAGCTGGACAATTCCTCTGGCAGTACTGCTGTCCGTACCTTCCGCAGTTTTCGGCTGCTTCCTGGTACAGTATGCACGTGGCCTGCAGAATGACGTTTATATGCAGATTGGTCTGATTACGCTGATTGGTCTGGCAGCAAAGAACGCTATTCTGATTGTCGAATATGCGAAGATGAACATGGAGCAGGGCATGGATGTTGTACATGCGGCTGTTGAAGCTGCTCATGTCCGTCTGCGTCCTATCCTGATGACATCCTTCGCCTTCATCTTAGGCTGTCTGCCTCTGGCTATTGCTACCGGCCCGGGCGCCGGGGCGCGTGTATCTATGGGTAACGCCGTAGTAGGTGGTATGACCATCGCTACTCTCTTTGGTATCTTCCTGATTCCTGTACTCTTTGTAGTTGTTGAACGCTTCTTCAGCCGCAAAAAGAAGGGGAATCCCGAAGATAATGTAACCGAACAGCTGTAATGTTGCTAAAAAACGCCGCTCAAACGAGCGGCGTTTTTAATTTTCGATAGCTGGTGTTAGGCAGTAAAATGCATAGTTTTAATTTTATACATAAATAATAGCATAGAAGTTAATGGTCATTATGATTTGAAAAGCAAGCTCAAAGAGCTTGCTTTTTTAAGTTACATAAGTAAACTAATCCTTTTCAATAACAAAAGTGCTTTTTAAATTTTAATAATAATAACAAATTTAAAACGAATACAATCTGTAAGTAAACTAAGACCGTCCGTTTATTATGTGTGACATAAGCAACGGAATAACGGCAGAATTATTTTTATACTTAATTCAGCAAGGCAAAAAGGGGTGTTTGAAGTCAAATATCCGGAAGCATATTGCGGTAAATATTATATTTAAATTTATTTGGAAGGGGTGATTTATATGGGTTCCGTAACAACTAATCCGTGGCTGATTTCTATTATCAACATGACAATCGTTTTTGGTGTGCTCATTGCTTTAGGTGTACTCATGAGTATGATTCAGTTGGTTGACCCTACTAGAAATAAGCATTGAAGCAAATGATGCACTTTTTCCTTGTCTGATCTATTAACAAATGCACTTATTTTCCCGATATGGGCCAAGAGGAGGATTATTCTATGTTTGAGGCATTTATCGTCGCTTTGGCTTCTGTTTGGGCAGACTCAGGTTTTTCTGCTCTGACAAGTGGCAACGTAATTATGATTGGCGTTGGTCTGGTTCTGCTTTATATGGCTATAGGCAAAGGTTTCGAGCCTTTGCTGTTGTCACCAATTGCCTTTGGCTGTATCCTGGCTAACATTCCTAAAAACGGTTTCGAACAGCCGGGTGTTATGTCCGTTATTATGTATGGTATTCACCATGAAGTATTCCCGCCGTTGATTTTTCTGGGCGTTGGCGCAATGACCGACTTCGGTCCGCTGATTGCTAATCCTAAAACCTTGCTTTTAGGTGCTGCTGCTCAGATTGGCGTATTTGTATCTTTGATGGGCGCTATGGCTTTGGGATTTACTGTACAGGAAGCATCCGCTATCGGTATTATCGGCGGTGCTGACGGCCCGACAGCTATTTATCTGGCAGCTAAAATGGCTCCGCATCTTTTGGGTGCTATTGCCGTTGCAGCTTATTCCTACATGTCCCTGGTACCGCTGATTCAGCCGCCAGTAATGAAGCTGTTTACTACCGAAAGAGAACGTAAGATTGTTATGGAGCAGCTGCGTCCGGTAAGTAAATTTGAAAAGGTTGTTTTCCCGATTATGTGCACCATCGTTATTTCTCTGCTGCTGCCGCCGGTAACAGCTTTGATCGGTATGCTGATGCTTGGTAACCTGTTCAAAGAAGCAGGCTGCCTGGACCGTCTGAGCGATACCGCACAGAATGCATTGATGAACACTGTAACCATCATGCTGGCAACCGGTACCGGTCTTACCATGAGTGCCGAAGCCTTCCTGAACTATCAGACTATCCTGATTATCTGCTTAGGTCTGGTTGCTTTTGCTGCAGGCACCTGGGGCGGTGTAGTATTCGGCAAGATTATGTGCATGGTTGATGGCGGCAAAACTAATCCGCTTATCGGCAGTGCCGGTGTATCCGCAGTTCCTATGGCTGCCCGTGTATCTCAGATTGTCGGTCAAAAGGCTAACCCGGCAAACTTCTTATTAATGCATGCTATGGGTCCTAACGTAGCAGGCGTTATCGGTACTGCAGTTGCTGCAGGTACTATGCTGGCTATGATTGGCCCTGTTGCTAAATAAGCAGTTATTGTGATAACTCTCCCTAAAAAAGTAAAGCCCGTCCGGTTTTTACCGGATGGGTTTTGCTTTTGTTTAGCTTTAAATAGACGTACAGTCATTAGGCTGTGCCTGTTTGAAAGCAAAAAAATAACCAGTTCGCAGCTGTTTATTTTTTATTGCCAAAACTAAATTCGCAGTCGTTTCAGCATTCTCCCAATCTCTCTAAAGACAAATTGAAAACTGAGAGGATATTAAATTGTTGCTTTGCAGTATTTATTTTAGCAAACTCAAAACGACAATCTGTTGCACAGGCAACAAAAACGATTAATGAACTTTTGAAATAGTATAGAAGTTAAAGTGAAACGATTATGTAAATAAAGTAACTGTTTGACGGAAAACAGTGTGGCCTGTGCAACAGAAGATAAAAAAATATAACTTTATACTTATTAAAGTAAGATAAGCATCTTGCTTATAGAACTTAGTTCCCCTTTAATTATCTTAGGAAGAGGTGATAAACAGTGGGTCCTGTAACAACGAATCCGTGGCTGATTGCCATTATCAACATGACCATTGTCTTTGGAGTTCTAATCGGATTAGGCATGTTGATGAGTTTAATCCAGGTAGTTGATCCTACCAAAGCTAAATAAGATTTAGCTGAAAAAAGGTTTCAAAGCAGTGCTGCTGCTTTAAGCAGCTTCATAAGAAGAAATGACATTTTCTGATGTTCTGCTTGCGTTGCAAAGCAGACCACAGGTAGACTAGGGGAGGCTGTGGTGATACAGTTAAAATGAAAGTGTTGTAGCATTATTGTGGAGCTTATTTGCACTTATAACATCCCAATTAAGGGAAACAAGGAGGAAAAATTCACATGTTTGAGGCATTTTTTGTTGCTTTGTCTTCTGTATGGGCAGACTCCGGCTTCTCTGCACTGACAGGCGGTCATGTAATCATGATCTGCGTTGGTCTGCTTCTGCTTTATATGGCTATTGCTAAAGGTTTCGAGCCTTTGCTGTTGTCCCCAATCGCATTCGGTTGTATTCTGGCTAACATTCCTAAAAACGGTTTCGAAGAACCTGGTGTTATGTCCGTTATTATGTACGGTATCCACCACGAAGTATTCCCTCCGTTGATCTTCTTGGGCGTAGGCGCTATGACCGACTTTGGTCCTCTGCTGGCTAACCCGAAAACCCTGCTCCTGGGCGCTGCTGCACAGGGCGGTGTATTCGTAGCTCTGCTGGGCGCTATGCTGCTTGGCTTCACCGTACAAGAAGCTGCTGCTATCGGCATCATCGGTGGTGCTGACGGCCCGACTTCCATTTACCTGGCTGCTAAAATGGCTCCTCAGCTGTTAGGTGCAATCGCAGTTGCTGCATACTCCTACATGTCTCTGGTTCCGCTGATTCAGCCTCCTATCATGAAACTGTTCACCACTGAAGCAGATCGTAAGATCGTTATGCAACAGCTGCGTCCGGTTTCTCACTTTGAAAAGGTTGCTTTCCCGATCATGTGCACCATCGTTATTTCTCTGCTGTTACCTTCCGTAACTGCTCTGATTGGTATGCTGATGCTTGGTAACCTGTTCAAAGAAGCTGGTTGCCTGGATCGTCTGTCCGACACCGCACAAAATGCTCTGATGAACACCGTAACCATCATGCTGGCTACCGGTACTGGTCTGACCATGAGCGCTGAGTCTTTCCTGAACGCTAAGACTCTGCTGATCATCGTTCTGGGTCTGGTTGCATTCGTAGCTGGTACTGCTGCCGGCGTTATCTTCGGCAAGCTCATGTGCATGGTAGACGGTGGCAAGACCAACCCGTTGATTGGTTCCGCTGGCGTTTCCGCAGTTCCTATGGCTGCTCGTGTATCTCAAAAAGTTGGTCAGAAAGCTAACCCGGCTAACTTCCTGCTGATGGCGGTGCCGGTGCGCGGCAGCGTCAGGAACGTTGCGTTTTCGCCCACGGCAATGGACGTTTGATCGTCCGTCATCACGGTCAGCAGGCAGGAGCGGAGGTTCGTCTCGCTGCGCAGGCTGACGGACTGCTCCATGATGCCGTCCACCTTCATGGCGTTCAGCGTCTCACGGTAGTGGTCAAGCGACGCCGCCTGCCCGGAAATCAGGTTTGCGCGCACGTCGTAGCGCAGGGTGTGCGTGTAGTAATCGTCGATAAATGTGTTGATGGATTCCTGCAAGCCGAAGGAGCAGATGATCAGCATATTGCAGCACAGGATGCCGACGAGCGACAGGAATGAACGCCCCTTGTTGCGGAAAATGTTGCGGATAATCATCTTCGTGTTGAAGGAAAAACGCCCCCACAGCCGGGGAATCCGCTCCAACAGGATGCGCGAGCCGGATTTCGGCGGCTTTGGGCGCAAAAGGCTTGCCGTCGTTTCCCGCGCCGCGCGGTTGTAGGTGTGCAGGCAAATCAGCAGACACATGACCACGGACAGCACGGCAATCAGCCAAGTGATGCCGGAAATCGGGGCGTGAAGGCGCGCCGGATAGCGCACGTTCGTCGAGACAATCGGCCAAAGAATGTACGGAATGCTGATTTGCCCCGTGAGCACGCCCAGCAGCGAACCTGCGACGGACGGCACGATGGCATAGCTGAGGTAGTGCAGCCGAATCTGCCGATCGCGGTAGCCCAGCGCTTTGAGCGTGCCCATCTGCACGCGCTGATTCTCAATCATGCGCGTCAGCGTGTTGACGACAATCATCGCCGCGACCGCGAAAACCAGCACCGGGAACAAGTAGGACAGACTGCGGAACATGCTGACGAAGTTGCGCGCTGAGAGCGTGCCGCTGTGTGTGTCCTTGTCCACAATCAGCGCCGTCGGGCAGGTGTTCATGATTTCGGCACGAACCTGCGTCAGGTCTGCGTCAGATGATGCTTTCACCAGCATTTCGGTGAACGGAAACGCCGCCATGGCCTTCGCGCTGACGTACATGTAGCCGTAGATGTCCGGCTGCGGCGTGATGTTCTTCGCCGTCACAAGGTATTCGCCGGAGAGAATTGTGCCGCGCACGAAAAAGGTGAGCGACACGCCGCCATAGGACACCTTCACCGTGTCGCCGACGGACAAATTGTGCGCCTGCGCGAACTGCTCCTCCAGCAGACAGCCGCGCGTATCCGATGCGGAAAGCTCGCTGCCCGTGCGGATAATCGGCGTGCAGATGCGCATGTCGCCGTCATAGCCGTGCACCATCAGGGTCACTTCGTCGCCCAAGTCAGGGCAGTCCATCTCCAGCGTGACGCGCGCCTGCACATCCTTCACACCGGTCAGATTCCGCAGCTTCAGGATGTCGTTCTTGCCAAACGACGATCCTTTCACCCAGAAATCCGCCAGATTGCTCTGCGCAATCGGCGTTTCGGTGGATAGCTCCAGCATACGCCAGTTCGCGTCCAGTCCACTGAAGCACCATGTGCCCATTGCGCAGAGGAGAAACATGGCGAGAAACTGCATGGCGCTGCGGCTCATGTCGCGGAAGAGCTTTTTCGTCAGCGTTCCATGATACTTTTTCCCGCTGCTCTGCGTTACCATGTGATATCAGCCACCTTCGCGGGATGTTCATTCACGGTCATTTCCTGCACGCTGCCGTTGCGCATCCGAATCAGGCGGTTGCCCAGCGGCGCAATGCTGGCGTTGTGCGTGATGATGACGACCGTGATGCCGAGCTT
>OGPT01001137.1_pt1 | contig 25678 bp, 23 predicted proteins | sample 1552951 | NCBI WGS metagenome assembly OGPT01 (sample SAMEA2580224, study PRJEB22360) | human gut metagenome | biome: human gut; feature: human-associated habitat; material: faeces | place: Denmark | collected 2008/2010
TTTATAAAATATATAATACACACATATATTTTATAAATATATCCACCTACTATTCCATCAATTGATGATATATCAGAATAATTAAATATTGCTGTATTTAAATTTTCAAATGCACTTTTTTCATTCTCATCTAAAAGAGCATAACATATCGCTAATGATCTATATGCTGTATTTATCTGATTTACATCTAATACTGTATTATATCCTACCTCAATTATTTTTTCTAAAATGATTTTACATTTAAGTATTGCAACTCTTTTGTCATTCCAAAATTTTTCTCTTTGTTTTTCAGATAATATATTTATATAGCTTTGACATATATACATAATAAGTCTATTAATATTAGTTGAAATATTCCACTGTATTATCTGTCCATCTTTTAGCAAATATTTAACGTTCTGATATATCTCATCAATGTTTATTTTCAATATACACAAATCATTTCTTCCATTGGCTGCATTTATATCACTCCTCATCAACTCAGTATCAAATTCTGTTAATAATTTTTTTTCTTCCTTTCGCATAACATTTTTATCCATATCAATAACTGCATTTCTATAAATAAAATAATGTTTATACCAAGAAGATATATTTTTCAATGAACTGCACATATTATACCAATCATTTTGATCATATATTTGACAATATGGAATTCCTAAATAAAAACTTATCGAAAGAAGACATGCATATTGCATTTTTTCATTATATTCCTCTCCCAATTTCATAAATTCTTTTTTCCAATCTTGTTTCTTAGTTATGCTCTGAGAATATGTTTTTCCATTTGAAAAAAATTCTAAAAAATTTGTTGTATCACATGGACATACTATTCCATTATCAAAACATCCTATTAATCTACACTCATTATTATTAATTTCTATATTTTCTTCACTCCTACTGTGTTTCACATAAATAGCATTTCCTCTTCCCATACCCTTTAATGAATATAACAATGGATTTACATCTAGATTATCTACCCCTCCATATCCAAGAAAAATAATATATTTATCTTCTAACCATTCTGCTATTTTATTCTTAAAATTATCGGGAAGTTTATTTTTTACATTCGATAAACTTGCCCCTATAGTAGAAATATCACTAGAGATCCCATGGATATGATATATTTTTGCATTATTATGATCTGTACAATAAGTATATACCCCCTCTTTTTTTAAATGAACCTTTCCATCTTTATACATATCAAGATATGCCCTAACAATAAAATCTCCATAGTTTGTAGTAACAATATTCGAACCGTTATGTAAACAATATGCTAAAATATAATGTAGATAGTTGTAGCCATGTATATTGCTCGAAAATGATTTTAGACCATTTATAAATGAAAATTTTTTAATTTGATTTTTCTCGTAAATACGTATGGCCTCTATTATTGTTTCTAATCTTGGTATTTCTGCCATTGCATTCTTTTCACCAAATATTCTTTCTAGATTATCTCTCCTATTTTTCCATATATCTAATATTCTTTTTGCATTTTTTTCACCACATGATTTCTGAAGAACAAATTTTGTTAATTCCATTCCTAAAGGTAATCCTGTTATACCTCCACAATCAACTCCAGCTCCAATCCAAAAAACGATATCTTGAAGTTGCACATTTTTTAAAATATCTTGTACTTTTTTAAGATTAAGAATTTGAACTTTACTCATATTAAACCTCCCCTATTAAATTTTATAACATATACACAACTACTATTATAACATTATATCATATTTCGCATATATTTGATCATTTATAATAACCATAAATCACAAAAGAAGCCATGTTTCGTAAACATGACCTCTCCAATACTTGCTATAGCATTCTATTTGACTATCAAATTCTCAGCACTACTATATGCACTATATATTTTCTTCTTGTTAATTATTTTATAACTTCTGATTTTTACATAATATTTTTTTCCGGATTTTAAATTTGTTATCTTTTTAGTAGCTTTATTCTTAGATTTTATTGTATATTTGTTTTTGTTCTTTGAAAACTTTTTATCTGTAGCCACTAAAATCTCATAACCATCAACGCTACTATCCTTTTTCCATTTTATATTTACTGTACTCTTTGCTGCAGAAGAACTGCTAACAATTTTCATTTTTTTTAGGCTTAACGGTAACTGTAATTTGTTTGGAAACGGCTTTATACATTTGTGTTTCTTTTACTGATACCGTTACTTTCGCAATTCCTATACCTTTTATTGTAATTTTGCCTTTGCTATTTACAGTAACTACATTTTTATCAGACGATTTGTATTGAACTTTTCCATCTCCATTTGTTTTTGCTCCAAAACTAAAAGCCTTGGAATTAAGACTTTTCGTATATGCCGATTTAATACCTGATATTTCAGGGACCTGCTTATTTGTTGAAATAGTAAACACACATGTTGCAACACCACCATAATACTCATCAGTCTCTGCTACTGTCGCTTTTACAACATATGAGCCTTCCTTATTCGGTTTCTTAGTTGTATATGTATTACTTCCTAATTTTGCATATGTGTAACGAACAGTTCCATTCCCCATATTAAAGCTTCACCGACCCGCCAGCCAGACATTACCAGTACAAGCTCTGATAATACCTTTTTGTTGTTTCCATTTTGAGAACTTAAAACTTTCAAATTACATATACTTTCTTCACCTTGAATCGTATTATAATTTTCTCTATATGTATTTTCTTTTACATTTGATATTTGTATATTACTGCTATCGACCTTTGTATCCTTATTACATAAACACTTTACTATGTATATTATTCCTCTATATATTCTTCACAATATCTTTTAAATATATCCATCATATAGATAATTTACATTTTTTAACGCTTTTCTATATGCCCTACAAATACGTTCTCCGGATATAGCCCACTCAATCAAATCTATTTTTTCCGGATATTTGTATATAAAATCCATTACTGTTTTTATGGCTATCTCCGCTGCAATACTCGGTGGATAAGTAGATCTTCCTGTAGGTATAGCAGAAAACGCTATTGAATGTATATCATATTTTAACGCTAACTTTAATGAATTAATATAACAGTGCTCTAATAACTCTTTTTCTCCATAGTTTCCATCTATCCACACAGGTGCAACTGTATGTATAATATACCTGCATGGTAAATTATACCCACCTGTTATTTTTGCTTCTCCTTCTTTACAACCTCCTAATAAACAACATTCTTTTAATAACCTTTCACCAGCACAACGGTGAATATTTTTATATAAACCTGTTCCTGTCTGCAAATTTTTATTTGCTGCAACAACAATTGCGTCAATATAATTCATTTTTGTAATGTCCTTTTGTGCTACTTGAATCATTAAATACATCCCTTAATTATAAATAATAATCTGACTATGATATGTAAAATATTTTTATTTATCTCATAGTCTTTAATATTCTATTTCGCTCATTTGCATTAATTTTTATATTTAATAGGGTTTCATTTATGTCTTTCATATTTCCAGACAAAATATTCATGCTTAATGTATTTATCAATTCTAAAACTTTCTGCTCATAATCATATACAGAAATATCTGACTTTGCAGGGCTTGAGTGAATAAGATCATACAAATATTCTACCTGTTTATAAATATCTTTATCAAGTCCCATATCCAGCAAAGCGCTGAGTTTTGAGGATCCTTCTCTGATATAATTCAATTCTTTTTCATGTGTTCTGTTTTGAGTAATCGTGTGTTCATTCGCCAACACATTAATTATCAGTATGATAAAATATATTGATGTAATAAATAAATTTACCAGTAAACATAATTTATATGTCTTCATTTTTAATATAATAAAAAACAGACCTTCTATAAAAACTATAAAAAAATATGTTAATGAAATTGTATCATTGCTTAACCCTAATTCAGATAACTTAGACTTCTCTCCCAACAATTTTGGTACAAATAAAAATGTAACATAGGAAAAATGGATAAAACCATATGCAATCCACACTGATACAGGATGATGAATTCCTGAAATAATAAAAAAAGAAATATTAAAAATTACCACAAATATCATTTTTAAAGCAATCTGCAATATGTTTCTTCTATTCATATTAACCACCTCACATCCTCTTCAATATTTCCGTTTTTTTAGCATCATATTCCGATGGTTCAATCAATCCTGCATCTAACATTTTCTTCAATTTAGTCAATATCGCAACAGGATCTTCATCAGAATTTTGTACTTGATCCATATCAGCATTTAGATCACTGTTTTTTGGTGAAAACCTACTATTTCGCTTTGATGGCTGATTTACAGCATTAGTTACCGGCTGTGATTGTCGATGCATTGGTTCAAACATCTGATTGGCCATATTTCCAAACACACTACCTGCTGCCATACCCATGCCCATACCTGCACCCATTGCTCCAACTCCACCTGCACCTGGATTTCTTGCAAGATCTCCTAAAATATTAGTCGCTTGCTGTCTGCCCCAGTCTTCTCCCATTATGTCCATATAGGATCGATCTCCTCTAGCAAGATTTGCTTTTCCTATTGCTGCAATCTGAGATTCATCTATAATATCATACTTTGACGTATCAACATCCAAGCCTGCTAACGAAAAACTTATACATTTAAGACCATACTCCTGAACAATCTCATCTATGCGTGGTTGTATTTGCTCAGATAGTTCATCTATATACGCATCTATTCCTATTAATTCTTGCTCTAATGAATTTAAATATCTAGATACTGCTGACTTTATCTTTCCCTGAAACTCATTCATAAAATATTTCTTTAATTCATCCTGAGCCTGATATTGAATGTTATTTCCAACAAGTTTTTCAAGAAATTTCGCCGGATTATCAATTCTTACCTTATAGGCTCCCCGCACTCTAGCTTCCGTTCTGACACCCCAAACCTTATCCCTTACCTGTATTGGTGAATCTGTTCCCCATATTATCTCTTGACTATCAGCTCTTCTTACAAAATAAACCACACAATTGAAAGTGCTTATTCCTCCTGAAAAAGCATTTCTGAGTCTACTTATAAATGGATAATTTTCCGTAGACAATCTATATGTTCCATTATCAAATACTTGTTCAACATTTCCTCCTTTTATAATAATCGCCTGTTCTCCAGGCATTACAATCAATGTGGAATTTGTATTAAAATCTTCTTCAGGCTGTCTCCATATTAACAATTCTCCCGGTCCACTATTCTTTATTACATCTGTCCAATGCTTTTTCCCTCCGTTATAAAATTCCTCATTAGGATTTCTTCCAAATAATGACATATTATTTCCTCCAATCATAATAAACTATTAAGCCATTCAAAATACGTTCTTCCATACTGCCAATAAACCGCTTTTAACTGATTATTTACACATGCACAAAAGTAATCAGCATATAAAATTATCTTTTCCTTTATATTTTCAGGATTCGTTAAAATCTCATCTGTCAAATCAACAAGGAAATCATACTTATTTGTATTATTTATTACATCTTTTGGTATATTGTGTCTGTTAAATAAATTTATATCCGGCTCATCTTCACAATTATTCAGAACCTTACGCTCCAAAATATCATCTAGATCTTTCGGATTTATATAATATACACACCTCACCATAACTTTTCTTTTTGCATTACCATATGCCCCTTGCAAATAATAAACAAAAAAAGTTAAATATAATTTTCCTTTCACTTCTGAAACAAATGGAATTGATAACGATTCATTATCCATAATCTGTATTGGCAAATTATATGAATTTACCAATTCAATAATTTCTTTAATTGTTTTCATAATCTCTTCTCCCAAAATAAATGTGAACTTAGTTTCCGTTTACCATATAGGTTTTTTTGATATTATTGCAACTCCACGCTTTACATTAAATGCCTGTAAAAAATCTACTACTTTTACTTTCCTGCATGCATCACGCGCCAAATCTCTTCCTGTATCGTTTATATAAAAATGTGTGAGATTACCTGTTATAGCATCTCTGGCACAACTCATAACTCCAATAGCATGATTAGCTCCACCATCTCCATAACAATCATTAAGATCTATATTTTCAATATTATCACTCTCATAAAGCTTTCCTGCATTGACTCCAACAGAAACAGCCTTTCCACTTTCAACAGCCTCCGCTATATGCTCTAAATTTTTTGATCCGTCCAAATATGTGTCTACACCAAATTGTTTCCATATCACAGGTATATTTTCTGGTAAAACGCCTCCGCTTTCGCTGCATAAAGCATTACCATACATATCCATATGAGTCGATGCATATTTTACAATATCATTTTCAACATTACGACTACCTCCTATTTCCAGCCAACTTCCAAGATTTGCCAAAGCACACGTTCCCTCCTTGTCAAACTCATTAATTCCCTGTGAATAAGGTAACTCATTCAATAATCTGTCCGGATGATCAAAAATTTTCTGTTCAGATCCATCATCCAATTCTATATTATTTATTGTTTGATTCGTTTTTTCTAACGGAAACACATCTACATTGGGCTCATTCGCATCCATTCCCTCTATAGATTTAGGAGATCGTATATCTTTTGCCTGATTATTAATATCATGTATCTTATTCGTATTATTATCCGACACATATGCATTATCTTCTGTATCATCTTCCCAAAAGTTCTTAATCTTGTCCGAAAATGAGTTTAATTCATCGCTTGATATATCAACACTTTCATTTTTCTGCATATCATCTATAGTCTGTTGACTTTTTATTTTCTGAAGTCTATCTTTTTCTTCATACCATTCTGAACTTTCCTCTTGCCACTGATCTTTTAAAGATGTCAAACGATTTTTTTCCATCTCTAATGAAGATATTTTATCTTCATTTTCCATTTCTGAATCTTCAACTATCCTATTATATTCATCTGCAATCTCTTTTGCTTCATCTAGATATGGTTGCTTTGCGTTTTCAATTCCCTTGTCTAAAGCGGAAATTTCTTCATCATACTCTGGTACATGTGTACTTGTATCTCCATTTGGTTTTAACACCTTTACAGGAATACCACCATCCTCTCCTGTCTCATTCATTTCAAAAGCTTCCTCTTCCGTGTCTTCTGGCATCTCCTCTACTTCTGTTTCTTCTAATCCCTCTGCCGAGATAAAATCTTCCTCCATCTCCGAAACTTCTTCAGAGGCTTCTTCTTCCGTATCTTCTGGTATTTCCTCTGCTTCTGCTTCTTCTAATCCTTCTGCAGGGGTGAAATCTTCCTCCATTTCTGAAGTTTCTTCAGAGATTTCCTCTTCCGTATCTTCCGGTATCTCCTCTACCTTTGCTTCTTCTAATCCCTCTGCAGGGGTGAAATCTTCTTCCATCTCTGAAACTTCTTCAGAGATTTCCTCTTCCGTATCTTCCGGTATCTCCTCTACCTCTGCTTCTTCTAATCCCTCTGCAGGGGTAAAATCTTCCTTAACATCTTCAGTAACTTCTCCAAATTCATCTCCCATATATTTTTATCCTCATGACTTTCTCAAAGAATTATGTATTATTTTTTCATTCACCGAAATATTGGTTCCATATACTATTTTTCTCCATAATTGTACTTTTACACAAGCTAACAATTCCGGTGAAAATTCTTCATCATTTAATTCATATTTTGTTAATTTTGTTATTTGTGCAAACACTTTTTTTATCGCATTAAAATCCGACATATCTGATTTGAAATTTTTTACAAAAATCCTACGTGCTATTTCCTTAGCCAATATTCTTCTTTCATAAATGCAACACTCCTTACAACAAAACACCTCATCACATTCAGGATATGGTCTTAAATTTTTCTTTTTATCATTCCAATAAGTTGTAAGTTTTCCGATATCCTTATCTGATAATGTAATATCAATATTGTTTTCAAGACGATAATCTGGTGTAACTACCTCTTCCGGACTATCCAGCTTATTAAAAAACAAAAATGCCTCGCCAGGTTTCAATCTTGATAACCTTTGTTCTTGACCATCTCCCATATTCATACTGTCTGCAATTATCTGCTTATCAGTTGCCTCAACTAATCTGAATACCATTTTCATATCCGTAAGTGCAACAACATCTGTAGACACTTTTCTAGGTGACTGATCCGCTATTATTATTCCAACACCATATGAGCGTATCTCAGCCAACATACGCTTAACTAAATTCTGAGCTATCGCACTTGGATTAGCATCACCCTGTCCAACGTTTGATGACGCATCTAATAATACATGAGCTTCTTCAAGAAGTATTACATTTTTCAATCCCCCATCACCAACATAATTTGCATTTACATATGCCAATATCGATAATAATAACAATGATATTATCAATGCTTTCTGATCACTATTTTCTATAGCAGCCAACTCTATAATGGTCGGTTTCTGTAATAAATCTTGTATTGGAATTGAAAAATAATTATCAAATAAATTTTCAAGACTTTTCAAACGCACCACTCCAGCACGTCCAATATTTTTTGCATCTCCTGTATATCCAATCTCATCAAAAGTATTTTTAAAACACTTTATAAAATCTGTTATATTAAATATCTGACCTTTATCAGACATAGTATAATTATCCAACCATCTAAAATCTGAATAACAATTATTAATTGCCTCTTCAAAAATTTTATCAAGCGGTGTTGTCATTGATACAGCCGCAGCAAAAGCCGTCTTCAATGTAGATTTATATGTCTCCAACCTAACATTTTCCGGTGGAACAAATGGATTAAATACAAAAGGCGATATAAAATTTTTACCCGGTGTAAATATCTGTATCTCTGGAATACTCTGTATTAAAGCTCTATATTCATTCTTTGCGGGTTCAATAACCAAAAAAGGAATATTATGTTCTTTCCACAATCTATCCAACAAACTCACAGAAAATGTTGTTTTTCCCGAACCAGGGGTTCCTACTACTAACATGTGTTTTGCCAGATCTTTAAGCGAAATTCCAATTGTATTCTTTTCAGATTTTTTCAGAATACCAATTTCTATGTCCCCTGCATTTATAAGATTGTCTGCATATGTTTTACTAGCACTTTCCGAATCATTTATCGGTAATCCTGCAGATATACGACCATTTCCCAGTGGTAATCTAAATATGCCTCCGGCTTCTTTTGCCGATATAACATATGGCATTCTATATAAAAATTGATCTGAGTTATCCTGATTCCATATATATGGATTTCTATTCAGGTCAATTAACAGCTCATTTACAATCCATGGAAATGAATAATAATTATCCGTAATCCGAAGTTGAGAAGTGTCCATATGGACCTGTTTCATAAAAACTGGATTTTCTGAATCATACGATATATAACCCTGTACTTTTGATGCAAGCTTATCTGTATTGCCATAGGATCCTGCAACAATTATATTATATCCAAACATTGCTCCAGCACTTACTGTTTGGTAATATTTATATATTTCAGCCAAACGTCCCGCTGCCGAAATACTTACATTTCCTACTCCCTGCGTCATAACGCCTTTATTTAAAGTATCCAAAATCTGCGCAATTCGTGCTATCTCTGTTTTTTCCTCTACAGTTAATTGTGTTGGAAACAACTGAATAGAAAGCATGCTATATGGTTGTTCTGTCAATTCATTCATGATAGAACTCATATCATGTGCATATGAATCAAACACATCAATAGAATAAACTGCAGATAAAAACTGAGTATTAAGATTTTCTTCTCTTTCATCTTTAACAATTGCTATACCGTCTTCAATCTGTACCCCGCTAATTATTTCTGTTAATCTGGTAAACTCTATTTCCTCAAATCCATATTTCTGTAATTTTAAGGAAGATTCATATAAACTATATATCTGTTCAATTATTGCCTGTGCAGATGACTGATCACCTGAAATTGCTCGAATAACTAAAAATGGTCTTATCTTCGCCTTATAAGGCTGATTATTCACCGGTTCTGTTACCCATAACAGCTCCATAGATATCTCTGCATTGGAATTTTGTGAAATAATATATTTATAATTTTGAAAAACTTCAGATGCAAGGCTACTAAAGTTATTCATATATTCTTTTTCTATATCTGTATGATCTTGATACCCAGAACTTATAATCGATATATCTGGAATCGATGTTATTTCTATCGAGCATACTCCTACATATTCACCACTGCTAATCTCCATAAAGCTTATTTTCTTCAAATATATCACCTTCCCAACTACTCAAACTCTTAAGGATAATCCACCCCACCATATGATCCACATTTTATTATCCTACACACAGCTTTATAACCACCATAAAATACACCATATTTTTCAATAGCTAAGATTGCATATTCAGAACAACTTGGAATATAACAACACATCAATCTGGTCTGTGCTGAAGCATATCTTTGATAAACTTTTATACTCCATATAGCAATCATCTTTGAACAAATAATTCCTTGATAAAGCATGCACCAGGATACAAGCAACATATAACTAACTATGTCATAACCATTATGAATCCATTCATAATCCATTAAATACATAAATATTTCTTTTGATATCAAACAAGCGGTTACTACAAATAAAACAGCAAACCATATTGTCTTCTTCCAATCAATATGTGGTCTTACCAACTTTCTATCGTAAATTGGATGAATCAAATTTTTTTCTTTCTCTATATATTGAATTCTTTTTTTTGCCATACTATCCTAAAAGTGTCAAACCATATGTTATCTAATGGATTCTTTGACACCTATAATTCATATTAATTATTATGCATTTTTCTTCTCACGAAGTTTCTGTTTCATTCCTCGAATTGCAGTTTCGAAATCTTTAACTTCCGATAATGAACATTCAAACTCTATACCTGCCCCTCTCATTCTAAATGTAGTTGTTGGAATTCTCTTTCCATCTTTATCAACTTCTTCTTCTGATATTGTTGTAAATGCTGTAATATCCTTATAAAAATACTCATCCGTGATTTCCGTTGTATAATCATCATCAAGATTAAATCTACGTCTATATACATGCACCTGCGAATCACTAAAAAAAAGCCATGCTATTTCATAAGTAGTACTAACCCAACGTCCACTGGCTGTTTGCTTAGTATATGCATTTTCTCCTCGAAATCCTTCAAAATATACTGGTGGAATTTCCCTTACCTCATCTGAATCCAGTCCTATTTTATCAAGTGCTTTCTGCATTGAATTGTAACGTGAGCGTTCACTTGCTACAATATCATAATATTGTGCATCTGTTATCGTTTTTGCACCGCATCCTTCACGTTTAAAATATGTTATTACATCTGTTTGTAACGAATTTTTCCCACGGGTAAGTTCTCTTACCATTTTTGCATTATCAGACCCTATAGTCTGCTTGTACCAAATAATTCCTCCTACAATTAAAATAATAATTACTATTCCCATATCTCTTTCTCCTTCTTCATTTGCTATTTTTTTATTTTTATATAATCAGCCTTAAGGCCGTAATTTTTTTTCACGTAGCTTTTGTCTCATTCCATTTATGGATTGAACTACATTATCGCAATTCGTCAATGCACATTCAAAGTTTATACCAGCACCATACATACCAAATTTTTCTGTTGGCACCGTTATATTATTTTGTCCAACTTCTTCCTCTGATATTGTAGAAAATGAATTTACATCCTTGTAAAAATATTCTGATGTAGATTCCTTTTTATTTTCTTTATCCATATCAAATCCACAACTATACACATGCACCTGTGAATCACTAAAAAAAATCCATGTCACCTCATATCTGGAACTAATCCATTTTCCGTTAATAGTCTTTTTTACATACGCATTTTTATAATCAAATCCTTCAAAACATACTGGACTGATTTCGTTAACCTGTTCTTCATCAATCCCTAATTTGTTTAATGCATATTTTACAGATCCATATTTCTGTTTTTTGCAATCTACCATCTGCAAATACTGCTCATCAGAAATAATCTTAGCGCCACATCCTGCCCTAAGAAAATATGCAATAACTTCAGACTGTTCTGAATTTTTACCATTACATAATTGTTTAACCATTTTTGCATTTTTAAAAGAATCATAATTTCTAATAATGATAATAATTCCTAAAAAAACTAAAGCATACAGCAATATAAAAATGAATGAACTACTAGCAGAACTACTGCCTTCATGAATCGTTTCTATATAAACCGCAAATTCTATATACTTATTTATCATTCTTCCTCGTCACCTCTACATACAATCCGGTCGACTAACGTTCAACACGTCATACAACATCTGAATATCAACATCCGGCACTCCAACATCTATAGCCATACTAAGACATTCTCTATAATCTGGTGAGGTCATATAACTCTTACGCGAAAAATAATCATATTTTATATAAGCCATAAAATAGTAGTAGATTCCTCTTGGTTCTACCATTAACGCTGCATCTATATATTCTAATGCTTTGTCTATATTAGATCTTGGATTAAGAAATGCTTTCTTACCACCAAGAATGCAAACAGCCGCATAAAAATATGTTTCAGGATCATCAAAATTATCAATCATAGCCTTATCAAACGCTTCTAGCGCTTTAGCATATAAGTGCAATTTCAAGAAACATATTCCGATAGATTTATTAATTTCCTTATTTTCGGGATCAGTACCCAATTCCTTTTTATAAAAATTTATATAACGATTTACCATTGGACTCGGCATAGAATTTACACTGTTAAAAGAAGTAATATTAATTGGATGTCCTGCTGGACATTCTTTTTGTCCAACACTTATCGGGAATCCACAATTAGGGCATTTTAAATCCATAACATTATAAACCATTTTATCTTTCTCCCACTCATATCTATATATTTTTACTATAATGTCTCAGTAAATTTAAAATAATAATATCATATATTTTCTTCAAAAACCGTCCCATGCAAAACTGACATTCTACATTGCTTTTTCGACAAAACAAGCGAGACAGATTCCCGTCTCGCTTGTTCCTTTTATTGCTCTACCTTTGTCCATCCTAAGAAAGTATTACTTTCAACAATCCTGTAATCATCTGTATAATCATTGTCATAAGTGTCATCACTTCCTGATGCATATCCTGCCAGTTTACTATTTAAAGTTGATTCTTTCTTTTCAGCATTACATAAATACCACTCTCCCGTTTCTTTATCGTATACTGCCCTTACCCAGCGATCCATTGTTTTTCCGGTATCTCTGCTTCTCCATAATATATAATACTCTAATGCATCATAGTTATTTGTTATAGAAGTAACACTTGCCTCTGCAATATCATGTGGAGCAGATATTCCAATATAATTAAACAAATCACCAATTGTATATGATGGAGCATTTGTGAATTCAAATTTGACATCATGTCTATTACCAAATGCATCTTCCTCATATTCAGAATCTGAATCCGAATCATCCTGCCCATATTTTTCATAATAAAACATTTTATCCTCAAGACTATAATCCCATTTAACTATAGTATCTGTACCAAAGATATTTTTTTCTACAATTACCGGAACTCCTCTTAAATATCCCTGAGGGACTTCTACATCTACCCGTACATAATAAACAATATAATAGTCATCTGTTTTATAATAATTATCCACCGACAATATATCTACCTGACCTACATCTTCAATTTCTATATCCACGGTATGTTTGTTTGCATCATATACTTTTCCTGATGTATGCAGTAAATCTTGTGCTATATCATACTGCTGTTTATGTGTTACCATAACAATTTCTGGAATTACACCAAAAAATACCGTGGCAATCAAAATACAAATTAATAAAACTTTTTCACTTACCCTAAATAAAGTATGTTTATCTATTTCGCTCATATATAAATGAACCAAAATAATAAGAGTACAAATACAACCTATAAATAATACAATTACCTGCATATTTTTCTCCAATCATTTGTTATATATTTTTACCGCATATTTCAATAGCCTTTGCTATCAGATGCTATTGAAATATGCGGTAAATTACCTATAATTATTCTTTACTATTGTATGCCGAACTTATGACAGCAAACTTCTATTGTACTTTTCCTTTGACTACTCTGTAGCGTTTGCCTTTAACCGTTACATAACCTGTCTTGTTACTCTTTTTACCCTTAACTACATAGTATCTCTTTCCTGACTTCTTAACGATGCCTTTATAGTTCGGTTTCCATTCTCCTTTTTTAACATACCACCATTTTCCATCTGTATTTTTTACCAGTTTTGTACTATTTTTCTTTCTTCCCTTATATACATAGTAGTATTTTCCATCCGTATGTTTTACAATTCCGGTAAATTTCGACTGCCATTTTCCATTTTTAATATAGCACCATGTACCATTTGTGCGCTTTAATAAGCCTGTATACTTTGTTTGTTTTACACCATTTTTATAGTAATACCAGCCTTTAGAGGTCTTTTTCATTCCGTTATATGCTGCTGTTGTAACATTCAAAACATTGCTGTTATAACTTGTATGGATTGAAGTCTTATTATAAGTACATGTACCATATGCCTTAACTAAGAAATTATATGTAGTATTCTGTTTTAATCCCGATAATGTACAGGAGGTTGTAGATTTTCCGGCTACATCAAGTACTCTTTGCCATTTTTTACTTGCTGTATCATACATATAAACGTAATATCCATTAGCTCCATTTACTTTATTCCAGGAAAGACTTACCTTCTTTGTCAAAGCTGCTGTTATCCATACATTAGTGCTGTCAAGATATAATCCATATCCACCGTATTCAGAAGCACCTGTCGTATAATTATTCACAGCTCTCACAAGATACTGATATGTCACGCCTGACACGCAATTTGTATCCTTATATGTATTTGTGGTTCCACCAGCAACTGTAGTCAGCTTTGCATAATTTGTATCGGTCTGCTTTTTCCGGTAAATTTCATATTTTGTAGCACCAGATACTGTCTGCCATGACAATTTAAATCCGCCCTGTATTCTTGCTAGTCCTGTCACACTACATTTACTTAAATTAATGGATTGCTTTTGTATCGTAAATTTCTGAGCACCTGAATCATTTCTTTCATACAACCACACATTGGTACCATCTGCTGATCCATAGCTTTCAACATCCAGAACTGCAGATCCACACGAAGCATTTAAGAAATATGCACCTGCTGTACCTCTGATAAACCATCTCTGTGCCGTTGCATTATTTCTTGGATACACCCATACATTGGTGCCATTTGTCTGTTCCCAATTATAATCATCAAGAGCTTTTCCTGATGCATAGTTTACAATCTCATAGGAACCATTACTCTGTCTTATAAAATGCCATAACTGATTTGCCTGATTCGATTCGGTTCTGATCGTTACATTATCATCACTATCCGCTGTTACATATTTTTTGATTGCTGTATTCATGATAGTTCCATAGAAATCATTACCTAAATTTTGCGTTTCACTATCATATCCATATGTACACACATATTTTACAGCCTCTTTATGACGACGTTCTCCATCGTTAAATGGAATTGCATAAATATCAATGCAATAATGTCCTTCTTCCGGAATCGTAAATTGATAACTGTTTGCATTTATGTCACCATCCTGACCAGTTGCCCCGGCATGATATACATTTTTGGTATCTGTGTTGTGGAGTATTAACCAATAATGTTTAAAATCACATTGATCACTACTTTTTGGCCATGTTATATTCATAGTCTCTCCGACAGCATAACAATCTCTGTCTGTTGTGATCGTAGGCATTGTCACCTCACCTCTCGCAGTCTGGTTTAATGACACCTCATGTAATTTTACAACATATACTGCACCCGCGTTCATTCTCCATGCCGCAAAATTCTTACGGTTATTGCTGTGGGCCGAAACCAATGGTGTATTTCCGGACACTCCGGTACAGATACCAGCATGATCAATGTCATTTGGAACCTTACCATCTACTTCTGTTCCCCATACATAAAATAATGGATCACCTATTTTTACATCTGACGGAGAAGGATTTCTTACAATCAAACCACTATACTCCGGTTTTGCCCGGAACCATTCCAATAAATAATCCGCTCTTTTCCATGCTGTTGAATACGCATACCATGTGCCATCCGTTTGTAATCCTCCGGCTACTAAACACTGTGAAACGTAGTTCGCACAATCATTACCTTGAAAATATGCATATCCGCTATTATATGAATTAACGTTTGTTCCACCACTGTTATCTGTATAAGTTAATCCATAATTTGCCGCCGCACCTCCATTATAAGTTGTTGCTGCTTTCACTTTGCTTATATTGTTTTTACCAAATATATCATTTGGCATATAAACAATTATCATGGCAGCAACCATCACCATACAAATGGTTTTCTTCCATATTCTTGCCATATGGAACTTTCCTTTTCTTACATCATTCATAAACATTCGTCTCCCTTCATTTATTTTCAATACACGCTTCAAAAGTTCTGGTTAATTTATATAATAATATCACAAATATAAACCCATAACCGTCCCCTGCAATTTTGACATTCTACATTGCATTTTCGACAAAAAAGAACCTGCTATGACTTTCATCACACTGACGAAATCATAGCAGGTTCTTTTTCTCTATAATCTTATATCTCTATCTTACTTATACCCTTTCTCCTTCTCATACTCTATAATGAAATCCCGGTTTGCAAGCTCATATTGATTAAATACTGCTGTGTCGTCAAAATCATCCGGCTCAACCGTTCCATGATACCAGCTTTTGGAATTGAAATATGCCTGATAATCGGCGTCTTTGAACTTTCTTCCATGACGGGCATACAGTTCGTTACATGCCAGACGGATCTCATCCGGTGTTAATCCATCCAGATCATCCTCTGTCAGATATTCACTGTCACTATATGGAAGAATGTAGTCATCGGAAGAATCATCTTCTGATGTTGGATTATAATAAAACGACTCATACGCTCTACCGCTATATTCACATTCATCCTCCAGATTGTCCACACTTAACTGACGTGGATAATAGGATGGTCCTGCAACAGAATATATCTTGCCAACTACGCACAACTCGCCATCCTCATCTACATATGGTACCGCATCCCGCACATTGGATAAAGCAATCGTCCAGTTATAAGTTTCTTTCAGAAAAGAATCCGTTCCTTCCATATCCTTATATGTATTGGTAAAACAACTATCCATTGCATCCTGAACGTTTTTTTCATATGAATTTTCATCAATATCCAGATAAGCCAACACATCATCCTTTGAAAGAAGTACATCTTTACGAAGATCGATCGTATATACATAAAAATCTGTATATTCATTTGCATCAAAATCCACCCGCACAACTACCGACAACAAATCCTGATAAACAGACCACTCATATCCAATAGCAATACAATCTGTATATTCGGCTCCCGCTTTTGCCATATAATCATTTCCAAGCTTCTCTATCTGTGTATTTACATTTTCACAGGCGGTACTGTCATAATCTATGTATGGTAAATGGTATACAACCTCACCATCTTTCGTCTGCACTTTCCCGGACATTTTCGAATCAACAACCATGTGACCTGAATACTCTTCCGGCATTTCACCGGTTCCAAATCCCACTTCTTCTCTTCCGGAAGTGCGGCTGCCTTGCCATCTGATCCTGCTGCAGAAGAAGCCTCCTCTGATGTTTCCGTGTCAGAACCTGTATCCATACTGGTTGTTTCATCCGTTTTTCCGGTTTCTTCTGTCACGGTTGTTTCGGTCTTTTTGCTGCTGCCATCAGCATCTTTTTTTAAGGAAAAACTGCATCCCATGAGGCTGCCTGCCAGTACCATACTTAATACTATAAATCCTGCTTTTTTTCTCATCCTTTTTACCCTCGTTTCTTTATCTTATAACTGCCAGTTTATGTTTTCAGCATTTTTTGCTACCAGCAGTTTGGTTCTGAGTTCTGTATCATCCAGATCTATAAAGTCACCATTTGAATAATACTTCCACTGTGCTACTTCCTGATTTCCTGACCAGTTCATCTCACTGATCACATAAAACTGCATCGAAGCCAACGGTTCCTCACGATATTTCATATATCCATAACAATCGTTAAAATGTTCCCTATGTACCAGTTCCTTTATTTCCATAAATTCCTGTTCATTCTTTACCTGCCATATGGATAGTCTGCAGTCCTTTTTAGGCTTTCGTATTATTTTTTCAACAGATCGGTTGAACAAGATGGATATACAAATATAGAATACCGCATATTCTAATATATACACTCCAATATGTACAGAATCTCCCATCGTTGTATAAAAACGTTCCTGCTGCAACTGATTGCGGTAATATATAATTACCTCCGTAATATACAACGATAAAATGACATCTGTTACAAACTGTCCTATTGTGATTGCCGACTGCATACATTTTGAGTTAGCAAAAAAACGAATAACCGCCAGCACAATTGCTGTTATTACAGCAACGATCAATAGCACAATTCCTATAGTCCCAATTGAGGAAAATATCCAGTCCTTTTTATCTTTTATGCTTGGATTAACTACTTTTCGCGTACATTTTTCCAGGGACTGCACAGCCTCATTGGAATACAGTAAGGACAGAAAGCCCATTCCAAATCCTATTAAACATACAAACAACCCCATTAATTTCTTTTTCATATCTTCATCCCCCATATCTTGTATATTTCTCCAACAATATATTCGTCACACCCTCAGGCAAAAACCGCTTCCATTTCAACCCCAAGTACATCCCCAAGCGTTTCTGCCACCTTCTCCGCAGCATAAAGCTTATAATACAGTCTGGAATCCTGTTCTCCCATCTGGAAATATCCATCGATGATCGTATCAGAAACAGCCACTGCATAATATACTTCTCCCGGCACACTATCCTGATTGTTTGGATCAATATTTCCCGTTGTACCGGTAATACCAATTCCGATGTCTGCACGATATGCCCATTTACAGGCTTTCGCCATTGCTCGCGCTGTTTCTTTGGAATATACACCATAAGTTTCTATCACAGCTTCCGGTACGCCCTGCATAATCTTTGCTTCGTTGGAGTAGGTTACAAATGCTCCTTTTAATATTGCAGATGCCCCTTCAGTATCTGTGATCAATGAAGCAATCTGCCCGCAGGTGATACTTTCCATGGTTGTGATCGTCATTTTCCGGTCGATCAGACAGCCTGTCAATCGTCTGTAATTATTCCGTATTACCTTTTCCATTTGTTCATCCAGTTTTTTCCCTGCCATTTTTCCTTCCGCCTTTGTTGCCTTTAATCTATTTATTATTATAATATATTCACAGAAGGATTTCCACAAGTGGAAATCCCTCTGTCATTTCTATTTATTCTCGTTCTTCTCCACAACCAGAATCTTCTCGCCGTTCTTCACCTTTCCGGTCTTTACTGGGTGCAGCTTATAGCCATCCGGAAGCTCTGTTATGATGACAGGGGATATTAAGGATGGCGCATGCTTCTTCAGATAAGGAAGATCAAGCCGCATGACCGGCTGTCCGGCAGCCACTGTCTGTCCGGTCTCAACCAATACGTCAAAGCCTTTGCCATTTAGCTTTACCGTATCGATTCCGATATGGATCATCACACCGATTCCCTGCTCCGTTACCAGCCCTATGGCATGCTTCGTATCAAAGACAAAGGCAACTGTTCCGGCAACCGGTGCGGTTATTTCAGGATCCGTTGGCAATACAGCGATTCCATCACCCATCATTCCACTGGAAAATGCCTCATCCGGCACCTTCTCCAGTTCACATACCTCGCCTGTAACCGGACTCAATATAGAGACTGTATTATCATCCATATGCTTTTTCTGTCTATTTCTTGCATTTCTTCTGTTCTTCTCTTGGCCTGCAACGACATCCTCTCTTTGTCCTCCCACGTCTGCAATAACCGCTTTCTCATCATCCCCCTCCAGATAATCTTCCAGATTGGATTTGATCACGGACACCTTCGGACCATAGATAACCTGTACGCCATTTCCTTTTTTCACCACACCGGATGCTCCGCTTGCCCGGAGAATATCTTCTTTTACAAGAGCTGCATCATATACCGTACAACGCAGTCTGGTTGCGCAGCAGTCAATATCCGATATATTTGCCTTGCCGCCAAGCCCTTCACAGATCAGCCTGGAAGTCTCCATCTGTGGGCTATGATTCCGGAAAATATCCGTATTCCGGTCATTGTCTGATCCCTGCTCTCCGGCATTTTCTCCATGCTTTCTGGCATCTACATCACTTCGACGATATAATTTTACTTCGTCATTGTTATCTCTACCCGGTGTTTTCAGATCAAACCGCCGGATCAGATAATAGAACAATACATAATATACGATAAAATAACCGATACCGACAATAACGATCCAGATCCAGTTCGTCTTTGCATTTCCTTGCATGATGCCGAACAGGGTAAGATCGATCAGACCGCCGGAGAAGGTCATTCCCACACCGACTTCAAACATATGCATCAGCATATAAGCAAAGCCTGCCAGAATACAATGGATTCCATACAGAGCCGGTGCAACAAATAAAAATGTGAATTCCAGTGGCTCTGTAATACCTGTGATCATGGCTGTAAGGGCTGCGGAAAGAAGCAGTCCGCCTGCTGCCTTCCGTTTCTCCGGTGCTGCTGTTTTATACATGGCAAGAGCCGCTCCCGGCAGGCCGAATATCATAAGCGGGAATTTACCGGACATAAATCTGGTGGCCGATACCGCATACTTTGTAACAGATGGATCCGCAAGCTGTGCAAAGAAGATATTCTGCGCTCCTTCTACAACACGCCCGCCAACCTCCAGCGTTCCTCCGACCGCAGTCTGCCAGAATGGTAGATAGAACACATGATGCAGGCCAAATGGTATCAGCAGACGTTCCATAAATCCATATACCCAGGTTCCTGCATAGCCGGAATTTAAGACCAGATCACCTACTGTATAGATGCCCTTCTGGATCGCCGGCCAGATAAAGAACATCAGAATACCAACTCCGGTATATACCAGTGCTGATATGATCGGAACGAATCTGGAACCACCAAAGAAGGACAACACCTGTGGCAGTTCAATCTTATAAAAGCGGTTATGCAGGGCAGCCACACCAAGGCCTACCAGAATACCGCCAAATACACCCATTTGCAAAGATGTGATACCGCAAACAGAAGTAACTGCCCCTGCAAGCATTGCTTCCGTACCACCATTTATCGTGATCAAGGCACTGATCGATGCATGCATGATAAAGAATGCAATAGCTGCTGACAGTGCAGCGACCTCTTTCTCCTTTTTTGCCATACCGATCGCCACGCCCATGGCAAACAGGATCGGCAGATTGGCAAATACCACATTTCCTGCCTCGCTCATTACTTCAAATACAGCAGCAAATATCGTTCCCGGTCCAAGGATCCGCATCAGCCCATATGTTTCAAGCATGGTTTCATTGGTAAAGGAGCTTCCGATTCCAAGCAGCAGTCCAGCTACCGGCAGGATTGCGATTGGAAGCATAAACGACCGTCCAACCCGTTGTAATATTCCAAATATTTTATCTTTCATATAAAAAATCTCCCTGTTTCACAGATACATTCATACGAACTAGTATCTGCAAAACAGAGAGAATCATTCTATTTTTATGAAAAAACTTCTTCTTTGTATGGTCTTCCGATCTTTACGACTTCTCCATTATCCAGAGTTACGGTTGATCTTGAATAATGCTTGACGTGCTGACGGTTGATAATACAATTACTGTTTACACGGACAAATACCTTTGGAAGATTTTTCAAAGCATTTGTCAATGTAATATACTGCACATAATCACCTCTTGTTGTACAGTATCTGGTGAGACGATCATCTCTGTGAATACAGATGATCTCCGAAGCTGAAAAATATTGATCGTTTTACCATAGCAGACCCGGATAAAATTACTTCTGCTCATATTCAGACGCTTGATTGCCATATCAACGGCATGCACCAGCTTGATATCCCGGTTTCGCTTCATAACACAATTGCAGTGCTCCACGTCATAGATATCCCAGCCATCCGGAATATGGTCTGCATAAAATATAATCTTGCAATTTGGAACAGAACGATTGATGGCACTGGCCAGACAGATCCCGTTATATTGCAGATTGTCAAATACGATCTCCGTGATAAATATATCACAGGAAAAGGTACTTTCTTCTACATCTATAGACGCTTCTTCCGGCAGATACAATTCAAACTCTACATTATCCAGATCCATACGGGATTCTATAAAATCCTTCACAGCTTCCACTTCATGCATAGATGAATCACATATACCAATTGGAATTTGTATAACTAAAATCTCAACTTTCCTTATTTTATGCGACTTGGCGGTATGCCTTGCCACTCTATATGTATCCTTTTCCCTTGTTTTTGCCCTTATGAGGTATCTACAAGGGAAAGTTTTTCTTATTCGATTTTATTCTCCAACCACCTTATCAAGTAGTCGGGCTGAGTTTCGCTTACCTTCTCGGTTAGCGTGTGCATAGACATTCATAGTGGTACTTACATCCGAGTGTCCAAGTAATTCCTGTACATCCTTTGGTGCTGCTCCATTTGAGAGCAGGTTTGTGGTATAAGTGTGTCGCAGGGTGTGGAAGTGGAAATTATCATCAAGCTCCGACAATCGTTTCCTTGCTGTCCTTAAAGCTGTCTCAACCGTTGCAGGGGCTTCGTATGCTCCGTCCGGTCTGATACATACAAGGTCAATCTCGTTGTAATCAAGCGGAATGTCCTCTGTGCCATCCAAATGATAAAGCTCATAGTAGATACGATTCTTTTCCTTAACTTCCCTGTAGTAGTTCCTCTGATAGAGTTCTCCGTAACTGAATACCTGCTTTCTCTGTTCCTTTTTCGCTTTCTTTAAGATGTCAGCGAGCGTATCACAGAAATCCACGATACGGACTTTCTTTCGCTTTGTCGGACCAATCTCGGTCTTGTGCCTTGCTCCGTTGTAACGGACACTTCTTCGTACTGTCAGATACTGTTCCTCAAAGTTAATGTCACTCCAAGACAGTCCGCATACCTCTCCAAGTCTAAGACCTGTGTAGTACGCTATCTGTACCGGCAGGACAGCAGGCTTGTTTCTTTCTTCCAGATACTCCATAAGCGTTTGATACTGCTCTGGTGTAATCGGGTTGATAACCTCTGCATCCTCATCATTATCAGAAAACAAATCCACATCTTCCTCGGCTTTCCTACGCATTACCACATACTGCATTGGATTGAATGTGATGTACTGCTTTGGAAAGACTGCAAATCGGAAGGACTGTTGCAGGACTGCGTGGAAAGAACGGATATAGTCGATGGTGTAACCCTTTGACTTAAAATTTCCTTCCTCACCGCCAAATGCAAGTAAATCCATAAACTTCTGCAAATGCTCCGAAGTGACTGTCTTTAGTTTTCTGTTTCCGATTGGGTGTTGTTTAATCCTGTTTACTGCCTGTAAATAGTTACCGACTGTACCGTTGCTAAGTGAACCCGTTTTCAAATCTTCCTCTGCCCATACATCTAGCATCTGTCCGAGTGTGAGGTTGTCCGCTTTGGCTAGAAATTTCTTTGCGTCATAATCCTCCATAGCCTTGCGTAACATTTTCTCTGTCTCTGATTTGCTCTCCGTACCTGCAAATTCTTTCTGAACCAAGTTACCACTTGCATCCTCCACATAAAAGCGGTAGTACCATTTCTTGCCTTTCTTCCTTACAGAACCTTTTGCCATAATCGTTTCTCCTTTCGATATCGGCAATCGGAACTGGTGAAATGCTTCTTGCGTGTAAGTATATCATAGCTCCGTCTGCCTATCTATACCGAATCGGGATCTTTTTCTGATAAAAGATTGGCTAGTCGATTTTTCGCTGTCTCAGGATTCTTAGAATACAGTCTTACAATATCGCCCATATCGTTCAATGCGTTGACGGTGTGGGTGATTTCTCTAAGGAACATAATCTCATTGTATTCCTTATTGGATTCAAACCCCATTGTCTGGGCGAGCATTTTGTTATCTGTATTTCCTTTGAAATTCTTACAAGCGAACTGGAACGAATCCACGAACAGCTCGTATTCCCGTAACATCAGTAGTAGCAGGTCTTTGGAAAAATCACTTTCGGACTGTTCCATATCATAAGGGAGCTTATTCAGAATGGAAGTCATCACATCACGAATCTGTAATTCTCTTTTATCCGTAATGTCTGTTTCGTATTCGTCCGTCTCACCTTTCAGCCATTCCACAGATACATGAAGTGCATCTGCCAGACCTTCTAAGGTCATTTTCTTGGTGTTATCAATCGTTCCTGCTTCGTATCTCTGAATGGTTGAGGCTGTCACGCCCATTTTTTCAGCGACATAAGGCTGGTTCAATCCTAACTCCTGTCTACGGCTTTTTGCTCTGCTACCGATTGTCTTTCGCAATTCTTTATCTTTTAACATACTTGCGAACCTCCTTTTTCGGTATGTCATTACTATACCACATAACACGATATATTGCAATACGCAATTCTATAAAAGATGATAGAATTTCGTAAGGCTTGACATAGCGTTATAAAAGATATATACTTTAATCAGAATTGCGTAACGCAAGTTTTAAAAAAGGCTAATCCTTTCTTCAAAAAGGAACATCCTCTGATATACAAGACTTGTAATCCTACGCAGGAATGAGGTGATCGAATGACAGAATTAAAGTTTGCTCTCTCCATTGAAGAAGCTGCCGACTATACAGGTATCGGAAGAAACACTCTTAGAAATCTTGTGGAATGGGAAAAGCTGCCTATCCTTAGAGTGGGAAGAAAAATCTTAATCCGCAGGGAACGATTAGACGAGTTTCTGATTCTCAATGAGGGGAAGGATTTACGAGACAGACACGCAGTAAAAGCGGTCAAGGGAACAATGAAAAATGAATAAGGGACAGTCCTAAGACCATCCCTCTGGTATGTATCTGACTAAAAGCCATGATATACCTACACGCAAATAGATTATATCACGGACAAGTCCTCAGATACAACCAGAACTTTTGGAAAATGAGGACAAGATGGATGTGAATGGGTGCAATCGTCCACCCAGTTATAGCTTGTTGGTAGGACAAGTCCACCCAAGATGCAAAAGGTGTTATGAATAGTCCACCCAAGCCAGAAAATGAAGTGGGTGCAACCATCCACCCAAGTGAAGCCGACTGGTAGGACAAGTCCACCCAACTTACAAAAAGTGCTGTGAGAAGTCATACCAAGTGTAGCTATGAAAAAAGCTGTCCGACCTATGACAAAAAGTGTACGCTACTATGATTTTGAGTGTCCAATCTATGGGGTACATTTTCAAAGAGTTAATAGTAAAAAGCTCTATTAAAATCAAAATGTAATAAAACAATGCACTATTAAAAATGAAATTTAATAGGAACTTTTACTACCACTTCCTTGCCAGACACAGTTTAAAAGTAAGCGAAGTAACACAATGCTATTGTCAGGGCAAAAATGCTAACGAATCGTGCTATTGTTTTTTCGATTTTAATAGCAGACTTCTACTGTTTCTACGGTTTTTGCTAAAAAGTCTGAATAATAGAACAATGCTATTGTTAAGGCAAAAGTGCTAACGGATTCGTCTATTGTTTCGCTGATTTTCATAGCAATCTTCTAGCATTTCTGTTAAGAAAAGGGAGTGCCGGATACGGCACATAAAAAGTGTGCCATTAAAGGCACAAAATTAGGTGCTGAGGGAACAGTTACAGCTAAAAGTGAACTTCATAAGCAAGCCCTCGGCGTTTGAGAGCGAAATACACCCATCGCACAAAACTTCGTTTTGTACTCTGT
>OGPT01001140.1_pt1 | contig 25639 bp, 32 predicted proteins | sample 1552951 | NCBI WGS metagenome assembly OGPT01 (sample SAMEA2580224, study PRJEB22360) | human gut metagenome | biome: human gut; feature: human-associated habitat; material: faeces | place: Denmark | collected 2008/2010
ATGGTTTTCCCATGCTCGTCAGCTCGTATCTTCTGGTCCGTATGGAAGGCAGAATTGAAAAGCTGAGTGCCAATATCGATACCCTAACCCGTGTGCTGCAGGAAAGACTTGTGATGCAATTTCCGTATGTACAGCAGTAAACAGTATATACAAGCACAAATATACTAAGAACTAATCATATGGCACAGTGGCTGTCGTACACAAAGTACGGCAGCCCATCTTTATAGAAAACAAAAGCCCCCGGACATAAAAGTCTGAGGGCTTTTCTTCATTATATATAGTGATTTATGGCATTCATCCCCGCAGGAGCGGAAGCGGACCGGCAAGCTGCCTATCCTAAAGCAAAACTAAAAGGCCATTAGTATAATAATAAGCAAAAAAAGTCCTGCGCAGCATCTGAAATGCACGCAGGACTATGAAGCTTGCTATGAAATTTTCGGCTTACAGGTCTTCTCCATCTTGCTGAATCGCACCCTTAACCTTGTTCATACGCTGCCATACATAGGCAACAGCAACGAGCGCAACGCCGATACCGTCGGTAAATACGCCAGGGATAATCATGCAGATACCGCCAATAAGGAACAGAATACGCTGCGGAATGTTCAGCAGATTGTTGCAGAAGCCAATCATCGCCATGGAAGCACCCCACATACCAACAATCGCGGTGAAGGCGCTGTAGCAGATGGTGAACGGAGTTGCGTTGATCATCAGCAGCTCAGGTGCCAGTACGAAGATGTACGGAACGATGAACGCCGCAATCGCCAGCTTAGCAGCGATAACGCCGGTACGCATCGGGTTAGCACCGGCAATACCTGCGCCGGCATAAGCAGCCAGTGCTACAGGCGGTGTAACGTCGGCAACGATACCAAAGTAGAACGCGAACATGTGCGCTGCCAGCACCGGTACATTCATCTGCACCAGAGCAGGCGCTGCAATGGTAGAGGTAATTACATAGTTGGCAGTTGTCGGCACGCCCATGCCAAGAATCAGAGAAGTGATCATGGTGAAGAACATTGCCGGCAGCAGATTACCGCCTGCCAAGTCCAGCAGAGCAGTTGCAATCTTCAGGCCAACGCCGGTTTTGGTTACAACGCCGATGATGATACCTGCGGTTGCACAGGCAATCAGTACGCCAAGCACGCCCTTGGAGCCGTCAATCAAACCTTGAACAATTTGCTTGAAGCCGATGCGGGTGGATTTACGCAGGCAGGCGCAAACGATGGTCAGCACGATGGCTGCCAAAGCAGCACGCATAGGAGTATAACCGCTTACCAGCAGGTAAACGATAACGATTAACGGAATAGCCAGATGGCCTTTTTCCAGGAACAGCTCTTTGAACTTCGGCAGCTGGTCACGCGGAGTGCCCTTCAGGCCGAACTTTTTAGCTTCGTAGTGAACGCCCAGCCATACGCCGATGTAGTACAGCATTGCCGGGATTACGGCAGGCATAACAACATCAAAGTACGGAACGCCTACGAATTCTGCCATTAGGAAGGCAGCAGCGCCCATAACAGGAGGCATCAGCTGACCGCCGGTAGAAGCAGCAGCCTCAACAGCGCCCGCAAATGCCGGACGATAGCCCAGCTTTTTCATCATCGGGATGGTGAAAGCGCCGGTGCCGGCAACGTTACCAACGGAGCTGCCGGAAACAGTACCCATAAGGCCGGAGGACAGTACGGCAACCTTCGCCGGTCCGCCTGCTGCCCAGCCTGCGATAGCGTTTGCAATATCAATGAAGAATTTGCCAAGGCCGGTGGTTTCCAAGTAAGCACCAAAGAGGATGAACAGATAAATGAAGGTAGAAGATACACCCATAGGCGTACCGAAAATACCCTCGGTAGTGAAGAACAGATGGTCAAACATTTCCTGCACGCCAACGCCGCGATGCGCCAGAATACCGGGAATGTAAGGACCTAAGAAGGCATACAGCATGAAGCAGAAGGCAACGATAATCATCGGCCAGCCTACTACGCGGCGCGCTGCTTCAAAAACCATAATCGTACCGATAAGGCCGACGATGAAGTCGGTTTCCGTGTTCATGCCGGCACGCAGCACCAGCTCCTGATAGTTCACAACCAGATACATGGCAGTACCTGCGCTGAGCAGTGCCAGAAAGGCATCAAAGGGATGCATCTTGCTGCGGGACCAGGAATGTCTGCTGGGATACAGCAGGAAAATCAATAAAAAGCCGAAGGCTAAGTGAATAGCGCGCTGCAGATGCGCGTCCAGCACACCGAAGGTGGCTGTATATAATTGGAAAAGTGCAAACAGAATACAGATTGCGGAAATAATTTTACCCCACACACCTGTAAGCTCACGCTTGTCTGATTCCTTGTCAAATTTTTGCAATACCTCTTCTGCTGAAAGCTCTTTTACTTTCTTTTCTTTTTCAGACATGGGTATCAGCTCCTCTCATTTAATATAATAAAACCTAAAAGTACCGTTCCAGCCAGTACTGATATCGATACATGGCCTTCACCGTTACCGCAGTCCCCTGCCCGTACAGAGCAATCAGGTCGTAGCTGTCGCCGCCGTGGACAATGTGCGGCATTGCCTGCTCTGATATACGCAGAGCAACCTCCCTATAGGGGCGGTTCATCTCCATATCAAACTTACCGTCGGCAGTCTGCGTCAGCTTGCCGTCGGCAGCGGAATAAGGATAGCCCCAGCCCAGCGAGGAAAAGCGGGTGTGCGTCATGGTCATGTTATTTGCGCCGTTAACCCTGAAATAATCATTCCAGGCAGTTTTTTCCACCGAATGCGTCAGGCTGATATACCATTCATCACCTGCCGCTGTGGCAAAAGTAACAGCTCCTGCAGTTCCCTCAGGTATAATCGCCACCACCAGGCGCGTACTATACCACCCCAAAAGCATTAAAACAACGCTTACAATAATTACTAAATTCTTTACTGGGAAAAAAGACCGGCCACCGGCAAACGCCGGTTTCCGGTCTTTGAAGTTCGGCATCATTTAAAATCCTTATTTTTCGTTAAAGAATTTTTCAGCACCCGGGTTCAGCTTAATGGACATGCCGTCTTTAGCAGTATCTTTGCTGATAGCGTTTGCTGCGGAGTGAGCAGATTTCATACGGTCAAGGTTGCCGTACAGAGCTTTAGCAATTGCATAAGCGGTGTCTGCATCCATTTTGTCGGTTACTGCCAGCATGCATTTTACTGCTACTGCGGTAACGTCAGCATCCTGCTTCGGATAAGTACCGGCTTTGATAACCAGCTTGGTGTAGAACGGATATTGTTTGATCAGAGCGTCAGCCTTGTCAGCATCAACCGGAACCAGTACAACGTCGTTCTGAGTTGCGATATCCTGAATAGCAGCGGTCGGATGGCCTGCGGTTACGAAAGCAGCATCAACGTTGCCGTCCTTCAGGGCACTTGCAGCTTCACCGAAGGACAGGTATTGAACCTTAATATCATCATATTTAATGCCATATGCTTCCATAATCTGGCGAGCGTTAGCTTCGGTACCGGAGCCTGCAGCACCTACAGCGATACGTTTGCCTTTGAAATCAGCAACAGATTTGATACCGGATTTTTTCAGGGTTACAATCTGTACGGTTTCCGGATACAGAGTTGCAAGACCTTGCAGGCCGGCAACCTGTTTGCCTTTGAACATTTCAGTGCCGTTGGCAGCATAGTAAGCAATATCATTTTGAATAAAAGCAATTTCAACCTTGCCTTGGCTGAGCAGGTTTACGTTAGCTACGGAAGCGCCGGTAGATTGTGCGGAAGCATTGGTACCCGGAATATTTTTATTCAGGATATCAGCAAGAGCACCGCCTAACGGGAAGTAGGTACCGGAGGTACCGCCGGTAGCAATGTTAATGAATTTTTGTGCAGCAGGTTTTTTATCATCTTTCTTATCTCCACCGCCGCAGCCGGCAATCATAGTAGCCATAACCATGATACCAAGTAAAAAAGCCAAGAGTTTTTTCATAAGAGTTCCCCTCCTTTAATATACATATGTGCTAAGATAACAAAATTCACGCAGCAACATATTGTTATTCTTCTTATTCGTCAACATTTTGTAAAATCCTGCTGAAATTTTGATAGAATCGTTATGTATACAGAATACTTTCAATGCTTATATTCTTGTATCTAAACGCTATATATAGTGGTTATGACTGCTTTTTCTATTGCTTTTTCACTATTCCCCACCCATTCCACAAGAAAATAGTATCAAAACAGTATCAACAGAAAAGGCCGCCAGCGTAAAAATTGGCGGCCGTGTATTTAAACAAACATAATGCAAAAAGTAAAGTAAACGTGATTTTATATATGCAGACGATATACACCGCTATAAAATAAACGCATGATTTACAACGTGTATAATCACTGTTATATTATGCAAAATAACTGCATAATAACACACTGTATATACGAGAACAAACAGAAAATAATTATTTTACGTCCGATAATGCACGTTAAGTTAAATATGCCGTGTACCTGCGTTCATTATATAGACTATATAGAACACAGAGAATATATATAATAGAAGGAACTAGCATAATATGGAAATATGCCGCGCTGCCTGCATCTGTGGTATTATTAGAATAAGCAAAAAGCCATATTCTGATATATTCAGAAGGAAGGGGCAGCCGAACCCCGGAAAAAGTTTAGAAAACACTTTCAGAACAGCTATTTCCTGCCGCTGCAGCCTACAAGGCCTAAAAGCTACATTACTGCCCAAAATGGGAACTGCAGGAAGTGCGGAAATAAGGCAGGCTGTGACATTGCAGGCGCTGGCGCTTTACTGTACACTAGAAAAGCAAAGGGGGATTTACTATGCAACCATTAGAGATATTGCAAGAAGCAAGAAATGCCAAACTTTACCTGCTGGAAGCTGAAGAACGCTTGCAGGAAGCGGAAAGCATAGCAGAAGGCACCAGGGCGACCAGGTATGATAACACCAGCGGCAGAAGCAGCACGCGCTATTATAGCAGCGGCCTAAACGCTTTAGATGCTGCCATAGATAATTATAACCTTGCATTTAGCAGATTTATAGACGCTGAACTGCAGGCCTGGTTACTTATCGACAAGCTGCCGGACGGCCAGCAAGGAAAGCTGATTCTATTCGCCCGGTACTGCTGCTGCAGAAAATGGGCAGATATAGAACAGCGGTATAATATCAGCACTTGCACTTCACACAGGATACACCGCGCAAGCCTGCAGGAATTGGCAAAGCTGCAGCAAGAAGCCGCCAGCTAGTGCCACGAACTCCGATAGAACTCCGAAAGAACTCCGAAAGAGCTTTGAAAGAGCTTCGAAAGAACAGTGAAAGAGTGCTGGAACGCCGCACCTTAAAGGCTACGAACAAAGAGCTAACAAAGAGCTTGAAGCAAGAACGAACCTAGAGAGAACCCCGAGAAACGGCACCTGCAGCCGTTAAAATTACATACTGCGTATACAGGAAAGGGCGCCCCACAAAAACAGGCGCCCTTTTTTTATTGGCTCATATCTGCAGCTGAACTAGTTGAATTCACGCTTGTTAAAGTGGTTCAAAGCATCTGAAAGCCTTTTATTAAAGTCACTGCTTGAAGTATCAACAACAAAATAACTGACCAATTCCATGTCTTTTTCAACATCTTCTAAAAAAGTAACGTATATATACGTTAGCGGCAATGCTAGATGCTTTGCATCATGCAGGGCAGGTTCTGCCGCCATTCCTGCCATTCTAAAGCGCCATTCAATAACGCTGCTTATTATTTCTTCTGCACTTTCTTCCCAAACGTTGTTTTTTAAAAGTGTTGCAAAAAGAATATACAATAATTCCGCTAAATTACATCTGCTGGATAAAGTCACAAAATATTCCTTGTATGTTGCAATTTCCTTTTCTGATAAAGCATCTATGATTTCATCAATTTTTCCGTTATCGTCGACAAGGCCTTTATTTTTGTTAACAGACACAACAGCAGCGCTTAAGCCGTCTAAAACGCCTTTAGATAAGGGAATATTTTCGCTTCTGTAAAGTAGCCTAGAAAATTCTATATCTAAAACACTACTTAATTTTACGCGCTTTTCAAATGGAATAACTTTGATTTTTCCGCTTTCATAGTTAGCAACAGCAACTTTACCGATACCAATTTCAGCGCCTAGCTGCGTTTGAGTTATTTTTTTGTTTTTACGTGCCTGGCGTATAGTATCGCCTATTCGCTGGCGTTCTTCTGCATTATCCACAATAAGCACCCCACAACTAAATTACTTAAATTATAACAGTATATAGGCGATTATAGAAGTGGATAAGTGAATTATTTAAAATGTTAGTTGACAACTAACCAAAATAAATATATAATGATAGTATAAAGTTAGTTAATAACTAACTTTTCTTAACCACATAACGAAAAGAGGTGACACGATGAACATTGCATTATTCAAGTATTACATGGCCAAAAACCGCGAAACCATGTCAACGCTAGCAGTTGCTTTAGGCAAGTGCAAAGCAACAGTATCTAACTGCGTAAACGGCAACAACAACAGCGAATTTAACCGCGCTGACATTCAGACGCTGAAAGAGCGCTGGAAGCTGACGCCGGAACAAGTAGACAAAGTTTTCTTGCAGACCGACGCAGCACCGGAACCCTAAGCAGCGGCCTACCCTACCGGCGTTACCAGCACCGGAAACCCAAACACCTACCCACCGCCACAAGAGCCACCAACCGAAAGCCGCTGCTGCTACCAACAGCAAGGCACCGCCACAGCGCCGCATTTATCCCACAGAGCGCACGAAAAAAGCAACAGGCATAATCTTATGCAATGGCAAGAACAGGCGCTGAAAACCGATTACAGGAAGCCGAAAGCGAGGTGAAAAACATGGAACAGATGATGTATACCGCCGATGATGTTGCAACCATGCTGCAGATTAGCAAGTCAAAGGCCTACCAGGTTATTGCAAGCCTTAACGACGAACTGAAAGACCTGGGAAAGCTGACCATTCGCGGCAAAATCAATAAGCGCTATTTTGAAAAAAAGTTAGAGGTGTAGAACATGGCAGCTAAAAGCAAAAGCAGCTCAACGGCAACCATAAAAACGCCGTTGGGCGCGGAAAAGATGCAAAGCGTGCTTTTTAAGCAGTTGCTGACTGAAAGAACAATAGTAAAGCTAAGTTATAAGACTTGCGACAAAGTGACACCCTACAGACAAGGCCGTTTAGACGCGCTGGAAACCCTTCTTGATACTTTAGACCTTTTACAGGCCTTCAATGAGTGGGAACAGCTGCAAAGGCAATTACGCCAGGGGCACGCAGTCAAAGGGGCATAACATGAAAGCAAAGGACGAACTAGCAAGCCTAAAACGCGACCTTGCAAGAGCTTACAAACTTATTGACAGAATAAGGCCGTTAGCAGTAAGCCGCAAGGAAACAGCGTTATATAATGGCGTGCTGATTGTAGCCGTATGGCTAGTGAAAAAATATAAAATTGAGGTGTAGAACATGGAAAAAGATAAGATTTTTATTCCGCAACCGGAACACCAGTACAGAGATATTGAGGTATTAGGCAAGCTGCTGCCGGTTCTGCAACTGACAAAGCAAGGCGCTGACCTTGCAGAAATTAGCATGATTACCGGCACCGGAAAAAGTGTAGAACTTGCCTTCACCGACGGCAGCCGTCAAGAATTTGTTATCAGCAAAGACCTTCACGGCCTGCCGCTGATTAAGAAAATCATTAAAGCATTACAAGGGCGGTGAAAACATGAGAACCACAAGAACAGTTAAACGCTTAAATTATGCGAAAGCAGCCTTTTATGTTTATCTGCTGGCGATGATTGCATTTGTTATGACCAACGCTGCAGCAAAATTTGCGGCGCTGAACCGCTAAGGAGTGTTATAAGCATGGCTGAAAGAGATTTAAAAGAGCTGCTGTTTAATTGGGCAGCGTTTGCACAAGACAGCGCAAGAAGGGCACGCAACGAAAATTATTCACACGGCCTTATTTGTTACAGAGAAGGTGAAGCGTTCAGCTATGAGCTGCTTATTTCAGATGCTGGACTTGATGAAGAATTTAAGGAGTGGAAAAAGAACCATGATAGACACTGAAGAACTGCCGTCAATAGCGCTTGCCTGCAAGTTAAGAGAATTCATTTATCCCTCAGTAGTATTTTACTGCATGAAACTTGCAGCGCATTCACAAGAAAAAACGTGGGAAACTGCTTTAACTGCTGCTGGTGCCGGATATGTCGCAGGAGTGCGGCACGAACGCAAACGCCAGCGCAAAAAAGCCACCAGCAAACCGCCTGCACCCGGAAACATCACAGGGCAGGAAATGGAGCTGCTGGCAGCGTGGCGAATGATTGGCGATGCAGACAAAAAGCTGATTTTTAAAATGGCTAAGTATTGGCAGAAAGAAGCACAAAAAGAAGCACAAAAGGAAAAAGCCGCCAGCGCTGGAACGCCGACGGCTTGAGTAAAACAGTTATTTCGTACCACCGATATAACCTTTTACTGTATTTTACCACAGACACAGGCAGGCCGCAAGTTAAAAAAGCGGCCTGCTGCTATATAGGGGGAAAACATGGATAAAGCAGAATTTGAACTTATAGCCAAAAGCGTACAAGCAGCAAGTGATGATCGCAAAGCTGCGGCCGTCATTGCGTATGCTTTTGATGAACCACCAGGCGAAAAGAGCAAAGACCGCTGCTGGATAGAATACGCCGCCGCTGCCGCATTGCTGCACGCCCTGGAAGAAGCAACGCCGGACAAGGCCACGCGTAAAAGCCTGCTGCAGGCAGCCGCTAAAAATATTTTAGCAGATTTTTTGCCGATTATTGCACCCGAAGAAGCAGAAGCCTTTATAAAGGCCGCCGCTGAACTGCTGGCAAGCGTACCCACACCGGAAACGCTGACCGCCGGGAGCATCAAAAAAAGCGTACACATGATACCAAAGGCGGTAAGCGTGCTGCCAAAAATACCCCTTGCATCCAAAGAAGAACCGGCAGCAACTGCAGCCGTTACAGTCGCAAGAAGCCGGGGCAAAGAAGCTGCCGTGTATGTAGGACTAAGGGCAGAACTTGCACCCATAGCGCCGCGGCTCACAGTGTTTGACTTATCAGTAATGCAGGCCGCCGCTTCTATTTATGCCAGCGGCACAAAGACATTTAGCAGCAACCAGCTTTACAGGGCATTAACCGGCGCCGATGCACATACAAGGATTACCAGCAAAGCCACGCTGGAAGCAGTAAAAAAGAGCCTGGACACCCTGCAGGCAACAATAATAACCATAGACGCAGAACAGCAGGCCGCTTTACGTGGCTATAAAGGTTACGCATGGAATAAAAGCACATTCAAAGGCTATATGCTGCCCATGACAAAGCTAGAAACCGCCTACTATTCCGGCAACAAATTAGCGGCTTCTTGCGACTGCTGGCGCATATTGGCCACGCCGCCAGCGCTGGAATACGCCACAACGATAAGGCAAGTGGCCACCATACCGCAAGAGGTGAAACGCCTGCCTAAAGGTGTAAGCGCAACAGTAAATAATATCTGTATCCGGGATACGCTGCTATATTACATTCACTTGAACAGGGGCAAGGGCGCAAAGCTGAACTATAGCACCTTGTTTGAAGCTGCAGGCGTGGACACATCCGACCGGCGAATATATCACAAAATGAAAAAGGCCGCTGATTCACTGTTGCAATATTGGCAGGAAATAGGCTTCATAGCTGACCAAACCGACGTTATAGAAAGCAGCAAAAACGATACTATTTATATTAGTTAAAAATTAGGGGGACTGTATCACATTTGGTGACAGACTGTATCATATTTGGTGACGGACTGTATCATATTTGGTGACAGACTGTATCATATTTGGTGACAAAAGCGCTTTTTGAAAATGCCCTCAAACGCAGACGGGGCAAGGGATACAGCCGACGGCCGAAAAACCCTAAAATCTTTAAAATCTTTAAAATTTTAAAAGCAATGCAGGCACCTTTTCCAAAGGCGGCGCCTGCTGCTATTTCTACAGGCCGATAAAAGGGAGTGAACGCACTATGATTGACGAACAAGACAAGAGAGCACTAAAAAGCAGCCTAAGCAATTATCTACAGGCCATAGCAGGAAAAAGCCAGGGCGGCAAATATAACTGCCCTATTTGCGGCAGCGGAACAGGCAAGCACCATACTAGCGCTTTCAGTATCGCACCGGACGGCCAAAGCTGGAAGTGCTTTTCTTGCAATGCCGGGGGCGATGTATTCGAGCTGGCAGCACGCGTAAATAATTTAGATTCTAAAGGCGATTTCAACAAGGTTGCTAATATCGTAGCGGATGCAGTAGGTTACAACTTGCAGAACACCACGTCAGACGCGCGGAAAGGCACTGCCACGGCTACGAAAGCAAAAACAGGTATAACTTATCCTGCCGAACAGAAAAACGCGCCACAGGGCAAATCTGAAAGTGATACACAAAACAAAGCAGATTTCAGCCAGCTAGTAAAGGAAGCTGCAGGCAATGTATCACAGACTGATTATTTTATTAAACGCGGCTTGAGTGCTGCCACGATAGAAAAGCATAAGCTGGGATATATTACCCCGGAACTTGCTAAAAAGTACGGCCTGCAGGCTAATAGCGTGCTTATCCCCTACTCTACCGGCAAGGAAGGCGTATATAATTACTACATCACGAGAAGCACAGAGGGCAAAGAGTACCGGAAACCGAAAGCAGAAACTGCAGGTTCTGAACCGCTTTATAACCTGCCTGCCCTCTATGAACCCACCGACGCGCCGTTATTTGTCACTGAAGGGCAGATAGACGCACTAAGCATCATGGAGTATGAACACGCTGACGCAGTAGCCGTTGGCGGTGTAGGTATAAACAAGCTGCTGCAGGCCATAGAAGGCATAGAAGGCTTTCAAAGGCCGCTTATCATTGCCACAGATGCAGACGAACGCGGCAAAGAAACCTGCAGAAAGCTGCTGCATGAATTAAAAGGCCGCGCCATAAAAGCGGCGGCCTATAAGCACCCGGACGAACTGAAAGACATTAACGACGAACTGAACGCAGACCGGGACGCGCTGGAACGCAATATATACCGCCACATTCTGCAATTCGACAGAAACAGCCTGCCAGCGCGCTACAAAATGCAGGAATTTTTGCACCGCATCAAAGAAGGCAGGAACGCCAAAACCTACAGTACCGGCTTGAAGGCATTAGACAAGGCGCTGAACGGCGGCCTACGTGAAGGCCTTTACTGTATAGGAGCTATGAGCGGATTTGGTAAAACTACCCTTGTACTGCAGATAGCGGATACAATAGCAGCGGCTGGGGACGATGTATTATATATCAGCCTGGAAATGAGCGCGGACGAATTGACGGCAAAGAGCATCAGCCGCCGGACATATCAGCAGTGCATAGAATACGGCGCAAGCCGTGAAAGCCTATTAGCTGTTGCAAGAACAACGCTTAACGTGCTGCGTTGCGATATTGCCACCCAGGCACAAAGCAAAACATTCATGGAAGCAGCCACGGCCTACACAGAGCATGAAGCAAAGTGCTTGTATATCGTGGAAGGTATGCAAGGCGTGAACGCCGCAAAGGTAAGGCAGCTAGTAAAGCAGCACCAACAGCGCCACGGACGGCCGCCGGTAGTGTTTATAGACTATATGCAGCTATTGACCATAGCAGACACAACGCAGAACACCGACAAGCAGAAAATGGATGCTGCCATTAAGGCGCTGAAGGACATCAGCCGTGATTTTAAAATTCCGGTAGTGGCCATAAGCAGCATGAACCGCGCCAGCTATGACGGCGGCTTGAATATGGCATCGTTCAAAGAAAGCGGCAATATCGAATATACGGCAGATGTATTATTAGTGCTGGAAGCTGCTATTCCGGACGATTGCAAAGGTGACGCAAAAGATGCAAAGAAAAAAAGGCTTGCAGTTTTCAAGAAGAATAATGCACGCCGGCGCCACGGCGAACCGGTAAAGGTTGATATAAAAATCTTGAAATGCAGGACGGCAGCGCCCTTTACTACGGCCACAGTCGATAGCTGCAATATGTTTAACTGCTTCATGGACTGCAAAGAGGAAGCACCGGCACGGCAAGGCTTTAAGTTTTAACCAGGAAGAAGGGCAAAAATGAAGCTTGATTTTAGCGAACTGCTGCAGCCACAGGGCAGCGAACCGGCGAGGAAACGGCGAGAAACGGCACCTGCTGCAGCCACAGACAGCACACAGGCCATTATTAAGGCGCTGGAACGCGGCGGCGATATATACTCCATAGCGCTCATGTTATGCGACGCTTTAGCGGATAACCTGCACAATGAGCTTTTCCGCCAGCGTGCACATGATGCTTTATTCCTGCTTCATCACGATGTACTGCAGCAAGGCAGCGACGATTTTTCACAGAAGCGGTATGAAGAAGCCTATAAAAGATATAGCCTGCTAAGCAACAGCGCCCGGGAGCATCAGAAGCTTGATAAACTGATTACAGCTGCACAATGGGCACATAAAGTTACACAACACTAGATATACACAGAGAAGGCCGCGCACCAAAGCAGCGGCCTTTTTTACTAAGGGGGATTTACAATGCCGGTATACCAGGACAAGACCACAGGAAAATATTACTTTACCTGCTACTATGTAGATTGGCAAGGAGAACGGCAGCGCAAGGTTAAGCGTGGCTTCACGCTGGCAAGGGACGCAAAGAAGGCTGAACGTGAATTTCTTGACCAATACGCCGAACAGTGCAACATGAGCTTTAGCGCGTTTTATGATATTTATATAGCAGACTGCAAAGCCAGGCTAAAAGGTGACACGCTGCAGGCGAAAGAAAGCAGATTTACAAATTCAATACTACCCTATTTTGCTAATTTACCAATTTCAGACATAACGCCGGCACACGTGCGGCAATGGCAAAACAAAATGATGCAACAGTATGCACCTACATCACAACGGCAGATACAGGCGCAATTATCAGCGCTTTTTAATTTTGCTGTAAAATTCTACGGCTTGAGAAGAAACCCAGCAAGAACGGCCGGGAGTATGGGAAAAATAAAGTCGGGGCGGCTTGAATATTGGACGCTAGAAGAATTTAACAAAGCCATAGTTTACGAAAAGAGCCTTGCGATAAAAACGGCCTTTATATTATTTTTTTATAGTGGCCTACGTGCCGGGGAACTGTTGGCGCTGAACCTGGAAGATTACAACAGGGAAGAAAAAACCATTACTGTAAGCAAAAACCTTGCGCAAATTCGCGGCGGTATTGAAATTACAACACCGAAAACGGAAAAGGCTAACAGAACCATAAAACTACCGGCAGTTGCTACCACGCAATTAGAACAGTATATAGATACGTTGTACGAACCTAAAGGCAGCGACCGCATTTTCTACACATTGAACCATTCAAAAATGATACGCCATTTAAGAAAAGACGCTGAAAAAGCCTGCATAAAAAGAATAAGAGTGCATGATCTGCGCCATAGTCACGCCAGCCTGCTAATAAACAATAATGTCAATATAAAGGCCGTAAGCGACCGCCTGGGGCACGAGGATATACAAACCACGCTTAACGTATATGCACATCTTTACGAGCACCAACAAAGCAATATTGCTGAACTGCTGGACAAGTTGCAAAGCTAAAACAGTATCAAAATAGTATCAAACGCAGACAAAAGAACGCTGAAACCTAGCAATATAAGGCTTTAGCGTTCTTATGAATTTGTATACAGAATACATTGGCATAAAAATGCAGATTCTATGAAAAATTCTTGCTATTTTTTGATTATTAATACAGCTTTTCTGCATAAATTGCTGTGGAATCATTTCATTATAGATTCATTTTGCTTATTTCCGTAATCTATGTTACAATATTATCGTTATGTTTATTGCTTTTTCAGATAAAGCGAGAGTCATCAAAAACATCTTTTTAAGGAGTGAATAATATGAGTTCCGGAGCTTATTCTTTAAGACTCGCTCGTACCCTGTACGAAAATGTTTATCATGCTATGCTGTACAATGAAAACCAACAGCCTATCGGTGATCTGGAAATTATTCCGAACATCCCTCTCGACCGCAGCCAGGTTCCTGAGGATGCACCGGAAGTACCGGCTTATCTGCTGGTAATCGTTAAAGACGCTGACATCAACAAGGACAACCTGATTGATTTCGAAGAGCGCGCTTCCTATGCTCTGCTGAAACGCTTCTCCACCGAAGTTATCAACTTCCAGCACTGCAAATTCTACTATCCGTCCCCTGCCTTCATTTTTGAACAGCCGGACGCAGTAAACGGTGGCACTGAGCCCATGCCGCTGCAATAATTTAAACCAAAAACTCCGCTCCCTGCTGCCTTTGCAGTAAGGAACGGAGTTTTTTTGTGCCCAAACTTTTGTAATCAAGCCTCCGCAGCTGCCTTGGCAACCGCTTCGGACATACTCTTGACGTATTCGTAAACATGCTCGGGAGAAGCCTCGCCGTATTGTGCCACGATTTTTTCAATCGCACTGCCCACAATAGCGCCGTCACTGGCCTTGGCCATCTTGTACGCCTGCTCGGGAGCAGCGATACCGAAGCCTACAGCCACCGGAATATCGGTAGCCTTGCGCACCTCTGCCACAATGCCGTCGATATCGGTAGTGATGTTGCTGCGCACGCCGGTAACGCCTAAGGAAGAAACTACATATACATAGCCTTGGGCAACAGCGGCGATTTTCTGGATGCGGTCCTTGGAGGTAGGCGCAATCAGCGGCACCAGGGCAACGTTATGCGGTTCGCTGAACGGACGCATCTCCTCGCGCTCCTCGTACGGTATATCCGGTATGATGACGCCGTCAACACCTGTTTCTTCGCAGCGAGTGAAGAATTTTTCCGCACCGTAGGCATAAATCGGATTAGCATAGGTCAAAAATACCAGTGGTACCTGTGTTTCCTCACGAAGTTCCGCTACGAGATCAAAAATTTTATCGGTAGTAGTGCCTGCCGCCAACGCACGCATATCCGCTTTTTGGATAACCTCGCCCTCAGCCACGGGGTCGGAGAAGGGAATGCCGAACTCTATAAGTCCTGCGCCGCCCTTAACCATAGCTCTCACCAACTCCTTGGTTGTAGCAAGATTGGGATCGCCAGCGGTCACAAAGCCGATAAATACCTTTTTCTTTTCGTCAAATGCCTTTTGTATTCTATTCATGTAAATCAACTCCCATATAACGTGCGATTGCGGCAACGTCCTTATCACCGCGGCCGGAAATATTTATAACCATAATCTTATCCTTCGGCAGAGTGGGTGCCAGCTTCATAGCGTAGGCTACGGCATGCGCACTTTCGATTGCGGGGATAATGCCTTCTGTTTTGGAAAGATAGTTGAAGGCGTCAACCGCCTCCTTATCGGTAGCAGGAACGTATTCCGCACGGCCGATGTCGTGCAGATAAGCATGCTCGGGCCCGATGCCGGGGTAATCAAGACCGGCGGAGATGGAATAAACCGGAGCAATCTGGCCGTATTCATCCTGCAGGAAGTAGCTCTTCATGCCGTGGAAGATACCCAGCTTGCCGTTAGCCATAGTTGCGGCGTTCTTGGGATTGTCTACGCCCAGGCCTGCAGCCTCTACGCCGATTAAGCGCACGTCCTTGTCCTCGATGAAGTCATAGAACATACCCATAGCGTTGGAGCCGCCGCCTACGCAGGCCACCAGCACATCAGGCAGGCGTCCTTCCTTTTCCAGCATCTGCGCTTTGATTTCCTCGCCGATAATCTTCTGGAAGTCGCGCACAATTTCCGGATACGGATGCGGTCCCATAACGCTGCCCAGTACATAGTAGGTATCCTCAACACGTTCGGTCCATACGCGCAGCGCTTCGTTTACTGCGTCCTTCAGGGTACCGGTGCCGCTGCTTACAGGCACAACCTTCGCACCTAAAAGCTCCATGCGGAACACGTTGAGCGCCTGACGCTCGCAGTCCTCCTTGCCCATGTACACAACGCATTCCATGTTCATCAGCGCCGCCACGGTAGCAGTCGCAACACCGTGCTGGCCTGCGCCGGTTTCGGCAATAACACGCTTTTTGCCCATCTTCTGCGCCAGCAGAATCTGTCCCAATACGTTGTTGATTTTGTGGGCGCCGGTGTGGTTCAAATCCTCACGCTTCAGATAAATCTTGCAGCCACCCAAGTCCTTAGTCATCTTCTCTGCGTAATACAGCAGGGACGGTCTGTTGGCATATTCGCGGTACAGGCGCGCCAGCTCCGCCTTGAATTCAGGATCGTTTTTAAATTTTTCATAGGCAGCCTCTAATTCCAGCACTGCGTTCATCAAAGTTTCCGGCATGTATTGACCGCCGTGAATACCATATCTACCTTTTGTCATCGTTATCTCCCCTTACCTCCGCTATAAATGCGGCAATTTTTTCCGGGTCCTTCAACCCTTCTGTTTCTACGCCACCGCTTACATCTACGGCAAAAGCGTTACTGTTTTTCAATACATCTGCAACATTCGCTGCCTCAAGACCGCCTGCGATAAAATACGGCTTCTTGATTTTTTCATCTGCCACCAGCGCTAAATCAAAACGCTTACCGGTGCCGCCGTACTGCCCCTTGGTATAGGTATCAAAGAGCAGGTAATCGCAGGGATAGGCTTGCAGATTTTCAAAGGAGCCTGCGTCCTTCACGCGGACTGCTTTGATAATCGGCAGCTCCGTCTGCAGCCGCAGCCTTTCGCAGTAGGCCGCATCCTCGTCACCATGCAGCTGGATGATGTCTATCGTCCTGCTTTCGGCCAGGCGTATATCTCTGCATTGACGAAAATGCCGACTGCCTTAATCTGCGGGTTAAGCATTGCCTTCAGCTGTGCTGCCTGCTGCTCCGTCACCTCGCGTTTGGTCTTGGCAAAAACGAAGCCTATATAATCGGGCAGCAGCCTGTTCACGCACTCTATATCCTGTGCACGCTTCAGGCCGCAGATTTTAACCTTTACCTTACGCATCACGCATCTCCTTCAGCATCGCCGCCGCATCCGCACTGCGCATCAGGGCTTCGCCCACCAGCACCGCCTGTACGCCTGCCTGCTTCAGCGCCTTTGCATCAGCTGCGCATTGAATGCCGCTTTCCGCTACAAAAATCTTGCTTGCGGGAATCGCATCCCTCAGGCGCAGGCTGTTTAGCGGGTTCACGCTGAAATCCTTGAGATTGCGGTTGTTCACGCCGATGATTTCCGCCCCCCCCGCCAGTGCCTGCTGCACCTCGCCTGCAGTGTGCGCCTCCACCAGAGCGCTCAGCCCCAGCTCCTGCACCTGCGCCAGGTATTCACCCAGCTGCGCTGCACTCAGCAGGCTGCAGATAAGCAGAACAGCGTCGGCTCCGATGCATTTGGCCTCGTAAATCTGGTACTCATCCAGCGTAAAATCCTTTCGCAGAAGCGGCAGCTCCACTCTTTGGCGCACCGCCTGCAGGTAAGCATCGCTGCCCTGGAAGAACTTCGGCTCCGTCAGGCAGGAGATGGCTGCTGCGCCGCCTGCCTCGTACTCTGCAGCCTTGCGCAGGTAGATGTCCGTAAAATCGGGAGCAATGATGCCCTTCGAGGGGGATGCCTTCTTCAGCTCGGCGATGACACTCAGGCCGGGGGCAGCAAGCGCTGCCCTGAAATCCTTGCCCTGTGGTCTGCCCTCTGCCTCATCACGCACGGCGTAAAGGCTTTTGTGCGCTTTGAGCGCCCGCACACGCTCCTTGGTATATTCCGCAATCTCAACTAAAATCATAATCTAACCTCTTTAATCAGCTTATTTATTGCTCAGCTCAATCAGCTTTTCCAATGTCTGCAGCGCCTTGCCGCTGTCAATCAGCTCTGCCGCCAGCTTCACGCCATCCGCAAAGCTTGCAGTCTTGCCCCCGATATACAGGCTGGCGCCGGCGTTCAGCAAAACTGCATTGCGTTTCGGTCCCTGCGCTCCTGCCAGAATGTCGCGCGTAATCTTAGCATTTTCCTCCGGCAGACCGCCTACCAGATCTGCCTTGGTGCAGCGCTCCATGCCGAAGTCCTCAGGCTTAATCACGTAATTTTTCATCCAGCCGTCCTTAAACTCGCAAACGGTAGTCGGTGCGCTCAGCGAAATCTCATCCAGTCTGTCCTGACCGTAAACCACCATGCCATGCTTAACTCCCAGGTTCATCAGTACCTGCGCCAACGGCTGAACAAGGTACTCGTCATACACACCCAAGAGCTGCATCTTCGGGCTGCCGGGGTTCGTCAGAGGTCCGAGGATATTGAATACGGTGCGGATGCCCAGCTCCTTGCGGATAGGTCCTACATATTTCATCGAGGTGTGGTATTTTTGTGCAAAGAAGAAGCACATGCCGACTTCCTTTAACAGCTCCACGCATTTTTCCGGATCCTGCTGAATGTTTACGCCCAACGCCTCCAGGCAATCTGCGGTGCCGCATTTGGAGGAAGCGGCGCGGTTGCCGTGCTTAGCAACCTTCATGCCGCCTGCCGCAGCAACCAGAGCGGAGGTTGTGGAGATGTTGAAGCTGTTGGAGCCGTCACCGCCGGTGCCGACGATTTCAAAGATGTCCATGCCCGTTTCACATTTCAGTGCGTGGTCACGCATCGCAGCGGCGCAGCCGGCAATTTCATCGGTAGTCTCCGCCGTGGTGCTCTTGGTAGAAAGCGCTGCCAGAAAGGCCGCATTCTGCGTTGCACTTGTTTCACCGCTCATAATCTCGTTGATTACGTCATATGCTTCGTTATAGGTTAAGTCCTCTTTGCCGACGATTTTTACAATAGCTTCTTTAATCATTTTAATTCCTCCCATAGTTTACGCTAACATTCTACGAGAAGGCCTATCACAGTTTTGTTATACAAAAAAGCCTGTCCTGAAGCTGCTTAGCTTTCCTAAGCAATTCCAAGGACAGGCTGTAAATACTTATACCTGCGGTACCACCTTGTTTCGTCGCCATTGCGACGCGCTCTCGCAGAGTGCCATCACACTCCTCACCCTTAACGCCGGTGTTGCGTTGCTGAATACTTTCGCCAAAGCGATTTGACAGCACCCTCAACGGTCCATTTATCAGCCTGCATCTCTATCCGGCTTCCACCTGCCCGAACTCTCTGTAAGCGCATCTGCTGACTTGATCTCCGTCTCAACGGTTTGTGGTCTTTTTTGAAGTTGTGCCTAGTGTAACACTCTACATTGATAGTGTCAACAAAATATTACACTTTGCGCACTTCCGATTATTTTGCAGTAAATAATGTAAAGCAGGTTACAGTTTCAAAATAACTGCTCAACAGCAAGCAAGGCAAAGTTTACGCAAGTTTTTTCTTCTCCATGAGAAAAACTCATCAAAAGCCCAAAGTTTTTCTTTTGTAAACGAAAAACTTCTGAATTTCAAGTACTTTTTCTTCTACAGGCGAAAAACTTTGGAGGTGAAAATCACCGCCAGATTCGTCTTCAATCTCAGCGGTGATCATTTTTTGTCAGTTTGTATCCCTAGGCGCTCATTTTAGCTGCCAGCGCACGTACTTCCTTCACCGAAAGCTTAGAGTACTTAACAATCTTATCTATGCTTTCATTATTGGCAAGCATTTCTTTAGCAAAGCTAATACGAGCTTCTTTTTCCGTCTTTTTGATAGCTTCTTTTTCACGTTTCGCTATAAGTTTTTCCATTACATCGCCCATTTTATCCAAGCCCTCCTTCTCTTCTTTAAAGTATCTAATTTTTTCAGCAAGCTTTTTATAATGCATATCATCAGGATTCTTGCAGCAAAAGTCATGCATCAGCATTCCTAACGGAGTGTCATTATGAATTTTGGCATTAACGTAGATAATATGCGAGCCATCTGCAAAACTGTGACCGTTCTCATCTATCGTTCTATGAATATGATAGATTGGCAGCAATCCTTTAAGAACATCTTCCTTCGTAATGAAAATAACATAGTTCTCAGGGATTTTGTCAAAATACTCACCCTTCGGCAAGCTTTTGGCATCCAACAGGCTCATATGATAGCGCGCTCTTTGAGGGATGGCACCACTGCTTTCATTCTGTACTTCGACATTGAACTTGGTGCCATCAGCTTTTTCAGCTAAGATATCAAGCTGTAAATCCCTTCCCTGAAGATTTTTCAGACGTTTTTGTGTAGATGCTTTCTTTACTTTGATTGTATCATTTTCTAAAATAATCCGCAATATTAATTGCGTACGCTCTATGTCATCTTCAAAAACCTTAGTCATAAACGGGTCATCCATAAGAGTAAATTCTTTAATGGAATTCAATAGATCTTGCTTTATTTTTACCATTTATTATTCATAGCCTTTCTTCTGATTTTTCTGACTAGTCTTTGTATTTATTATATTAGCAGAGAAGGTTACGATAGTCAAGTAATTTTCTGAAAATTTACTTTTGTTTTGATGGTATATGAAAAGGCGGCGCACTCACACCGCCCCAAGGCTTCAGGTTAATTTTACTATTTCATGCACGCATCACGTGGCAGTCCCAGCTGCTCGCAGATGTCGCCCCATTTTTGCTGACGTGTTTTCATCGCCAGCAGCTCCTCCACGCTCTTGTCGCAGTGTCGTGCCAGGAACATTGCACGCTTCACCTGATGCGAAGCGTAACCCATGCGCATGTATTTATCCACCAGCTTTTTATCCAGGCCAAACAAACGGTGGATACGGTCAACCTTGTACTCATGCTCGGCACGCGCCAGCTTTTCCGGCGTCAGCCCCAGCAGATAATCAACGCGCGTCCACACGTATTTATCGCGCAGCTGTGCCACCTCCTTCACCGGCTTTTTCGCTGCGTACGCATGCAGGCACAGCTTTTTCAGCTCCATGTAGCTGATGCCGCTGTCAAAAAGCTCGCCAAGCTCTTCCTTGTCGAAGAGAAAGCTGTCATGCAGGCCGTTCACTGCCTTTTCCTTATCCATGGGCTTCTTGCCTGCGGCGCTGGCAGTGGCTCCGCCAACGACGAAAATACCGCAAAGCATGAGGCAGATTAAAAGCGTTATCTTTTTCATTTTGCACCTCCGATGTAAGTCAGCAATAATACTCAATCTCACCAAATCTTTCAATCCAGGCAGAAATAATATCTTCACTCTGTGCTTCAATCATTTCAACCAAACGATTAAGTATTTTAGAAGGAATTCTTTTGTCGTTCGGATTTGCTATCATAGCCCTTTGCTTTGAGTTATCCATATTTTGGTTGCATCTGCATGTGGCATTCCATCGGAAACATGCACATGAACAGGCTCCAGCGGCAATCCTTCATTAGACCAAAAATATACTCTATAGGGACCAAATCTAAGCAGTTGCGGCATCTGATTGAAACCCTCCAATTTGCGAATATTTAATTATCAAATGAGCATTTTTTTTGATTCTTGCTAAAATTTTCTCCTGTTCATCTTTTGTATAGCCAATTACATCTTTGATTTCGTATTTCGGTAAAACGCATAAAAGGCTGTGAAATCCATCTTCTGCATCAGGTGTTTCCACGTATACTAAAACAGTACCGTCCGCTTTCATTTCCGAATGCGTATATTCAGTTCCATCATTTAATGTCAAATATGGATAAATCATATTAAGCACCATCCTTTCATACGTATTATAGCATATCTGCAAGTTCAGAAAAAGCTATATAAAAGTGGCGGCGCAAATGCACCGCCGTGGAGTTAAATGTTAGAAGCTGTATTCATAGCCAACCATGAAGTTAATACCTGTGGTATAGTAGCCATAGGTTGTTTCATCAGGGCCTTTAGAGGTAGTGTAATCTTTTCTGTCTAACAAGTTATTGATATGGAGGAATGCTTTCTGATTTTTTTCAGGAGCATAGGAGAAATGCAAATCAGTGTACAGAGCAGGTTTCATTCTGTCATGAACAGCAGAGGTGCCATCTGTTCTCATACCAATGTAGTTAGCGCTCAAAGCACTTGCAAACTTGTCTGCATGATAATTTATGCCCATGTTGAATTGGAACTGGTTGTTGTATTTAATCCATTCACCACCTGCACTACTGCTGGTTTTGAAAGATTTTTGCTTCGGATTGCTGTAGGTAACACCCCAGAAGGAATCTAAATTATCGTTATGTTTAACATTCAAAGACAGCTCAACGCCGGTATTTTTAACGTCAGTATTGCTATAGACCAAATTACCTTCTGCCGCAGTACCGCTAATGCTTTCAATAGCGTCTTTTACATCATAATTGAAGACTGCCAATCTCCAAGAACGGTTTGCTTCGTTGAGCTTATAACCCATTTCATAGTGTACGCCATGCTCCGGTTTCAAATCTACAGACGGTAAAATAACGCTGCCACCAAAGATTTTAGTCAGTTCAGGTAATCTGTAGGATTTACCTGCTTTAGCATAGAAGGAGCTGTTGTCAGTCAAATCACGGATATACTGAATTTCCGGAGTAAATTTACTCTGATTCATCTGTACAGTTTTAGTAGTAATGCCTGTACTCAGGTCAGTGTTATCACCCTTAGCATTTCTTACAAATGTTTCGCGCAGATTAACAATCAACTTATCGGCATCAGTCATCTGCCAATCATAGGATGCATAGAGAGAGTAAATATCACGATTATAATTGCCAGTACGCTCCGGTTTAGCAGGAGTGTTACCCATTTTTTTAGCTGCAGAACCGTAGACATCCAGCTCCTCGCGCTTGAAGGATGCGCCTAACAGGAATTTATCTTTCTCGTTAACATCAAACACCTTCTGCACGTTGAGATTGGTGTTGTAGCCTTTACGCCAGCTATATTTAATTGCTTTACTAATTGTACCATCTTTCTTCCAGGTAATCTGGTCATAATTTCTTTCCTGCGTACCATAGGAGAGGTTAGAAGTAAAACCATGCTTATCATCAATTGCTAAAGCAAAGGTATTGTTATGGTCATCATATTCTTTTCTTTGATAAGGACTCTTAAGATATGTGTTGTCGATTACATTCATCACATTATTGTTCTCTACATAATTATGTGTGAATTTTACGTTGTCGTTAATATTGTAGTTCCACAGGATACCCTTGCTTTCGCCCTTGATATAATCATAATGGCGATAGGAAGTCTTACCCATAGCAGTATTTTTAACAGTAGTTGTCATGTTAGATATCTTACCGCGATTTTCCAAAGATGCGGTTGCATTAAATCTATCGGCACCAACAGATACTGCATAACGCTCACGGCCATAATTGCCTGCAGAAACCTTCACACTGTTTTTCACAGTATTTTTGGTAATAATATTGACAACACCGCCTGTAGCCTCAGAACCATATAATACAGAACCGCCGCCACGAACTATCTCGATTTTCTCAATCATCTCAGACGGAATATCTTCCAGGTTATATTTACCGTCCTGGTTCATTGGAACACCGTCAACCATAACGAGAGTGCCTTTATCTACGCCACGAACAATAATTTTACTGGTCATAGAACCCATTGCTGCACCATTAGGACCTTGTGCACTTGACATAATGCCCAAAGCGTTTTGCAATACATCATAAGCGGAACCAGCACCACTGTTTTCAATTTTTTCTTTGGTAACTACTTCTACAGCAGCCGGAGTTTTTAAATCTTTAGTCTCCATTCTCTGTGCAGTAATAACCATCGGATCCAGCGTATACTCCTGCAGCTCCTCAGCAAATACGTTTGCACCCCCCCATATTACACTACCGGTAATGAGGGCCGTCATCAATAAACCCTTGGAAAAATTACTCTTCATGTTTACTCATACTCCTATCAAAAAAATTTATTGAAAAGCCCCAGCATACCCAGTCTTTCATGGTCATATGCAGCAAGCCTTACAATCGGCAAAAAATATTTGTATATCAACTCATCCAGTTAATATTATATCTTATTTTAAACTATATAGCTACTTTATAGGCAAGATATTTGCAAAAATTTTTGCAAATAAAAAAATCACCGCCAGATTCGTCTTCAATCATGGCGGTGATCAATGTTTTTATTAATTTGTATCCCTAGGCGCTCATTTTAGCAGCCAGCGCACGTACTTCCTTTACCGAAAGCTTAGAGTACTTGACAATCTTATCTATGCATACATTATCTGCCAGCATCTCTTTAGCTAAACTGATGCGCGCTTCCTTTTGCGCTTTAGCAGCTTTAGCTTCATATTTTTTCGCCATTTTTTCCAAGGCTTCTTTTTCACGCTTCGCTATAAGCTTTTCCATTACATCGCCCATTTTATCCAAGCCCTCCTTCTCTTCTCTAAAGTATCTAATTTTTTCGGCAACAATTATTTATATATTATAATAACAAACGTAAAATGCAAAGTCAAATAACTGCACATCATACTTTTTGTGTTAAATAGCTGTTCTTGTATACAAAAAGGCGGCGCAAACGCGCCGCCATAAAAACATACGCCTGCAAAAATTACAGATACGAAATCGGTATAACCTTATCATTATCTTTCAACGCAACTATTCTATCATACGTGCAAATAACACCGCCACTGCCACGCTTAACTCCAGGAATAGAATCCAACACAGAAAAGGCTTTGATGTCTGCTGCTTTAGGATCAGCATGTTTTTTCATTTCCAAAGGATGGAGCACTCCATTACATTCGATAAGTAAATCTATTTCCTTTTGCTCCTTATCTCTATAAAAATACAAAGGCGGCTCTGCTATCCCCTTATTGTAATAACTCTTAACTATTTCAGCAATGACAAACGTTTCAAAAAACGCTCCTGCCATAGCTCCGTTTTTCAGCACATCAGCAGTAGTCCATTTCGTCAGATAGGCTGCCAAACCAGTATCCATGAAATAAAGCTTCGGCGTTTTGACCACCCTTTTTAACACATTATTCGCATATGGACGCAACAAATACACTATATTGCAAGTAACAAGAATAGATAGCCAGCGTTCGGCGGTTGATACACTAATTCCCACATTCTTGGCAAGTGACGAAATATTAAGCAACTGGCCGGTAATACTTGCTACAGCAATCATGAACGTAATGAATTTCACTTCATCACCAACCTGTGTCAATTCACGCACATCACGTTCAATATAAGTTTTTACATAAGAAGCGTAGAAAATCTGCCAGTCATAATCCTCATTAAGCAATAAATCCGGCATGCTGCCCCTATGAATTACTTTCCATAAATCTTCATAGGTTATAGGCTTTAGTTCCTTTTTGCGTGCAGTAAAATACTCTTCAACTGGCAAAAATGCATCATTAAATTTAATCTGCTGATACTCACGCAGCGAAAGCCCCAAAAGATTAAGAATGCCTAAGCGACCGGCAAGCGATTCGCCCACATTCTTCATCAGTTTAAACTGTTGTGACCCGGAAAGGTAAAACATCCCTTTGCCGTTCTGTTCATCTACCTGCATTTTAATATAAGGAAACAGATTAGGCGCATACTGGATTTCATCCACAAAAACCGGTGGAGTATTATCTTTAAAAAAAGTAGCCGGCTGCTCAACTGCAGCATGAAGCTGCATGGGATCATCTAAGCTTATGTAATTAGCACTGTTGGCGAACCTGCGTAGCAAAGTTGTTTTACCAACCTGACGCGGACCTGTTACCAAAACTGCGCCAAACATTTTTGAAGCTTTTTCAAGTATGCTTTCCAAGTGACGATGAATATACATAAGGTGCTCCTTTCGACTAATTTATTTTTTAATAATATATTAGCCGTTTTTTTCTAAGAACGCAAGTTTTTTTTAGAAAAAAAGGCGGCGCAAACGCGCCGCCG
>OGPT01001152.1_pt1 | contig 25428 bp, 17 predicted proteins | sample 1552951 | NCBI WGS metagenome assembly OGPT01 (sample SAMEA2580224, study PRJEB22360) | human gut metagenome | biome: human gut; feature: human-associated habitat; material: faeces | place: Denmark | collected 2008/2010
TCAGCAACTGGTTGGTGAAGTTGTCGTATTCGTCTATCAGAATGTAAACCGGAGGCAGTCCGTGTTCACGGGCATAAGTCAACGCTTCTTCCAGCATCTGCGCGGCATTTTCGCGGGTGGAAAACTGAAAGTCTCCGAAAAGGTCACGGTTGTGTGTCACCATGATTTCCACGGGGCCGCGATTCAGAATATTGAAGTTCTTCTCCAGCCCTTCCATGCTATCCGCCATCACCATTTTCGAGAAGTCGTAGCGGGCGATCATGTACCGGTTGTGCTCCGGTGTGGGATGGCTGCCGATGTATGTTCCGCCAAAGAGATCCTCAAACCGGTGGGCCAACGTGCGGTCGTAATAGTGCGCCAAGGTAGATACCAGCAGGCTCTTCCCGAAACGGCGGGGACGCAGGAACACGGGGGCTTTATAGGCCTCAAGACGCGGGATGTAATCCGTCTTATCCACATAATAAAAGCCACGGTCACGCATTTCGGCATAGTTGGCCACGGCATAGGGAATCGTTATACTTGCTTGAATTTTCATATCAGTCACAATTTATAAAAAGCCTCTCCCCAGCCCTCTCCGCAGGAGAGGGAGCAGGGAGATACTCCTGCCTATATTAACTACTAAACTAACTCAGCTCCCTCTCCCACGGAGAGGGTTGGGGAGAGGCTCTTCCCACGGAGAGAGCTGGGGAAAGGCTTTTCCCACAGAGAGAGCCGGGGAGAGGCTTCCAACAATTACAAAGTTACAAAACTTTTTCGTATTTACCCCGGGGCCGGTATAAACTTTTATCCCTCATGTTTTCCCTTTTCCTCCTCTCCCCTCTCCATTCTCCCATCTCTTATCTCCCTCTCTTATAGTTTTTTTATCTCGTCAATAGGCAGACCCGAAATTTGGGCAATGGTTTCGTCAGGAAGATTTAGTACGTTTTTCATATTACGGGCGATGGTAATTTTACTTTCTTCACGTCCTTCTTCACGTCCTTCCTGAAGTCCTTCTTCGCGCCCTTCTTCGCGTCCTTCCTGAAGTCCCTCCTCACGGGCTGTTCCCAACACATCGTTTTGTATCATGATTGCATCTATGTGCCGGTCATAGGCCTGCCGCTCTGCAGGTTCCAGATTATAGTAGATCAGCTTTCTTCTCGCTTCCTCCAGTCCCGGTGCTTTGGTATCGGGGCGTATGATGCCGGTTTTGAGATACTCGATCCACTCTTCCAACGGGGTGACTGCCGATTTATTGAACTCATTGACGCGAATGAGGAAATATTCGGGAAAGATCTCGGCCGGCAGTTTCCTGACGATGACTCCTTTCTCCTTGGTGGTCACTTGGAGGAAATCTCCGGTATGCACTCCCACGAAAGTGTTCTGACCGTGATACAGGTAGTCGTTGCCCTGCCCTATGTCAAAGTAAAGGATACTGATGGAATATACCTTTTTGACATCCGAGTAAATGCGTCCCAGTCCGATATGCTCGGTGATGGTTTTGGCCACTCCGTAGAGGATACGTTCCAGATAATAAATCTCGCGGGTATTCTGTATTTCTACAATGATGATTTCGTCCTTACTGTTGCGGGCTTTGATGTCTACCCGGTTGAACTTGTCTTCCGGACTCAGCTGGTTGCTTTCGCTCTCAAGAATCTCCAATATACGGATATTCTCTCCCAACAATACGGTAAGGAATCCCTCGAGCACCCCAAAATTAGCCTTATTCCTCAACAGGCGCTTCGCCGCCCAATCAAAGCGTATGTATCTGTCTTTCTGTTCCATATTCATATCCTCCGTTTTCTGCAAATATACGCAATAAAAATGAATGATGATTTATGAATGATGATTTATGAATGATGATTTATGAGTTATGATTTATGAGGTGCGGGGTGTGAATTACGTCCACAAAAATAAGTCATAATTCATAAATCATAATTCAAGAACCCCTTCTTCCGCGTTTTCCGGCAGCCAGCAGGCATTGTCGAACCGGGTCTCCCGCACCCTCCGTTCGGGTGGGGTCTGGGGAGACTTGTCCTCCTCACAGGGCAGATAGCGGCCGGATACGGGATCGTAGACGAATTGCGCTTCTCCCGGATGCCCCAAGTGCTTGAACTTCACTTTCTCCACATGGATGCGCACGACGCCCGTCGCATCATCCCGCTCCACCACCACTCCGAAATCGGCCTTGTTGTAAAAATCGGCCGAACCGTTTATGTCATACATTTCCGGTCGGGGCGTCTGCCCTGTTATCGCATTGCGGTTCATCTTGCGCGGATGAGCCACGAGCACTACCAGGCAGTGGTTTCGGGTGGCAAAGCCGGAGAGCCGGTTGAGCAGGGTCGAGAGATATTGCGTTTCGGTCTGTCCGGGCCGCATGTCGTGTTCGATCCGGTTCAAGGGGTCGATGACAAAGATGCGAATCCCCCGCCTTGCCACCAGTTCCCTACCCTTCGACAGGATGGCATCCACCGTGAAGTCCTCTTTGGGCAGGATATGGCATACGTGCTTTGCCAAGTAACGGGTGATACGCTCGTAAAGCCCCTCCGTCATTCCGAGACCGGGCTGGAAACGCCGGGCGGTGAGCTTCTCCGCCAACTTGCGGAGGTGGTAGACGATCGGGATGTTCTCCGGACTGAAGAAGCCGGCCGGCCAGTCGTGGCGCAGGCAAAGGCGGAGGACGAGCTCGTCCACCCATTCGGACTTTCCGGAGCCGGGAGTTCCGGTCACGATCAGCAGGCGCTGCAGTTCGAGGGTGCAGAGACTGTCGAAATTTTCCCATCCGGTCTCGGCGCCCGGACCGAAGCCGTTTTCGTAAAGGGCACGCAGCTCCACGGCAAGATCGTCGGCCGTGAAAGCGCCCTCAAGCGGCACCTCTTCGGCTTGCGACAGGGCGATGCGGAGACTCTCTACGCCATACTTCACCAGATGCTCGTTGGCATCCTTGCACTCCGGCCCGTAGGTGACGATGCGGCAGCGTTCGGGGCCGAAACGGCGGAGAAGTTCGGCACGCAGCTTCAAGCCTGCGGCATCGGTATCCACGGCGATGTAGATGAGCCGTTTGTTCTCGAAATGGCTCTCCACGAAACGGTCGAGCCAGGTGAGGTTTCCATTGGCGCCGGAGGGCACGGATATGGCATCCGCACGGCCGATGGCGAGAAAAGAGGCGGCATCGAGCTCTCCCTCGGTGACGATGCATTCGGGGGTATCCGCGATGGCGTCGATGTTGTACGGGATAAGCTCGGCACCGGCGACCATCTTGAAATGCTTGGCGCCGCTACGATACTTGACATTGACCAGTGCACCCTCTTCGAAGTAGTTGAAACAAAGGCAGTTCTCCTGCTGTCCGGTCTGCGGCATCGTTTCCGTCTGTTCCGTGAACCGCAGCGCGGCGATGACGGACTGGGGGATGCAACGCTCTTCCACCAGCCAGCGCTCCATCCGTTCGGAGAGCAGCAGCGCGGCGGGATTGAACGTCGGGCGGCGGAAATGTGCCGGCACGGAAGAGGAGGAAAAAGCGGTTTTCCGCTTGCGGGCCTGCCGTTCTTCGCGTTCGCGCAGCTCGGTTTCGTCGGGCACATGGGCGCTCCATCCGCAATGATGGCAGTGGCACAATCCGGTGTCGAGGTTCACGGAAAGGGATTTGTCGCGTTTGTTGCGCCGCAGGTCGTGGCACTGCGGACAGTGAGTCTTTATTTTGCCGCCGGTACGTCCGGAGGTTTCGATGTTGAAAGAATGAAAATTTCTCATATTTGGAAAAAGGCCTCTCCCCGGCCCTCTCCGTGGGAGAGGGAGCAGGGAGATACTCCTGTTTATTAATTAATTAAATAATTGTTTGCTAAACTAACTTAGCCCCCTCTCCCACGGAGAGGGCTGGGGAGAGGCCTCCCACGGTTCTTACCGCCCCTAATCACCGTTTCCGGCACTTGCAAGGACGGTGCTCAGCGTGTCCATGCCTCCGTCTGGTCGTCCCACACCGCCCATGAGTTGGGGCGTGGCGGTGCATCGGCCGGAATGGGGCGTCCCATATAAGTGCGCTGCTTTCCGGCCAGCGTCTCGTAGCGGTAGGGATCGTTTTCTTCTCCGGCATCGGCCGTAATTTGCAGTTGCTTCACCGCCTGCCGCCCTTCATCGGATTTCATCCAGTACATGAACCGCCGTTTGGCATCGCTCAGTCCGGTCACCGTGTGCTCTTCGCCCCGCAGACGGAGAAAGGCGGTAAACGACGGGAGCAGTTGCGGCAGATCGGCGGCAAACTCCACTCCCCGCCCCGACAGGCGTGCCATGTCTTCGCACCACACCTGTTCGGAGGGCAAAAGGGCGATGGCTTCATCCATCGAAAGAACTCCCCTCACACGCTCTCTTGTGAGAGAGTTATTTTCTTGTTCTTCTCTTCTCTGCTCTTCTTTACGCGCGTTATGCAGGAAACGGGAGTTGATTATCAGCGCATTATCCTCCAAGCTCCCCCCGAGTTCCTTCGACATCTCGTCACGTTTGCTCAAGAAATTCTCCATTCTTTTTATCAATCCGACAGAAAAAAACATGCCATTTTCTTCCGAAAAAAGATCATAGTTTTCGATAACGCGAACCACCACCGTTTTTTGTGTGTACCCCAATCTTGACACCAAGCCTGCGGTCTCGGTGACAGGCAGGCTAAAATCTGTCTGCAGCCGCAACAGTTCAATCAAAAGCCAATAGACGCCATATCCTCTCGCCCCTTCTTTTTGGAGAAGTTTTGCTAATTTCGGGTTGGTAGCCGAAGGGGCGTCGTGCTTGAAATAAAAATTCTGCTTCATAAATATATTTTTTAATGACGGACACAAATATCCGGCAGCAAAGCTCGGAAGTTGTTTTCATATATCTGTTACGGTTTTTAGTAACAAATATTTCCTTTTTATTTTGTCACTTTGCACGGTTATTTAAAAAGTGAAATCATTATGAAGAAAAAAAAACTTAAAAAAAGAATCATTTACCAGAGTGATACCGACATGATACGTCGGACAGTTCAGGAAATCAGCCGGATAGCAGGAAGAAACCTTTTGCTCTACCGGTGTCACTGCCATCTCACCCAACGGGAAGTCTACTATCAGACCGGAATCAATTACCCTTTGATCTCCAATTATGAAAAAGAGATAAAAAACATGTGCGTCTACTCGTTCCTGATCACTTTTTATCGGGATACGTGCAGGTATCTCGAGATAGGCGATCCGGAAGGGATCGTACAAATTTCGAACAAGTTGCTGGAGATACTGTTTTAAAGCCTCTCCCCGGCCCTCTCCGTAGGAAAAGCCTCTCCCCAGCCCTCTCCGTGGGAGAGGGAGCTGAGTTAGTTTAGTGATCGATTAATTAATATTAGTGACCGATTAATTGATAAACAGGAGTATCTCCCTACTCCCTCTCCTACGGAGAGGGCTGGGGAGAGGCTTTTATTATTTATCGCTAATCCGTACCGGTTTCTTTGAATTTATCGATTATTATGCTTAAATTTGCCTTTATTATAAAAGGCTGTTTTGCTTCTTAATTCCGGAATGAGGGAGGTTATGGATTAAGAAAAAAGACAAACTCCGATTTTTTATTCCATTAAAAACGAATTTCAAGAGAAACCCATCTATATGAAAGTGTTAATTGTATTCAGAGAAGACGACACAGACAATCTCTTCGTCCCTGTACTCTGCGAAGCCATCCGCAAGCAGGGCATCGACGTGCATTGTTCCGACCGGGATTTCTGGGAAAAGGATGAACCTTATGACATCATCCATTTTCAATGGCCCGAAGAGGCGGTGGGATGGAACTGTACGGACATCTCCGTGATAGACCGTCTGCGGCAGCGCATACGCCACTTCAAAGACGGCGGGAGCAAGATCGTCTATACAAGGCACAACGCCTGTCCGCACTACAATGCCAATCCGGTCATCCGGCAGGCATACGGGCTCATCGAATCGTGCAGCGACGTAGTGGTGCATATGGGGCGATACAGCAAGGAGGAATTTGGAAAGGCGCATCCCGGCAGCCGGAATGTCATCATCCCCCACCATATCTACGAAAACACCTACAACGAAAGCATCTCACGCGAAGAAGCCCGCAGGCACTTAGGGCTTCCGGCCGATAAAATGATCATCACCGCCTTCGGAAAATTCCGCAACCGCGAAGAGATCCGCATGGTGCTGGACGCCTTCTCCGCCTTGCGGAATAAAAGAAAGTTCCTGCTGGCCCCCCGGATGTTCCCGTTTGCCAAACATCCCGGGCAGCGCAATCCGCTGAAAAGGCTCCTTTCGCTGGCCGGCTACTACCTTGTACCGGCTCTGCTCCGCCTGAGAAACATCCGGGCAGGCGCCAACGGCGAACTGATCGACAACGACGAGCTCCCCTACTACATCGCCGCGTCGGACGTGATATTCGTGCAGAGGAAACGGATACTGAACTCGGGCAACGTCCCTTTAGCTTTCCTGTTCCGGAAAGTGGTGGCAGGCCCGGACAACGGGAATGTGGGCGAACTGCTGCGCGAGACCGGAAACCCGGTTTTCTCTCCCGACGACAACGCCGGCATCGTACGTGCGCTGGAACAGGCCGGACGGCTGGCGGAACAGGGCAAGGGAGAAGAGAATTACCGCTACGCCCGGCAGCATATGAATCTCGAGGTGGTGGCAAACGCATATATCGACGCTTATGGCAAGTAATCTCAAGCAACAGCTCTTTTCCGGTGTCTTCTACACCGCGCTCGCCAAGTATAGCGGCATCGTCATCTCCCTCGTCGTGGCCGGAGTACTGGCCCGCCTGCTCACGCCCGACGACTTCGGCATCGTAGCCATCGCCACGGTCATCATCGCCTTTTTCAGCATCTTCACCGACATGGGCATCTCGCCCGCCATCGTGCAGAACAAGGCATTGACGGAGAAAGACCTGTCGGACATCTTCTCCTTCACCCTCTGGATGGGCGCCGGCCTTTCGGTACTTTTCTTCGCCGCCTCGTGGCCCATTGCCGCCTATTACGAAAGCCCCATCCTGCGCACCCTGTGCCAACTGCTCTGCGTGAACCTCTTTTTCGCTTCGGCCACCATCGTGCCCAATGCCCTGTTTTTCAAGAACAAGGAGTTCAAGTTCATCGCCCTCCGCAGCTTCGCCGTGCAGGTGGCCAGCGGCACGGCCGCCGTCATAGCCGCCTTGAACGGCGCGGGACTGTATGCGCTGATCATCAGCCCGATCCTCTCCAGCATCCTCCTTTTCATCATCTCGCTGAAACGCTACCCGCAACACCCCGCGATGACGCTCGGATGGGGCGCCCTCCGCAAGATATTCTCCTACTCCGCCTACCAGTTCCTTTTCAACGTCATCAACTACTTCAGCCGCAACCTCGACAAGCTGCTGATAGGCAAGTACATGGGCATGTCGGAGCTGGGATATTACGAGAAGTCATACCGCCTGATGATGCTGCCGTTGCAGAACATCACCCAAGTCGTCACCCCGGTGATGCACCCCATATTCAGCGATTACCAGAACGACCTGAACCGGCTTGCCTCGGCCTACGAACGCATCCTGCGCCTGCTCGCCTTCATCGGGATACCGCTCAGCGTGCTGCTGTTTTTCACGGCCGAAGAGGTGACGCTGATCATCTTCGGTCAGCAATGGCTGCCGTCCGTGCCGGTGTTCCGCATACTCACGCTCTCGGTCGGCGTACAGATCATCCTCTCCTCCTCCGGAAGCATCTTCCAGGCTGCCGGAGACACGCGCAGCCTGTTCGTCTGCGGGGTATTCTCGTCCGTGCTCAATGTGACGGGGATGCTGCTCGGCATCTTCTGGTTCGGCACGCTGGAAGCCGTGGCATGGTGCATCGTCACCACGTTCTGCATCAACTTCATCCAGTGCTACTGGCAGATGTACCGCGTGACGCTCCGGCGAAGCATGTGGACACTGCTGCGCCAGTTCACATCGCCCATCATTGCAGGCATGCTCATAGCGGCCGCCCTCATCCCGCTACATTACTTGACAAACAACGGGAATATTTTTCTCACGTTTATATTGAAAAGTATCGTAAGTTTCACTATCTTTGGGATTTATATACAAATCACGCGCGAGTATGACCTGATGGGAAAGATACAAAAAATAGCGCACAAACGAAAAAAGTAAAATAACTAAAGAAATCCTTAAAGCAAACAATGAAATTATTATTTCTTATCTTTCACGGATTTGACGAAGCAAACGGTATCAGCAAAAAAATCCGATACCAGACAAAAGCACTGCGCGAATGCGGGGCGGACGTACGGATGTGTTATTACCAGATCACAGACGACGGCAACCGGCGTTGGATGGTAAACGATGAAGTGATAGCCGATCTCGGATCGGGAAAGATGGCAAAGGCCAAAAAAAGGTTTTTCTTTCGTCCCATCTGCGAGTATGCGCAACGCGAAGGCATCGAGCTGGTATACATCCGGTCTTTTCACAACGCCAATCCTTTCACAATCAACCTGATAAAAGAACTTAAACGGCAAGTGAGGCATGTGGTCATGGAAATCCCCACGTATCCTTATGACCAGGAGTACGCCAGCACCGGAATGAAGCTGAAACTCTACATCGACCGCCTGTTCCGCAAAAAACTGGCGAAGCAACTGGACGCAATCGTCACCTTTTCAGCAGCAAAAACCATTTTCGGCATTCCGGCCATACGCATTTCCAACGGCATCGACTTCGATGCCGTGCCACTCAAGCAGCACATGAACGACACTTCGGACGAACTGCATCTGATAGGGGTGGCCGAAGTGCATTATTGGCACGGATTCGACCGCCTGGTGCGCGGACTGGCCGCCTACTACGACCGCGGACGATCCTACAAAGTGTATTTCCACATCGTAGGCGAACTGACGGGCGAACGCGAACGGAAAGAAATACTGCCCCTCATCCGTGAACACGGGCTGGAACCCTACGTCATTCTGCACGGAGCCCGGCATGGCCTCGAATTGGACGAGCTCTTCGAACATGCCGATTTCGGGATAGGCAGCCTGGGCCGCCACCGGAGCGGCATCACCCACATCAAAACATTGAAAAACCGTGAATATGCCGCACGCGGGCTTGCGTTCGCCTATTCGGAAACCGATGAGGACTTTGACGACAAGGCATACGTGATGAAAATTCCGGCGGACGAGACAGCAGTGGACATCGACGGCATAGTGGCCTTCTGCCGGTCGCTGCCGATGACCGGCCGGGAGATACGCGACAGCATCGGAAATCTGTCGTGGAAGTGCCAGATGCAGAAAGTATTGTGCGAAGTAGTGCCGTGCACGAAGACGCCGGCACTGCCTGTTCCACCTCAAAACATCAGAAAAATATGATACCCAAACGAATACACCTCTGCTGGCTGAGCGGCGACCCTTATCCTCAGAAGATACAAAAATGTATCGACAGTTGGAAAATCCATCTGCCGGACTATGAAATCATGCTATGGGACTTGAAACGGTTCGACATCGCGCAAGTGCCCTGGGTAGAGCAGGCCTTTCGGGTCAAGAAGTATGCTTTTGCCGCAGACTACATCCGCCTGTACGCCCTCTACAACTACGGCGGCATTTATCTGGACTCGGACGTGGAAGTCTTGAAGAGCTTCGATCCGTTGCTGGATCTCCCCTACTTCGTCGGTGCGGAAAACGCAGGCACGATCGAAGCCGCCATAATCGGGGCCGAAAAAGGATGCGACTGGATAAAGGCCTGTCTGGACTACTATAAAGGAAGAAATTTCATACAGGAAAACGGACAGATGGATATCCGCATGCTGCCGGAAATCATGAACGAAACCATCCAGCGCTTCAAGCCGGTGGTCAATCTGACGGACAGCAACATCGACGCACTGAAGGGCCTGGATATGGAAAAAGCCGTATATGTGCTGCCCAACGATTTTTTCTCTCCGAAGATATTCGACTCCAGAGAGGTGATCGTCACCGGCAACACCTATGCCATCCATCACTATCAGAATTCCTGGTTCTCACACCAGGCGTTCATTTACTACCGCACGAGAACCTTCTTTATAAAGCTATTCGGATACAATTGTATCCGGCGCATCGAGAAACTGATTCTAAAAAGATAACCTCAAAAAGCAGAATATGAAGAAATGGTACAGCAAATACCTGCAAGTCTACGAGAAACCCTTCTCCTATGCACCGGCGGCAGTCGTCGAAGAAGTGCGCGGCAAACTGGCCGGATTGCAGTCCGAACAGCCACTGGTCACCGTATCCCTGATCGGATACAATGAAGAACGGCATCTGCTGGCCTGCCTGTGGTCGCTGAGCGAGATGCAGTGCCGCTATCCGGTAGAAATCATCGGGGTAGACAACGAATCGAAAGACCGCACGGCCGAGATATACCGGGCCACCGGAGTGCCTTATTACACGGAAACGCGGCACAGCTGCGGTTTCGCACGCCTGTGCGGGTTGAACCATGCAAGGGGAAAATACCACATCAACATAGATTCGGATACCCTGTATCCGCCCCGCTACGTAGAAACGATGGTGGAAGCCCTCGAACGTCCCGGTATCGTGGCCGTCAGCTCACTGTGGAGCTACATCCCCGACAAGGAGCACTCATGGCTGGGACTGAAATTCTATGAATTCGCCCGTGACACGCACCTGTGGCTGCAAGCATTCAAGCGTCCGGAACTGAGCGTGCGCGGACTGGTGTTTGCTTATCGCACCGATCTGGCGCAGAAAACGGGTATCCGCACGGATATCATCCGTGGCGAAGACGGCTCATTGGCACTGGAATTGAAAAAGTATGGAAAGATCGCTTTCGTACGCAAACGCCGGGCACGCGCAGTGACGGGATATGGCACGGTGGGCACTGACGGAACCCTGCTGAACAGCTTTAAAGTACGCGTAGCCGGAGCGATGAAAAACATCACCGGATTGTTTACTCAAAAAGAAAAATATGAGGATGAGGATTCCAACTTGATAAAATAACCGGTAAAACTCATAAAGTATGAAAAGAAGAACACCATACGACAGAGATAATTTGCACATAAAAAAGAGAGACTGGGTATTGGAAGTCGGTCCGGGACACAACCCGTCTCATCGCGCCAACGTTGTAACTGAAAAGTTTACAGACCAGAATTATCACCGATGTGGAGATATGAAGATCTATCCACACCAGATATTTGCCAATGCGGATGGTGAAAACTTACCGTTCAAAGACAAAGAGTTCGATTATGTCATCTGCAACCAAGTGTTGGAACATGTAGAGAATCCCGAAAAATTTATCAGCGAACAATGCCGGGTAGCATCCCGGGGATACATGGAAACTCCCAGCCTGTTGGGGGAATTTCTATTTCCGAAGAAATCGCACCGATGGATTATACTGGATATAGACAATAAACTCGTACTCTTTGAGAAAAGTAAAATGCCCGACCATTATGAAAATAACTATGGTGAGCTATTCCTGAATTACCTGCCTTACCAATCGTTGATATACAAGCTACTCTGGTTTACCGAAGGAGACCTGATGCTGAACCGGTACGAATGGGAAGAAAAAATCGATTTCATCGTAAACCCGACGGATGAATACTATCTGCGCTTTTTTACCAAGCCGTGGAACAAAGAGATGGTAAGGAAACTATACCCGCCACGTAGTCCTTTTAAGGAATTACACAAGACCTTTGCTGCGTTATGGTATATCATGTGGACCAAATTCAGGCACAAATTCTTTGAACGCCACCAACCTATACTTTTAAGCGAATATATGAAAAATAAATAAAGCTACAAATATGAACCATAAACTGATATTTTATTGTATCTGTATGTTGCTGTTCACCTCCTGCATAAAACAAATCAACTTGTATACCGGAGATGATGAACAACATGAAGGCGGCAATAATGATGATGACAAGGAAAAACCTCAGGAACAGACCTATCTTTATCCTTTCGGCAACGAAGTGCAGGGAGATATCACAGCCGGCATCTTCATAAAGGTAAAGGATGCCCCACAAGTTCCACTGAAAGCCGGTATGCCTTGTTTGAAATACAACAAGCCGCTTCTGCTGCTGTTGGTGCAGGACGACTGCAAGCAATCGGCCTACTGCCGCACGTGGGCCGCCATCAACGGAAAGCCGGTATCCAATTCCGACCCGTATCCCACCCCCACCGTTCAGGAACCGGATAAAACGGCACAACTATATTACAACTCCGCCCATCTGAGAAAAGGAGACCTTCCACCCAATGTACTCCCTGCCGTCCGCACTTTGGGAAGCACTGACGGAACGGGGAAAGAGGTCAGGTTCGCATTCACCACCACCCTGTCCGCAGAAGAAGAGTGGATGGACCAAGACGTGGATGTGAATCCCGGATACGAGAAGGATTATTACCGCTTTTTCATGAAAAGAGGGCTGAGCTGGGACGAAATAAAAGAGATGCTGAACTACGGTGTCGGAATCGCCTTTCATGATGTAATGGCCGAAAACGTAAACGACGTGGAGGAAATCAAACAGCATTACGGCATAGCGCAAAGCAAAATACAGGAACAACTGGCAGGGAGAAAATGCAAGATGCTGGCCCGCCCTAATGGAAACGACACCTATATAGATGCCGCCCTGCAATATGAAGATATCCGAACCATGGCAACCGAATCGAACGGAGAAGACTTATACCCGTTCAGAGCAATAGAGAGCCTGGACAAAGTGGCGCTCAACAGATCGTTCGAAGAGGTACAGGAAAACATAAAAGACGAAATACGGCAGCAACGAAGAGCACCCGAGAGGAACCGCAAAGCCGTCCATATAGGCGTGCACAACACCGACAATGACTGGATAAAGTTGCTCGAATGGATCAACGATAACTACGGGAAAGACGGTGACGACTCCGTCTGGTTCCCCTCACAGGAAGAGTATTACGAATACAATTATTATCGCACGCACGGAAATGTGAAAGTCGAACAGACTGACGAACATACCATCAAGCTGACCGTACACTTGCCAATCGGGGAATGCTTCTATTACCCTTCGGTCACCGTCAATCTGAGCGGTCTGAAAAAAGAAGATATCGTCTCCGTCGAAACGGATGATGCCGTCAGCGGGCTTTCCTACAATAACTTCGAAGAAGGAATCATGCTGAACATCGACTGCCGGAAACATTTGGCAGAACATGCCACCCACTTTGTAGAGCAATACGAGAAAGACCGAAGCAATGCCTCCAACAAAGCGGATGCCCTCTACTTCGTGGGGATGCTGAAAGACTCGGAAAGAAAAACCGCATTACTCAACAGAATACAATAAAAATAATTACCCGGCAGAATAATATAATGAAACAGATATGCCATGAATACAAAAAATATATACCATGAATAATTCCCTTTGGATCGAAATCATCTTTTGGACAGCCCTTTTCATCGTGTTCTACACCTATTTAGGTTATGGCATCGTGCTCTGCCTGCTCGTCAAGCTCAAAGAGCTTTTCGTGAAGCCCGTGAGACGCGTGCTGCCGGCAGCAGACCGGGATCTGCCCGAAGTGACCCTTTTCATCACCGCCTTCAACGAAGAGGACATCGTAGACGAAAAGATGGCGAACTCCCTCGAACTGGACTATCCCGAGGAGAAACTGCACATCGTGTGGGTGACGGATGGCAGCGACGACGGCACGAACGAGCGTCTGCGCACCCGTTGGGAAGGGAAAGCCACCGTCTTCTTCCAACCCGAACGGCAGGGAAAAACCGCCGCCATGAACCGGGGGATGAAACTGGTGGATACCCCTATCGTCGTGTTCACCGACGCCAACACGATGGTGAACCGGCAGGCGGTCCGCGAAATCGTGCTCGCTTTTGAAGATCCGTGCGTAGGCTGCGTGGCCGGAGAAAAACGCATTGCCGTACAGGCAAAAGACAATGCCGCCTCCGGAGGAGAAGGCATCTACTGGAAATACGAATCCACTCTGAAAGCGCTCGATGCACGGCTGTACTCCGCCGTAGGAGCTGCGGGAGAATTGTTTGCCGTGCGCCGGGAGCTGTTTGCAGAAATGGAACGCGACACGCTGCTGGACGATTTCGTATTGTCGCTGCGCATCGCCATGCAAGGATACATCATCGCCTACTGCACGGAAGCATATGCCATCGAAAGCGGTTCGGCAGACATGCGCGAAGAAGAAAAACGGAAAGTACGCATCGCCGCCGGCGGACTGCAATCCATCTGGCGGCTACGCCCCCTGCTGAACCCGTTCCGCTACGGGATACTGAGCTTCCAGTACGTATCCCATCGGGTGCTGAGATGGTCCGTGACCCCCTTCCTGCTGTTCCTGCTGCTGCCGCTCAATGCGCTGCTCCTGCTGATGAAGGGGCTTGCAGGTGATTCCTGCACCTTGTACGGTGTCCTGTTGGTACTTCAAATCCTGTTCTACGTCCTCGGCCTGTGGGGTTACTATCTGTCTACCAAACAGATAAAGAACAAGCTCCTGTTCATCCCCTACTACTTCCTCTTCATGAACGTCAACGTACTGAAAGGAATCGGCTACCTGAAGAAAAAACGCGGAACAGGCGTGTGGGAAAAAGCCAAAAGAAGTTCCGAATCATGATTCATAAGTCATAAATCATAAGTCATAAATCCTATAAATCTATACACACATGAACAGAATATTGCATCATCCGCAAAACGCCCGGAGAATTCTCCGGATAACGGCCGATACAATGCTATTGGTCTCGCAGGAAGGCGTTTGCATAGACATCGACACACACAGCGATCTTTGGTTTTTGAAGGAGGAGCTCCTCCTGGGAAAGAACGTATTCGACCTGTTGCCCCTGCACACGCGGGAGAAGCTGGTACCGACTTTCCGGAGCGTAATCGACGAACAAAAAACCGTCAGCCGGAATTACAGGCTGGAGCTGCCGGACGGCACCTATTATTTCAAGTGCATCATGCATCCGTATGACGACATGGTGCTATGCCAATACCGGGACATCACTGCACGGAGCAACGTCAAACTGCAACTGGAACGCACAAACCGCGAGCTGAAAGCCATCCAGAAAGCAGCGCAGATCGGCCGGTGGAAATATGCCAGCAATGAACGCATCTTCTACTATCAAGGCTATACCGATATCCTCTGTTCCGAAGAATTGCAGTCCATCCCCATCGACCGCTATTGTGAGCTGGTGGTGGAAGAAGACAAGGCCGTGTTTGCCCAATGGCTCGAGAACAACGAACGGCAACCCGACGAGAATGGCGCAAGCTACCGCATCAGCCACAAAGGCAGCATCTATTACCTGCAAATCCAGACCTGCGTCCGGGAGGAACAGCCCGACGGCACGTACTATATAGAAGGCTATATACAGAACGTGACGGACATACAACGCCACCGGAATGACATCAACACCCTCACACATGCCATCGACAATGCCAAAGAGAGCATATTTGCCGCCCGCGAAGACGGCACGCTGATATTTACCAACAGGCTGTTCCGGCAGAACCACAGGATACAGGGCGACCGGGAACTCAGCTCTTATAAGATTTACGAGTTGGCAGGAGACATGTCCGGCTCGAATGCCTGGCAACGCAGATGTGAACAGACGAAAGAGAAAAACTACACCGACTTCATCGCCTATCATCCGGTGCCGGACAATACGGAAATACAAGCTTTTGAAGGGACGATGTATCATGTCACCAGTGATGAGGGCGAGGTCAGTTATTGGTCGTTCACGCATGACATTACGGAACGCCTGCGCTACGAGTCGCAGATCAAACGGCTGAACCGGATCATGGACACCACGATGAAGAATCTCCCGGCAGGCATCGTTGTGAAAGATATCAATAACGACTTCCGCTACGTATACCGCAACCGGGAAGCGTATACTCAGGAAGCATATAACCGGAAAGCATCTGATCAGGAAGCATCCGATCAAGGATCATGCAGTCAGGAAATATTCAATCAGGAAGCATCTGACCGGAAAATATCTGATCAGGAAGCATCCGATCATGGATCATACAGTCAAGGATCATCCAGCCGGAAAATATCCAATCAGGAAGTCAGCACGGAAAATGCCATCGGTAAAAACGATTTCGATTATTATCCGCCGGAACTGGCCGAACAGAAACGGAAAGAGGACATGGAAATTGCAGCCACCGGAACAGGCAAACACTGGATATTGGAAGGCAAAGACGAAAACGGCAACCTCCTCATTCTGGACAAACAGAAGATAAAGGTAGACAGCAAAGACTTCTCACCGGTCATCATCAGCATCGAATGGGACATCACCCAACTGGAACTGATGAAACGCGAACTGCAGGCCTCCAAAGAGAAAGCAGAAACATCGGACAAGCAGAAATCGGCTTTCCTTGCCAACATGAGCCATGAGATACGTACTCCGTTGAATGCCATCGTAGGTTTCTCCCGCATCATCGCCGAAAGCGAAGATGCCGACGAGAGGAAAGCATACTACGAAATCGTAGACGCCAACAACGAACGGTTACTGCAACTCATCAACGAGATACTCGACCTGTCGAAAATCGAATCGGGCATCGTGGAGTTCTCCTCCGGCCCCGTGAAACTGCACAAGCTCTGCAAAGAGATATACGATGCACACATATTCCGTACACTGGACGGAGTGGAACTGATCTATGAACCATCGGACGAGATACTTGTTATCGATTCGGACAAGAACCGCATCTTCCAGGTGATTTCCAACCTGATAGGAAACGCCTTTAAATTCACCAAAGAAGGGAGCATCAGCTACGGATACCGGCGGGAGGGCGAACGGATCGTTTTCCATGTGACGGACACCGGCACGGGCATTGCTCCCGACAAGGTGGGAAAGGTCTTCGAACGTTTCATGAAGCTGAACAGCACCGCACAAGGCACGGGGTTGGGGCTTTCCATCTGCAAAACGATCATCGAACGGCTGGGTGGCGGGATCTCCGTAACCTCGGAGCCGGGCAAGGGAAGCACATTCAGCTTTTGGCTACCGGCAAAGGAGGTAGAGAATCCGGAAGATACCTGTCCGGAGCTATTTGCCGATGCCCCGCCCGCAAACCCGGAAAACGGCAATCCGGGAGGTGCCAATTCGGGAGGTGTCAATTCGGGAGGTGCCAATTCGGGAGGTGTCAAGCCTACCCTCCTCATCGCCGAGGATACAGACAGCAATTACGAACTGCTGCATGCCATTCTCGGAAAGATGTATAACTTGGTACGTGCCCGGGATGGCATGGAAGCCGTTACCTTATTCGATGAAATCAAACCGGATCTGATTCTGATGGATATCAAAATGCCGAATCTGAATGGCCTGGAAGCTACAAAAATCATCCGCGAACTTTCTCCAAAAGTGCCTATCATCATGCAGAGTGCATTCGCCTACGAATACGACCGGAATGCCGCCAAGGATGCCGGTTGCAATGAATTCATAACGAAGCCGATAGCGCAGGACAAGCTGAAGATGATAGTGAAAAGGCTGCTTTATTCAGTTAAAAGCCTTGTTCAGTTGAAAGTTGAGAGTTGAAAGTTGAAAGTTGCTATGCAGCGTGGCAGTATTTATTCAGTTGAAAATTGAGAGTTGAAAGTTGAAAGTTACTATGCAGCGTGGCAGTATTTATTCAGTTGAAAGCCTTATCCAGTTGAAAGTTGAGAGTTGAAAGTTGAAAATTACTATGCAGCGTGGCAGTATTTATTCAGTTGAAAATTAGGAGTTGAAAGCTGCCATGCAATATGACAGTATTATTTAGTTAAAAATTAAGAATTAAGTAACGAACATAAAACTTCCCCTCCCTTCGGGGAGGGGGCAGGGGGAGAGGCCCATGGGAAAAAAAGCCGTATCAAAACTATTTTATCACCTATCCATCTTATCAACCTTCCTATTGGCAGGTATTACCCTTGCCGGAGCTTTCTCCGGCCAACTGTCTCCTGCCGGACACATCCGCTTTGCCTTTATCGGCTTGGCATTGCCCGTATTGCTGCTGATCAACTTCGCAGCACTTATCTATTGGGCTATACGGCTACGTGTCTGGCTACTCATCCCCCTCATCGCCATCTTAGGCAATTGGGGATATCTGAGCCGGGTCATCCGGTTCTCTTCTCCGCCCCCCTCCCTCGCGGCATTCACCATCGCCACTTACAACGTAGATGCCTTTAATGGAGATCAGACCGGATATTCCTGCAAAGAAATAGCCCGGTATATGGAAGAACAGCACGCAGATATCCTCTGCATGCAGGAGTTCGGCAGCAATCGCGAATTCAATGTAGATAGTGTGAAAAAAGCCTTTTCCACATGGCCTTATTACTCTATTCCCCAAGCTCCCGCCGGAACACCGATCCTGCAACTCGCCGTATTCAGCAAGTATCCCATACTCAGCCAGCAACTCATCACATACCCCGACAGTAAAAACTGTAGCATGTGGTGCGACATCGACATCAACGGAAAACGTATCCGGATATTCAACAATCACCTCCAGACAACCGAAGTAAGCAGCAACAAACGGACGCTGGAAAAGGAACTTAAAAAAGACAATACCACCGGAACCGAACATGCCATCCTCAAACTCACCGACGGACTGGAAGAGAACTTCGTGAAACGTGCCGCCCAAGCAGAGCATATGCACAAGCTGATAACCGCCTCCCCCCACCCCACACTGGTGTGTGGCGACTTCAACTCCCTGCCCTCGTCATATACCTACCACACCATGAAAGGCAACCGTCTGAAAGATGGCTTCCAAACCTGCGGCCACGGTTACATGTACACCTTCCGCTATTTCAAGAGACTGCTCAGAATCGACTATATCTTCCACAGCGAGGAGCTGGAAGGACTGGATTACTTCTCTCCGGAGCTGGATTACAGCGATCACAATCCGGTGGTAATGCGGATGAAGATCAAGTAAACGGAAAGGATATCCCGACCCCTTATAAATAAAAAGCCCACGCTACAACTATCTGTAACGTGGGCGATTTCATTCTATGACTCTATGTGAAATCCTTACTTAGGAATGCCTACATATACATTATCAATCTGACAAGTAGTCGTGAGTCCGGTAGCGTTGTCGCCGATATAACGGAAACCGACGTAGATCGTCTGACCGATATACGATGCTAAATCCACACTATACGAAGTAAATGACTTGTCATTTGTTTTGTCTAAGTTGTCCGGAGTGACATCGACCCAGGTAGCCGAAGATATGCTTGACGGATCACCGTTGAAGTCGGTAGAAATCATCAGCGTAAACACATCTCCTGCCAGATATCTGTACTCAAAATCAAAGTTCAATACCATCTCCTTCTGCATGACCAGTGCCGGAGTAATCAACCATGTCTCCAACTCGCCGTTGTTATAGGCTGTGATATTAGCATATCTGTTATTCTGATACGATCTGTACTCCCAAGATTTTTCACCTTTCACCTTGCTGTTGCACCAGCCCTCCAAAACAACATTGTCATAATCTTTCCCTTTCTCAAAGTCTTCATTCACCAAGATATCCGGAATGTCGCTCGGAAGGGTTACAGTCCACGCACTCTTATCATTGTCTACCACCGCACGTGCCTCTTTCACGACAGTCGAAGTCTCTGATACTTCACGGGCAATATGGATGTTGTCCAACTGGATAGTGGTCGTTTTTGTATCGGCAGCACCCGAATATTTGAATGCAATATTGATAGCCTTTCCTTCATATGAAGATAAATCCATCTCACCGGCAGGCCCTAACTTGCCATAGGCATTGTCCGGTTCTTTAGGGATGTCAAAATTTTCGGTGACATCCTCCCACGTAGTGTATTTGGAAGTCACATCCGAGCTTGAACCGGAAAAGTCTTCGGAGATGAATACTTGTAGACAATCTCCTTTGTAATATCCGACACAGACGTCAAAGCTCAATTTATCCCCTTTTACCACCGTATACTTGGGAGTGATAAGCCAGGCTTCGGTAGTTTCGGCATCACCGTTCGCCATCTGGGTATATGCATTTCCACTGTATATCTTGTTTATCCAAGTCTTCTCACCGGTAAAATAATTCATCCAGCCGTCAATCTCCGTATTGGCCCCATTTACAAAGTTTCTTTGAAAATCTTCATTAAAGCCTACTTCATCAGAATAAGATGTCTTAAGCAGATTATATTTAATGGTCGCTTCCGAACCCTTTTCTGCCGTATAGTAGGTAGAATTCATCCATTTCTCCAGATTTATCTTAGCAGGAGCCGTAGGATCATCGGAATTGTCTTCACCATCAAGAAATCCGCCTGTCGATGTGTAATCACCGGCGTAAGTCAATTCTAATTTCAATACGTTTCCCGGACTATATTCTTTCATTCCGTCAAATTCGGGTTCATGGTTACATGAAACGAATACAAGCGCCAACGCTGCAGTTGCCAATATTATTTTTTTCATACTTGTTATATTCTTTATTATCATAAAATTAGAATCTGATCTTCATACCCATAGACCAAGTACGACCGAAACCATAGAACACAGTTGCGTCTTTCCATCCGTGACCACCGGTCTTTGCACCATTGTCCGTAGCATCGGTAATATACTGCTCATTCAACAGATTGTTGCAATTGGCTGTCCAGGTTGCATCGATACCGCCAAGATTGAACTTGTAGCTGATACCCGCATCAAAAGTAAAGAAAGAAGGGATACGCCAAGGTTGTGCCACATCTACCGGATCTCCATTCAAAGTGCTGGTAGTAATCAGACCTGCAATATCGTATTCAGAATAGTTACGTCCATTGAATAATCCGCCTACAAAGACACGAAGACCTTTCAGCACCTCATAATTCACATCCAGAGATGCCGTTGTCTGGGCAGCGTTACCAATCTTCACCCCTTTTGTATTCATCAGCAACCGTGCATGCTCGTCCGAGCCGGGAGTTACCGGTTTCATACTTTTATCAACGGCCTGGCCTTGTCCGTCATACATATAACCCAATACATTGTCTTTCGTCATAGTCCAATCACCGAAAGAGAACATACCGTTGATTGTCAGCGAACGGACCGGACGCAGAGTGAAGTCCAACTCGATACCCTGGTGCAATTCACCCACACCGTTCAAGTATACGTAAGAACTTTCCTGCGATACCGACAGGCGCTTTTGAATTGTACGGTCGTCCCAAGTGGTACGGTACAGATTCAAATTGGCGGAGAAAATAGAAGAAACGAATCCGTAACCCAGTTCAAAAGAGAAAACACCTTCGTTCTTACAATTAGGATTGAGCGCATTGCTTGTCTGGGAATTAAGGAAAATACCACCTGAGAAATAAGGAGTACGGGAGTAGTAGCCGATGTTGGCAAATACGTTATGATGGCTGTCGATATTATAGTTTACACCACCTTTTACTCCATAACCGACTTTCGTTTTCTTTGCAGACTTTTCATTGTCTGTATAGAAATAACCCTTACGCCAGTTCGAAGCGGCATTCACGTTTCCGGATACGATAACGGATAACTTATCCTGAGAATATTCAGCCTGTCCGAAAGCACCGTATTGTGCTATATAGCTGTCAAAGTTACGGTAAACAACGTCACCTACCCCTAAGCGCTCGTTCTGCCAGGCGATATCATCCTTTTTATATCCTACATTTTTTCTATCCGGATCGACAATAAAGTCTCCTCCCAACAGATCTACAATTTCAGCTTTGTGTCCGCCGTTATAGTAACGGAGGTCTATACCACCCTGCAGGTTCAGGTAATCATTCACCTGGTTGGTATAAGTTGAAAGAAGTCCGTACCACAAGTGAGTATTCATGTTTTTGGCCAAAGCGACTTTACTTCCATTGTCGGAAGCCGCGTTTTCTTCCATAATAGCAGCATAATTCATCGTTCCGTCTATCCTGCGATAAGTGGTATTCGGGATACCGGCTGTTGCCCCGTAAAGGCTGCTGGTATTACCTACACCCCGATATCCGAAGCCGTCGCCAATAGACATATACACGGAAGAAGAAAGGCTCGACTTGCGATCGATATCCCAAACGTGATTCAAAGAAATCTGTGGCTTATGGTAAGAGTTATAGCTGGTACCGGTCATGCCTTTACCATTAATGTCATATCCGTAAGCAGCATTATAGCGATAGCCCAAACCTTGATTTACCTTCTTCTGCTTGTCCCACTCTTCGATGGTCAGCTCGTCATAACGCTTATTGTGAGTTTGGGGAGCACCCGTTGCTGTCAGAGACAGAGAATGACTGTCACCGATACGCTTGGATATATTAATAAACCAGGAATATGCGTCAAACTCACATCCTTGGATATATCCGTCACCCCATGTCTTAGAACCTAAAACAGAAAAGGCCCAGCCATCCTTTGTCAATCCGGAAGAAAGGCTGAACAATACTTTATTATATCCGTCATTACCCATACCATAGGATAATGTACCGCCTTTTTGCGCATCGGTAGAGTTTGTTATAACATTGATAGAACCACCCACCGACGGGGAAGAAAGCTTAGAAGCACCCAATCCTCTTTGCACCTGCATAGAACGGGTTACATCAGACAAGCCTGCCCAGTTGGACCAGTAGATACCTCCCCATTCCATATCATTCATAGGGACACCGTTAATCATCACTCCTACATTGGAAGTACCGAAACCGCGGACGGTTACACGGGATTCACCAAAACCACCGTTGTCTTTGGAAGCATATACGCCCGGAGTGGATTTCAATATCTCCGGAAATTCTTGTGTTCCCAACTTTTCCGAGATAAATACCGGGTCGACCGTAGATACCGCCACCGGAGTTTTACGTGAAATGGCAATGGACGAAGTAATCGTCACGTCATTCAACATCACTGCATCCTGTTCCAGTTTCACAATACCTAAATCCACAGAAGCGCCTTTCTGCGTTACTCTCTTTTTCAGGTCCTTGAAACCTACATACTTAAATAGTAACGTTGCATTGGGAGCGACACTTTGCACAAAATGACCGTCAAGATCGGTGACAGTTCCTTGTGAAGTACCTTCCACCATAATGGCCGCACCAACCAATGGCTCACCGGTTTCTGCATCCACGACTTGACCTTTCACTGTAGTCTGGGCAAAAGCCGTAGCAGCAGAGCATACTGTCAGTATTGCAACCAGCAGAAAATGAATTAGATGTCTTCTCATAATTCTGTTTGTTAGTTAATAGATTTTATTAATTAATAATGTTTTGAAGCGCAAATATAATTAATAAGATTTAGAACTACATTACATTTCCATTTCAAATTTTAAGGATGGTCAACATTTTATTGCATTCTAAAACAAAAAAAGCCCCGCAGACAATCTGCAGGGCTTTCTATTTAAAACTGAACGAGTTAGAAATCTATCAAACTGACATCGATATCAATCATTCATTAGCTTTCTATAACGTACACGCTTAGGCTCTTCATTTCCGAGACGTTTCATCTTGTTTTCTTCATATTCAGAATATGAACCTTCAAAATAGAATACATTGGAATCGCCCTCGAAAGCAAGGATGTGGGTACAGATACGGTCGAGGAACCAACGGTCGTGCGAAATGACCACGGCGCATCCGGCAAAATCCTCCAGACCTTCTTCAAGTGCACGAAGCGTATTCACGTCGATATCATTGGTAGGCTCATCGAGAAGCAGCACATTGCCCTCTTCTTTTAATGCAATAGCCAGGTGCAAACGGTTACGTTCACCACCGGAAAGCATTCCGCAGAGCTTTTCCTGATCGGCACCGGAGAAATTGAAACGTGAAAGATAAGCACGTGCATTGATATCACGCCCACCCATGCGAATCAGTTCGTTACCTCCGGAAATTACCTGATAAACAGTCTTGTTGGGATCGATATCCTTATGCTGCTGGTCTACATAGGCCACCTTTACAGTCTCTCCTACCTCAAATTCTCCTTTATCCACCGTCTCAAGTCCCATGATAAGCCGGAAAAGGGTAGTCTTACCGGCACCGTTAGGACCGATCACCCCGACAATGCCATTGGGAGGAAGCATAAAGTTGAGATCATCGAAAAGCAACTTCTCACCATAAGCCTTGGCTACATGTTTAGCTTCAATAACCTTGTTTCCTAAACGGGGACCATTCGGAATGAAAATTTCAAGTTTCTCTTCTTTCTCTTTCACATCCTCGTTCAACAGTTTGTCATAAGAGTTCAGACGAGCTTTACCTTTGGCCTGACGAGCCTTAGGAGCCATACGCACCCACTCCAGCTCACGTTCAAGAGTCTTACGGCGTTTGCTGGCAGTTTTCTCTTCCATTTCCATGCGTTTGGTCTTCTGGTCCAGCCAGCTGGAATAATTTCCTTTCCAGGGGATACCTTCGCCACGATCCAACTCCAGAATCCATCCGGCTACATGATCGAGGAAATAGCGGTCGTGCGTTACGGCGATTACCGTACCCTCATACTGTTGGAGATGTTGTTCGAGCCAGTCGATAGACTCCGCATCCAAGTGGTTGGTAGGCTCATCGAGAAGGAGTATATCCGGTTTTTGAAGCAACAAACGACAAAGAGCCACGCGACGGCGCTCACCCCCTGAAAGGTTTTCCACCAACTGGTCTTCGGGCGGACAACGGAGTGCATCCATCGCACGCTCCAGTTTACTGTCAAGATTCCATGCATCCGTAGCATCGATGATATCCTGCAATTCTCCCTGGCGCGCAAAGAGTTGGTCCATTTTATCTTGATCCTCATAATATTCGGGTAAGCCGAATTTCTGATTTATTTCTTCATATTCATTCAGAGCGTCTACAATAGGTTGTACTCCTTCCATTACGATTTCCTTCACGGTCTTCGTATTATCCAAATGAGGTTCCTGAGCCAGATAGCCTACCGAATATCCCGGTGAAAAGACCACCTCACCCTGATATGATTTTTCCAGTCCTGCAATAATCTTCAACAAAGTAGATTTACCCGAACCATTCAAACCGATGATACCGATCTTTGCCCCATAAAAAAAGGAAAGGTAAATGTTCTTCAGCACTTGCTTGTTATTCTGGAAGGACTTACTCACTCCCACCATTGAGAAAATAATCTTTTTATCGTCTACTGTTGCCATACAATTATAATAATGTAAAACGTAATTTTGGGCAAATGTACACAAAATCTTCGATATTCATATCCGTTCCACTAAAAACAAAGTATTCTTCCCTACCCTCAAAGCATTCTTCTCCCCTCTCTCATCCACATTAACATCTTTAACAGTTCATCTTAAAAGACATTCCTCTCATTTGCAACAATCTATACTTTTATGGTATAATAATCTATACTATTGCATAGTAATAATCTATATTTAACACTCCATTAAGTATATACTTTTAATATCTCGGTATAACGACCAATATAAGATGCTATAAATAAACATTTTATATTCAATTCTTATTATTTCCCGTCCAACCATAATCCTAAAAGTGCTTTTGCATCCAATCTGCTTAACTTGCTATTTCAACAACTATAAAATGAATGTATTGTCATAGCTATTCTAAAAAACATTCAAATTATTTTGGTATTTATAAAAAACTCTCTATCTTTGCACCCGCAATCAGGAAATAACTGATTTGCAATAAGGATTGATTCGCTAGC
>OGPT01001159.1_pt1 | contig 25300 bp, 20 predicted proteins | sample 1552951 | NCBI WGS metagenome assembly OGPT01 (sample SAMEA2580224, study PRJEB22360) | human gut metagenome | biome: human gut; feature: human-associated habitat; material: faeces | place: Denmark | collected 2008/2010
GCCAATTTATCGGCCGAACATTCTTTACCGGGGCTGAATCTTGCGAAGTCGGCCTCTCAAGCTTTGTTGGCGAATATCGACTATTTGTCCGATAGCTATGGGATGGTAGGTATTCGTTTACAAGGGGATTATCCTATTATGAAACAATATAATCTGTCTTTGTCAGTTCAATGGCAGGCCGCATATTATAAAAAAAGTGGAACGACCCGGTCTGTCGCTTGTTCACTGGGCATCTTTTTCTAACAAATAAAAACAATTAAGCATATGAAAATTAAATTTATGGTCGCTGCAACCTTAATAGCAGCTTTGGTAACTACTACTTCTTGTGGAAACAGTAACAAACAGAGTCAGTCCGAAAAAACGGAGCTGGCAGCTCCGGCGGCATTAAGTGTCGATAACCTGTTGGCACATGCCGATTCATTGGCTAACCGGGAGGTGACTATAGAAGGTATCTGCACGCATACCTGTAAGCATGGAGCTACAAAAATCTTCCTGATGGGCAGTGATGATACCAAAACGATTCGTGTGGAAGCCGGACCGCTGGGTTCATTTGACACTAAATGTATCAATGCCATTGTCACAGTGACCGGGACATTGAAAGAACAGCGGGTAGATGAAGCCTATTTGCAAAACTGGGAGTCTAAATTGAAAGCGCAGACCGAAAAATCTCATGGCGAAACAGCTGCCGGATGTGATTCGGAAAAGAAAGCGCGTGGCGAAACAGCTAATACTCCTGAAGCCCGTATTGCAGACTTTCGTGCAAAAATAGCGGAAAGAAAAGCTGCCACCGGAAAAGATTACCTATCATTCTATTATATGGAAGCAAGTTCTTATGAAATCGCGGAATAAAGGTACTGTATTTCGCAAATGGAGCCGGATCATCCACCGTGATTTATCTTTCTTCTTTGCGGGAATGATTTTGATTTATGCTATTTCGGGTATCGTGATGAACCATAGGGATAGCATAAATCCTCATTATACAGTGACACGAACGGAATATAAGATAACAGAGGACCTGTCGGATAAAAGTAAAGTCAATGAGAAAGTGATTTTGGCTTTGCTGGAACCTTTGAACGAAGCCGGAAATTTCACTAAATATTATTATCCAAAGCCGGATCGGATTAAAGTTTTTCTGAAAGGTGGTTCGAGCCTGGTGGTTAATACCCGGACAAAGGATGCTGTTTACGAAGGAGTGAAGCGTCGTCCGCTGATTTCTTCCATGGTACAGCTTCATTTCAATCCGGGTAAATGGTGGACTTGGTTTGCCGATGCCTTTGCTGTCAGTCTGATTGTTATCACCGTCAGCGGTATGGTGATGATAAAAGGTCCTAAGGGATTATGGGGTAGAGGAGGGATCGAGTTGGTGGGCGGTATCCTGATTCCTATTCTTTTCCTGATGTGTTTCTAGTAACAAACAAAAAATGATTTATAAAGCATGAGTGCAATTATAGAATGTAAGAACCTGACCCATTATTACGGTCAGCGCAAGATTTATGAGAACTTGAGCTTTGAAGTGCCTCAAGGACGTATCTTGGGGCTATTGGGTAAGAATGGCACAGGGAAAACGACGACCATTAATATATTGAGCGGTTATCTTCAGCCGCATTCGGGCGAATGTCGCATCTTTGGTGAGAACATTCAGACCATGGATCCTGCTTTACGCAGGAACATCGGTTTGCTGTTGGAGGGGCATGTCCAATATCAGTTTATGAATATCACACAGATAGAAAAGTTTTATGCTTCTTTTTATCCGGGACAATGGAAGAAAGAAGCTTATTATGACTTGATGAACAAATTGAAGGTAGCTCCGGGACAACGTATTTCGAGAATGTCGAACGGACAGCGTTCGCAAGTGGCATTAGGGCTGATTCTGGCACAAAATCCGGAGTTGTTAATTCTGGATGACTTCTCTTTAGGACTTGATCCGGGTTATCGTCGTCTTTTTGTAGATTATTTACGTGATTATGCCCGTTCCGAGAACAAGACGGTTTTTCTGACTTCCCATATTATTCAGGATATGGAGCGGCTGATTGATGATTGTATTATTATGGATTATGGTTCTATCCTTATCCAGCAACCTATTGAAACGTTGATGAAAGGGTTGAGAAAATATACTTGCACTGTCCCTGAAGGTTATCAGCCTCAATTGCCGGTGACTTGCTATCATCCGGCTGTTATTCGTCAGACTTTGGAAACATATTCTTTTTTGCCCCCTTCGGATGTCGAGGGGCTATTGAAGGAAAATCAAGTTCCCTTTACTGGTTTGCAGCACGAAAATGTAAGTCTGGAAGATGCCTTTATCGGTCTCACCGGAAAGTATTAATAATGTAAATAAATAGAGAAGAAATATGATACAAGCCATATTTTATAAAGAGTGGATAAAAACGCGCTGGTATTTGTTGCTGGCAACCCTTTTTATGATAGGAATCACAGGATATTCCATGCTTCGTATTGGTCGTACCATTGCCATACAGGGAATCGATCATTTATGGGTGGTAATGGTCCAGAAGGATGCTATATTTATCGATCTGTTACAATTTGTTCCTTTACTGACCGGTATATTGCTGGCAGCCGTACAGTTTTTCCCTGAGATGCAACGCAAGTGTTTGAAACTTACCTTACATTTACCTTATTCACAGAAGAAGATGGTCATGGCTATGTTAGCCTTTGGAGTACTTGCGCTGTTTACATGTTTTGCTACGAGTTTTATTATCATGGGAGTTTATTTGCCGCAACACTTTACAAGTGAGCTGGTACAGCGTATCTTACTCTCGGCTGCTCCGTGGTTTTTGGCCGGATTTGCCGGGTATCTGCTTGTTTCATGGATTTGCCTGGAACCTACATGGAAGCGGAGGGTCTTGAATCTGATTATTGCCGCATTGATTTTTCGTGTCTATTTCCTGGCTCCGGGAGCAGAGGCTTATAACAGTTTCTTGCCCTGCCTGACACTTTATACGCTGCTTATCGCTTCTCTTTCATGGATTTCTGTGGTACGGTTCAAAGCCGGTAAGCAAGACTAACCGAATGTTTATTACTAAAAAAATTAAACGAACATGATTCGATTCAGCAAAATGTTTTTTTATGTTACTGTGGCTGTGCTGCTTGTATGGCAGTTGCCTTGGTGCTATGCTTTTCTCACATTGAAGCCTGCCAAGACTCCTTTTACTATGTATAGTTCCGTGCTTGGTGATTTTGTCATTACGCAACTGGATGAGAATAAGCAGCTTCACCGTTATGATACGAAAGGCAATACATATACACAACAACAGGTCGACAGTCTGTTACCTTCTCTTTACGTACGTCAGCTTACGGCAGACGAACGTTTTCCCGATACCATTTGCGGTAGGGCAGTTAGTCCGAAAGACATCCAGTTGACTAACTTTACTTTCAAGAGTGTGCCGTCAGCTATCAATGCTCCCCAGACAGGACTTTATTTCCTGATGGAGTCCATGTCCAAGCGGGTGGATTTGAAAATGCCCGAAGATGCTTTTCGCTTTACCGATAAAGGTATCGAATTTATTCGTATGGAGACGAATCGTATAGATGAGGCGAAGAGTGAATTGTTTACGGAGATGCTGGTTCAGAAAGGGTTTGCTTTTCCCGCAAGCTATGCTTCGGGCAATCCGACTACCCGTAAAGACTATGATGAGGGGTATCTGGTTTTGGATGCCAACCATAAACTGTTTCATCTGAAGTGTACCAAGGGACGTCCGTATGTGAAACTGATTCAGCTGCCTGAAGGCGTTTTGCCGGAATATGTATTTATTACTGAGTTCCGCAGTCGCCGGACTTTGGGGTATATGGTAGACAGCCAGCATCATTTTTATGTGATCAACAGTGATGGAAGTTTGGTTAAATCAGCTCTTCCCGGTTTCGATCCCACCAAAGACGAGTTGACTATCTTTGGAAATATGTTCGATTGGACTGTAAAGTTATCAACGGATAAAGATGACTATTATTATGCTTTGGATGCTACTGACTATTCACTAATTAAAGAATACGCTTATAAAGATATGCGCCGCTCTGTTCCGGGATTATCCTTTACATCCCCTGATGACAAGTTTGTTATGCCTCGTTTTTAATTGTGGTCTGACAAGGGCATTTTGTTTTAATGGTTTACAGTTTTCTGTAGAGGCGGGATTTTGATCCTGCTTCTGCAGATTTTTTATAATCCTGTGTCTTTGGTGGACAGGTCTTTTCGGACTGACCCGTCTTTCACTTACGTTGATCCTTAATTGGGGTCAGTCCTAAAACCCTGTGGGTATGTTAATACCCTTATATAAACAAAGAGAGGAAATTCATTATTGAATTTCCTCTCTTTGTTGGGTGGCAGATGGGACTCGAACCCACGACATTCAGAACCACAATCTGACGCTCTAACCAACTGAACTACAGCCACCATGTTAGCATCTCTCTCAAATGCGATGCAAAGGTAACGATTCTTTTTGAATCTGCAAACATTCTGCGAACTTTTTTCTTCAAAAAATGTATTCATTAATTCCGCGGTTATGCTTGCGGAAGAGTTCCCGGGTGTCATTAATAAAGATTTTCAGGCGGTTACGTTCTTCTGCCGATAAAGAGTCTGTCGGAATGCTTGCCGGGTATAAAACGTAATTTTTCTTTTTGGAGAGTGTGGGGCGTGCAGTCCATATCAGACTATACCCGCAATTGCTGACAGATGTGCCTATACTGTTTTTCGTTAATTCGAGTTTAAAGAGCAGTCCCCCGTCTGTTTTGCGGGTAGACATGTTCGAAATAAAATTACCTAAAGAGTAAAGCACCACATTTTGCTGTCCGCTGAGCGTATCGGTTCGTAACTCCATGGGCTGTACCACGTGTGGATGGGAGCCGATCACATGGGTGACTCCCCGGCTAAGCAACCAGTCGGCAAGAGATGTTTGTTCCTTGTTGGGCAGCGATTGGTATTCGATGCCCCAGTGCATACATGCAATCAATGCATCCGGGTTCAATGCTTTGGCGGTTTCGATGTCCCGGGCCATAATATCCTTATCGATATAATTGACGATGTTGGGGGCAGATACCTTGATGCCGTTAGTGCCATATGTATAATTGAGCAGGACAATGCGGAAGCCATTCTGTTCCAGCAAGAGTGGGTACCGCGAGGCACGGGCCGTACTATCGGTGTAGGTGCCGGCATACGGAATTTGTAGGGAATCCAACATCAGGATGGTTCTTTCCAACCCTTTTTTGCCTCGGTCGAGGCAATGATTGTTGGCTGTTATCAATACGTTGAAGCCGGCATCTTTGATTGCGGTCAGATATTCGTCGGGAGCACTGAAGGCCGGATACCCCCGATAGGGCTTTCCACCGAGGGTTACCTCCAGATTTCCGATGGCGATGTCTGCTTTGCCAATTTCTTCTTTTATCAGTTTAAAGTAGTCTGTATAGTCGTACCCGGTTGCTGTCCGGGCTGCGTCTATCTGTGCCTGATGCTGCATCAGGTCGCCTGCAAAGAGGAGGGTGATCTTCTGTGCGGGTATTGTGTCGGCCGATGAGGTAGGGACAGGTTGCTCTTGCGCGTTGCTACTGCAAGATACAGAGCAAAAAAAGAGAAAAAGAAGAATCAGATGTTTCATAAATTACCGATATTAAAGTTCTTTCTGGAGAATACGTTCCACCTCTTCGGCTGTAGGGTTCACGGCAAGAATGATTCCTTGGGCGTTCACGAGGAAAGTTCCGCCGGCAGCGTTCGGTATCCGGTATTTTGACCAGATCTGTTGAACGTCATTCAGCTCGATAAGGTTCAGCCAGGGATAACCGTCTTTCCGTATGGCTTCTCTCATACGGATATCGCTGTTCTGCTCGCGTGCGACGCCGATGACGGTGAATCCACGGTCTTTATATTTTTCGTAGATGGGAATCAATTGCTTGGAGGTCGTACGGCACGGGCCACACCAGGAAGCCCATAGGTCGATCAGAGCCACTTTTCCCCGTATCTGTTCGGACAACTGAACCATGTTACCATTCAGGTCGGGAGCGGAGAAGTCGATGAAACGGTTTCCCGTCTTGGGTTGGTTATTGTCGATAAACATTTGCATTTCCCGGGTATAGGGATGTTCGGGATAGCGGGAGGCATACACTTTTTGAAATACTTCCAGATAGGGGATGACGTCTTCATCTTTCCGTGCGTTCTCCACCTTCATTTTCAGGATAAATAGTCCCACCAGCGAAGGGTGTTGCGAGGCTTGTTCCGTTTCCCAAATTACTTTTTTTCGAAAGAGTTGTTCCCTTTCCTTTATAAGTGCTTTTGCTTCTTCTGTGAATGCTTCGCCACTTTCTTCCAGGCGGTCTCTTTCTCTGAAAAGCTTGTTTCTTTCTTCGGGATTGTCTTTCACCTGATCGAATTTTTTCCAGAGTGCTTGCATGGCTTCACTTTCAAAACGTCCGTATTTTTCGAGTGTATCTCTTCGTGCGTTGAGTTCATCGAAACTGAACTTATCCTCCCCTTCCGCTTCAAATAGCCGGAGGGCCGTCGTCAGTGGGTTGAGGGTCTCTATGCGATAGGGTGGGCGTGTGTCTATGGCAGATATGGTGAAAGATACCGTTCCATTTTCTGCAAAGAAAGTGACCGGATACCAGCAACCGTTTAACAGGTCGTCCCAGCAAATAAGTTCGTAAGCCTTTTCGTGGTCGGTATAGAAGTCGTACTCAAAGACACCGTTGCGCACCGGTATCGAAATCCACGGGGTACCGCGTGTATTCTTGTTGCTTTCTATAAGTATCAGGCGACTGGTTTGTGGTCGGTTTGCCATTTTGCCGGCCAGGTGGCAGTGTACTTTCTTTTTGGGGACAGATGCGTCAAGGCAAATTCCCTCGATCCGGAAGTCTTCTTCATTGTTGCTTTCTACAAAGTCTATCGTCCGGTCCTGCGGATCGATAGGGGCAAATTGCAGAGTAAACGTCACATTGCCCGAAGCCGGCATGTATACCTGCTTGTCCAGTTCGAAACCTTGCGATCGGATGACAGGGTATTTCTTCCCGCTTTGCACCCCGTGTAGAGAGAGCTCCGAAGCCAGCCGTATCCAATAGTTAGGGCGCGAGTAAGCATCCATATACAGAATGGTAGCTGTGTCATTACGGACGATCCGGCTGATTTCAAGTGCGTCGGTATTTCTTTTTTGATATGAGGGATAGTCGATAGAAAAATTTTGTGCGGCAGCCCATGGGGTACATGCGAAGAGAAAGACGCACAAGCCTGTGGTTTTAAATATCGTATTCATGATACTAAGGTATTGAAAAGCAAATTCTCCGTTTCCCTCTTCATAGAAGGGGAAACGGAGGAGTGGGTTATTGATAGATCGCCTTCTTACCTGCCAGCAATGTATTTTTCATCAGTGACACGATGGTCATCGGGCCGACTCCTCCCGGAACGGGAGTGATGAACGAACACTTCGGGGATACTTCGTCAAACTTCACATCTCCTGTGAGCTTGAACCCGGACTTCTTGCTGGCATCGGGCACCCGGGTGGTACCTACGTCAATGACCACGGCACCTTCTTTCACCATTTCCGCCTTTACGAAATTGGGTTGTCCCAATGCAGCGATAATGATATCGGCTTCCCGGCACTCTTTCACCAGATCTTTTGAGCGGCTGTGACATACGGTCACCGTAGCGTCTCCCGGATAAGCCTTCTGCATCATCAGTGCAGCCATCGGTTTGCCAACAATATTGCTGCGTCCCAATACGACGCACTTTTTCCCGGATGTCTCTATCCGGTAGCGTTTCAGCAGTTCGAGGATTCCATTCGGAGTGGCCGATACATAGCAAGGCAGTCCGATAGACATGCGTCCTACATTGATCGGGTGAAATCCGTCCACATCTTTGCGGTAATCGATGGTCTCAATCACTTTTTGTTCGGAGATGTGTTTGGGCAACGGAAGTTGTACGATAAATCCGTCTACATCGTCATCTTCATTCAGTTCGCGTACTTTGGCAAGCAGCTCGTCCTCTGTCACATCACTTTCGTAACGGATCAGTGACGACTTGAATCCGCACACTTCGCAAGCTTTTACTTTGGCGGCTACATATGTCTCGCTGCCTCCGTCGTGTCCTACGAGGATGGCTGCCAGGTGAGGGCGTTTGCCTCCATGAGCCACTATTTCTGCCACTTCGGCTGCAATCTCCTGCTTTACTTGTTCGGAGATGGCTTTTCCATCAATCAGTGTCATTTCTTATTCGTTTATTGAGTTATTTATTGTTTAGTACTTCGGCTACTTTATTTTTCATTCCTTCTCCTCTGAGGTCACGTGCGATGATGGTTCCGTCAGGTCCGAAGAGGAGGATGAAAGGGATACCTTTTACACCGTACAGATCCATGGGCGTCATACCGGTGTCGATAATTTGCGGCCAGTCGATATTGAGTTCCTTGATCGCTTTTTTAGTATTTTCCGGTTTGTCCCAGACTGCTACTCCCAGAACAGTCAGTCCTTTGTCTTTGTATGTGTTGTAGAGTTCGGCTATATGAGGCGATTCGGAACGGCAGGGGCCACACCAGCTTGCCCAGAAATCTACCAAAGTGTATTGACCTTTGCCCACAAAATCGGATAAAGAGCTTGCGGCGCCGTCTATGGTCTTACCGCTGAAGTCGGTAAACTTTTGTCCTACTGCCGTCGCTTTCATGCCTTGAAACTGCTTTTCGATGCGGTGATATACGCTCAGTGACTTCAACCAGGGGCCGGAAGCCGCAAATATGGTGTCCATCTCTTCGGGCAAAGCGCACATGGCAAGCTCTCTGATGGCAAACTCTCCGAGTGCATTGTCCGGGTTCTTCATAAACATGTCTTTGTATAGTCGGGTATAAGTCGGATGCCAGTAAGTATCGGCGTATTCTTTTTTAAGCCGGAGTTGTTCCGATTTGTCTTCTGTTTGCTGTTCGATGGCCGCATGTCTTTTTCTCAACTCTGTGACCAGCTCGGATGTCTTATCAGATATGTGGGTATACTCCTCATTCATTGGCGTTCCCTTCGGGTCATTGTGAGTCAGTACATTGACCTGGATGTTGCCCCCTTCGAGGATGAAGTTGGCATACTCTCTCCCCGCATCGATGCGGCAAAAACAGGGGATGTCCGCTTTTCCGGTGAATTTAAATTGCCCGTTGGTCACTTGCGTGCTATCCACTTTCATTCCGTCGTCATAACGGCTGATATAGAGTGTCTGTCCGTTCAGGGTAGAATCGTTTATCAAACCTTCTACCGTATAGGAGTGCCCATTGTGTTGTGCGTTGGCTATCCCGGCTATGGAAGCAAGCGCCAGAGTGAAGAGAATGTGTTTCATTGATTCAATGCTTTTATGGTATCAGGCAAAAGTAATATCATTTACCATCCCCTGTTTTTTGTCAAGAGTAGCTTTATAGATTATTAACAGGGTGGGGAGGAGTTCCGAAGGCAAAGAGGAACTTCTGGGAATAGAGCCGGGATCCGATGCGGGTAGAGCCGGGGTTTTACTGAAATGCAGTAAGCATCTGACTGCAATGCAGCCGGTATTCGGGAGTGGAGCAACCGTCTCCGGGACTTCAAGCGGCGGGTTATGGTTTCTTACTCCGGTAGGTACATAAAAAAAGGAGGAAACAGCGGCTTCCTCCTTCTATTGCATTCTAATTGAATTTATTGAATGATTACATAGACAAAGATACATCATCCCGAAGCCAAAGTCAAGCTTTCGGGAAGAAAAGTGCAGTCTTATTTCATCTTCGGCATCATCTTGCCCATCTTGCTGCTGGTCACCATCTTCATCATTTTGCGAGTCTGGTCAAACTGTTTCAGCAGACGGTTCACCTCCTGGATAGTCGTACCGCTACCTTTGGCGATACGTGTACGGCGCGAACCGTTCAGGATGCCCGGATTGCTGCGTTCCTCCGGAGTCATGGAGTAGATGATGGCTTCGATGCTTTTGAAAGCATTGTCGTCGATATCGATATCTTTGATGGCCTTGCCCACACCCGGAATCATTGAAGCGAGCTCTTTCAGATTACCCATTTTCTTAATCTGGGAAATCTGGCTGAGGAAGTCGTTGAAGTCGAACTGGTTCTTGGCAATCTTCTTTTGAAGGCGTTTAGCTTCTTCTTCGTCATATTGTTCCTGTGCGCGTTCCACCAACGAAACGATGTCACCCATACCGAGGATACGGTCGGCCATACGGGCAGGGTGGAACTGGTCGATGGCATCGAGTTTCTCGCCCGTACCTACAAACTTGATAGGTTTGTTCACTACCGAACGGATAGAGAGGGCCGCACCACCGCGGGTATCACCGTCGAGCTTGGTCAGCACCACGCCGTCAAAGTCGAGGCGTTCGTTGAACTCTTTGGCTGTGTTGACCGCATCTTGTCCGGTCATAGAGTCTACCACGAACAGAATTTCGTTGGGCTGGATGGCTTCTTTGATGGCAGCGATCTCATTCATCATCTGTTCGTCGACTGCCAGACGTCCGGCCGTATCGACAATTACCAGATCGTATCCCTTGGCACGTGCTTCTTTGATGGCATTCTGGGCGATGGAAACCGGATCTTTGCTGTCGATCTCCGAGTACATCGGTACGTCAATCTGTTCGGCCAATACGCGAAGCTGCTCGATAGCTGCCGGACGGTAAACGTCACATGCAACGAGCAACGGGCGTTTGTTCTTCTTGGTTTTCAGCATGCGGGCCAGCTTACCCGAGAAAGTGGTCTTACCCGAACCTTGCAAACCGGACATCAGGATGACTGCCGGCTGACCTTTGGTGTCGATTTCGACAGTTTCTCCACCCATCAGCTGGGTCAGTTCGTCATGAACAATCTTCACCATCAACTGGCTCGGTTTTACGGCTGTGAGCACGTTCTGTCCCAGTGCCTTTTCCTTCACCGTATCAGTGAATCCTTTGGCTACTTTATAGTTAACGTCGGCATCGAGCAGTGCCTTGCGCACGTCTTTCAGGGTCTCTGCTACGTTGATCTCGGTGATTTTGCCTTCACCTTTCAGAATCTTAAACGACCTTTCGAGTCTTTCGCTTAAATTGTCGAACATATCTTTGAATTATGAATTACTAATGATGTGTAAAGCCTGCCGCAAATTGTACGGATCGACACGGATTTTATATCTGACATAGAGAATATCTGTGCTAATCTGTGCAATCTGCGGTGAAATCAGCCGCAAATGTACAAAAATCTCTCGTACTTTATATCTTTTTGTTCTGCCATTTTGCTTTTTTGAAATAAATATAGCTTGTGGCGAGCAACAGTGTATAGTACAGAATCTCAATCGTAAAGCACCATTCGATGGGAGCTTTCACCCACATTCCGATGAAAATGATGTACGATCCGTAGATTGCAATCGTGATGGCTTCGAGCATCAGGGCTGCTTGAGTATTGCCTGTACCCGATATTCCGTTGAAGACGACGTTAGCAACAGAGGCAATCAGCATGGCCACGCAGATGACATATACCGATGATACCGATTCATTGATCAATGCCGTTTCGTTGGTGTATACCGAGAGCAATGCTTGTGGGAACAGGGCGGTTATGATGACCAGTCCCAGCATGATCAGGAAAGAGAAGCGCCCGATTTTGTTTATTAACGGCATCACGTAGTTGATGCCTCCCGCGCCGATGGCGTTGCTCACCAGGCTGTTGGTCGTGGTGGCCAGTGCATTTACCGGAATCAGCATAACGATGTAGATGCTTCTCACGATGTTGGCAATAGCGAGTTCGCGCTGTCCCAACCTCTCCACTGCCACAAAGAAAACAAACCAGGTGGCCATCGACAGGAAATACTGAAGCATGGTGAAGCACGATATACTGAGAATGCGCATCAACAAAACCGGGTCGAACGACCGCAAGCGGTTGAGGCCATACTTTTTCAGGTCGACGGTGATGTACGTATAAATCAGGAAAAAGAGCAGAGAAGCCGCTTCGGCGATTACGGAAGCAATGGCTGCTCCTTTGATGCCCATTTCCGGAAGCCCGAAGTGTCCGAATATCAGGGCATAGTCCAGCACCACATTGGTCAGCGCCATAACCACTGCATTGATGGTGAGCACCTTGGTGCGGGTGATTCCGATGTAGAGTGCCCGGAACATCACGTTGACAAATGAGAAGAAGAACCCGAAGATGCGCCAGTCGAGAAACTCCATCGTGGCATCATAAATGCTTTCGGAAGAGACCAGCAGGCGCATGATGTTTCCGCCGAACGCTTTGGTGAATCCGAAGAGCAGGAGAGCCATGACCAACAGGAACAAGACTCCCTGAATCATGACCGGACCTACATCGCCGTAACGTGCTTCACCGTTGCGGCGGGCAATGACGATCTGGGAACCGGTGCTGAATCCGAAGGCAATGGTGAAAATACAAATATAGAAAAGCCCACCCATGGCAGAAGCACCGAGGGCTATCTCACTGACACGTCCCAGAAAGGCAGTGTCGGTGACGTTGATGACATTTTGCGCAAGCAAGCTCAGGAGAATCGGGTAACTGACACTCCAGATCTGTTTGTTGGTATACATAAAGAAGGGTTTAAGTTTGCAGGTTGCAAAGATACAACTTTCTGTAGAAGTAGACGAGCGGATAGGGGAAGAAGTCAATTTCTTCCTGAGGGAAACGTGAAGAGGATGGTCGGCTTTCCGTCCGGATTTGTCTGTACTTTGTAGCTTCCTCCGAAATACTCAAATAGCAGGCGGTTGATTTCGTGACGGATGCATACCTCTTGCGAAATAAATCTTTCGTCAGCCAGCGGAGAGTTGGTGATGCGGAAGTTGATGAAGTTCTTCTCCGTGTCGAGTGTCACCTTAAAGTCGATTTCCCGTTTTTCTTTGTACTTCTGCGGATATGTCAGTGCACTCAGCAACGCCTGTGTGAAACGGACGGTGTCTACCCGGATGTTCAGGTCTGTTTCAATTTCGTTTTCCAACCGGATGACGGTACACCCTTCACTATGCATGCGCGCCATATAGGTAGCTTCATTGCAGAGTTCCGCCAGTCCGTACTCCTGAATGTTGAACTTCATCATACCGGCTTCGAGCCGTGATAAATCAAGTACATCATTAACCAGGCGCATCAATTCTTCGGAGTTCTTCTGAATGATGGAAGAGTATTCTTTACGGAGCTCATCGGGCATGTTGGGTTCGGAGGCTATCAATTGTGAGAAACCCACTACACCGTTCAGCGGGATGCGGATGTGATAGCTTATGTTCGACAAAAAGCGATTTTTCATTTCGTTGGCTTCTTCCGCCATGCGGGTTGTTTCCCGTGTTTCTTTTTCCGATCGTTCCAAAGCCTTGCGTACGTGTGAAATGCGGAGCATGAAAGCAACCAGAATTATCAGGATAATGACCACCACTATTAAGGTGCCGAGTTGGATGTAGCTTTTCAGCCGTTCCTCTTCCAATGCCACTTTGTCGATGTTGTATTTGGCTTTTATCTGTTGCATCTGTTTGTCGAGAACGGTCGTTTCGATAGAGTCTTTAAGATGGAGCGTTTCGATGTACAGGGGAATGGCTTCCGCACTTCGTCCGGCTTCTGCCAGGAGGTCGGCTTTTGTCAATTTTTGGTGGATGTAATTGCTGTTGAAGTCCTCTTGCAGCAGTATGATGGTGGAGTCTATCTTGGCAAGTGCCCGGTCATACGCTTTGCAAGCCCGGAAGTATGCTGCATAGGCATCGTAATAGAGCACCCTGTAGAGAAAGAAGGTGTTGCCATTGAGAAATTTACCCGCTTTAACCAGATTTTTATGTGCTTGTTCCGGCTGGCCTGCATATAGATAATAATAGGTGTAATATACTTCGCAGAACAGGTAAACATCATAAAATGCCTTTTTGAGCATCGGGTTCGTGGAGGTATGGTGATGCAGTGTTTCTTTTAGCTTCGCAAGGTATTCGGAGAGTAATTGGTTGTTTTTCTGATCCTTGGTTATGGAAATCAGTTGACAGAGAATCGAGATTCGTACTACCGCATTATCTGTTTGTAAAGAGAGTTGATAGGCAGCTTCCAATGCTTTCATTCCTTCGTCCCATCTCTCTGTACTGATATAGACGTTGCCCAAGCATTGTTTTGCTCCGATCAGTCCGCGGGCGCAGTTCACTTTTTGGGCTCTTTCGTACATCTGGTTCGCTTCGTTGATGGCAAGTTCATACTGCTCTTCGTAGGTGCAGAGGTCTATCTGAAAGCGGAGCGCATCGAAATAGAGATCCCAGGTTTGCGATTTGCGGGCATAAGGCTCCATTGTGTCAAGCCATTTTTTTACGCTGTCCCGGTTGTTTTGGTTATAGTAGTACACTGTGTGCAGATAGGCGGCTATGGCGTTGTATCTGTCATTCTTCTGCAAGGTGGCTTCCTCGCGCAACAGACCCGAGAAGGTGATACACCTGGGAGTCAGCTGCTCTATTTGTGCCAGTCTCTTGAACATTTCCAGACGAGTCGAGTCATGCGGAAGTGACTGTGCCACCCGATACAGGCTGTCCGTTTCCGTTTGTGTATTTGCATGACACCATCCTAAGGCCCGGCAACATACTATGATGATAAGTATCAGTCGCTTCATCTTTCTGCCTCCTTTTCCTTTGCGGGCCGGACGGGGTGTGTAAACCGGAATCGCGCACCTTCGGTGTAGTCCGGGTCAATCCATATTCTCCCTCCGATTTGCTCGATGATAAGTTGACAAATCGAGAGTCCCAGACCTGTTCCCTGTGCACCTTCGTTCAGTTTCTCAAAACGATTGAATATCTGGTCCTGTTTTTCACGGAGGATACCACATCCGGTATCTGTCACAGTGAACAGAGCCATAGTTTCCGATTCTTTTTCTAATGTCAGGGTGATACTTCCTTCGGTAGTGAACTTGGTGGCATTGATCAGCAGGTTGATCAATACCTGTTGCAGGCGTGCCTCGTCTGTACGCAAAGTCAGTCTATCCAGTGAAGTGACAAAACTGACTCCGGCTTGTGTCTGCTTCACCTTCTCTACGGTGTTGATTACGTTACGGCATATATTGACGGCGTCACATTCTTTAAAATTGAAAGTCAGCTTGCCGGGATCGAGATTTGACAGGTCTATTACATCATTGATCAGCTTTAGCAGCAGTTCGGAGTTTTGCTGGATGATGTCATTGCATTGATACCGTGTGTCATTGTCGATGGATTCGTCGGTCAGGATGGATGAGAATCCGGAAAGTGCATTCAGTGGTGTCCGTATTTCGTGACTCATGTTCGACAGGAACAGACTTTTGGTACGTATCGAATTCTCGGCATACTTACGGGCTATTTCCAATTCTTCTTTGGAGCGGAGAAGCCGGTTGGACTCCTGCCGGATGCGGACAATCAACAGCAAAACAAGCATCAATATAAAGATGGAAGCTATGATGATCCACAAGATGATTTGGTTTCGTTGAATTTGGTTCCGGATTTCCATCCGGTCTATCTGGTACATTCCCCGTAGGTCATTGATTTGCCGGGCATAGCTCAGAGCGTTCAAAGAGTCTTTTTGCCGGTTGGCCTTTTGATAGATACGATAGGCTTCTTCCGTTCGTCCCATTTGAGTCAGCAGTTGGGCACACTCAAGCTGCAAACCGATGTGTTTGTTGGGGGCAGGTGCTTTAGGGACCTTTGTCAGGCGTTCGTATTGTTGCAGGGCCAGTTCATACTTCCCGACAGCCTGATAGTACTGGGCCAATATATAGTTGTAGATACTACGCAGGTAGAGAGAATTCAGTTGTTCGTGGATTTTCCCGGCTTTGTCCAGTTCGGCTTTTCCCTTTTCGGGATCACCGGACTCGATGTCATAGTAGGCATTGCACGCACATATGAAAAAGTGGAATGTAGGATTAGGGTTATCGGCATACAGGTTTTCAAACTTTTGCAGATAGATGCGTACCTCGTCCATGTGCGAGGTCTGAATCAGGGTCAGGATGAATTTCGGAAGAATCTCTTGTTCGAGGATTTCGCTACCCGGTATTTTGTCAAGCAATTCCAGAGCTTCTTTATAAGATTCGATAGCGGGTTGCTGCATGTTGGCATTCAAGTAGGCATCCCCAATGGCACGGCTGGAAAGAGCTATACCGATGGGGGAGTTCAATTCTTTGGCTTCCTTATACATCCGGCGGGCATGGTCGATGGCCATGTTCATGTCTCCTCGTGAGGCATAAGCTGTCACAATCAGTTGTTTCAACTGAAATAGAGTTTTATATTCTTTCTGCTTTTTCAGGAGAGGAGCCAATTCGTTGCCCCATTGGATAATACTGTCGTTGGGAGCTTCTTTGCTATAGTTGAGGCTGTTGTCGATCAGGTTCAGCAGCGCTGACACGTGCCTTGTTGCTTTGTTATCGGCAGCATATGTAGTGACAGAGTATAAGGTTACTGCTATTACTATAAGCGCTATATTGAAAGACCTTCCCACAGTAAATGTTGTTTTCCCGATGTTTGTTTTATGCTTGTTTATGATGCATGTAGTGCAAAGCTAAATAAAAAGAGTGAGAATCAAACAGAATCTCACTCTTTTTACTATATTTTGTTCACAAAAGGAACTCTTTAGCTGTTCATGCTCATCAGGAACTCGTCGTTGTCTTTGGTTTTTTCCAATCTGTCTTTTACGAAATCCATTGCTTCGATAGGATTCATATCCGACAGATACTTGCGTAGAATCCACATGCGGTCCAGTGTCTGTTTGTCGAGCAGCAAGTCGTCGCGGCGGGTGCTCGATGCCACAATGTTGACAGCAGGGAAGATACGTTTGTTACTTAGGTTGCGGTCGAGCTGCAACTCCATGTTACCTGTACCCTTGAACTCTTCAAAGATTACTTCGTCCATCTTCGAACCGGTGTCGATCAGGGCAGTAGCGATAATGGTGAGCGAACCTCCGTTCTCTATGTTACGGGCTGCTCCGAAGAAACGTTTCGGTTTGTGTAGTGCATTGGCATCCACACCACCCGAGAGTACCTTTCCTGATGCCGGAGATACAGTATTGTATGCGCGCGCCAGACGGGTGATAGAGTCGAGGAAGATCACTACATCGTGTCCGCACTCTACCAATCTTTTAGCTTTTTCGAGTACGATGCCGGCAATTTTCACATGGCGTTCGGCAGGTTCGTCGAATGTAGAAGCAATCACTTCCGCATTGACACTGCGGGCCATGTCGGTTACTTCTTCCGGACGTTCGTCAATCAACAACATGATCATATATACTTCCGGATGGTTGGCAGCGATGGCATTGGCGATTTCTTTCATCAGGATGGTTTTACCGGTCTTGGGCTGAGCCACGATCAAGGCACGCTGTCCTTTACCGATTGGTGAAAAGAGGTCGACTACACGTGCCGACATCGAGTCGGAGTAGCCTCCTTTGCAAAGCTTGAACTTTTCGTCTGGGAACAGCGGAGTGAGATGGTCGAACGGTACACGGTCACGTACGAAAGCGGCATCACGTCCGTTGATTTTAGAAACCTTTACCAGCGGGAAGTATTTTTCGCCTTCTTTGGGCGGACGGATTACACCTTCTACTACGTCACCGGTCTTCAGACCGAACAGTTTGATCTGGGATTGCGAAACGTAGATATCGTCTGGTGAAGAGAGGTAGTTATAATCTGACGAACGGAGGAATCCGTAACCATCCTGCATGATTTCCAATACACCGGTTCCGGTGAGGATATCATCAAATTCATAAGGTTTCTCACGTTCAATCACGCGGCGTTCCTGAACGGGTGCGGCTTCGGCGGCATTTTGTTGCGGCATGGGACGCTGTTGTACAGGCTGACGCTGGTTATTGTTGCGTTGGTTATTATTATTGTTGTTATTGTTGTCGCGTGGGCGAATCACACGCGGGCGTTGGGGTTGTGCCACAGGTTCGGGGGCTGTTGCTGCTTCGGCTTTGGTCGATTCAAATTTGCCGAACAGTTCGGTTGGCAATTCTACTTTTTCCGAAGGCAGGTCTTCGATGGGAATAAAATCATCGTCTGCATCTATATCCGAGAGGATCGAGCTTTCTTCGTCTACAACGGCCGGTTTGGGTTTGAGAATCGGTTTGCTGATGGGACGTTTTTCTGCTTCCGGTTGGGCAGCGGGCTTTTCTTCTTGTGCCGATGGTACTGTTTCCGGTTTTTCGGTAGTTTCTTCTGCGGGTTTAGCTTCTGTTTCTACCTGATTTTTACGGGGACGTCCCGGTTTCTTTTTCGGAGTGGCATAAGGTGTCACTTTGACAGATTCGGCCGGAGTGGCGTTTGTTTCGGCGTTTGCCTCTTTAGCTGTTTCTGGGGTCGGTTCTGTTGTTTTAGGTTGTGGCTGTGTTTTGGCTGCAGGTGTTTTGGCATCTGTTTTAGTTAGTTCTCCATTCTTGGTAGAAGAGAAAACCTTGTCGGCGTTTTCCTTCTTTACTGTCACCCGAGAGCGTTTTTTCTTATCTTCTTTGCGTTCCTCTTTCAGTTTGTCGGCAGCTACCTTTTTAGTAGCTCCGGCTATGGCTTGTTCGTCGAGGATTTTGTAGACAAGTTCTTCTTTCTTAAGTGAGTCTGTTTTTTTGATACCCAATTCCTGGGCAATAGCTTGTAGTTCCGACAAATTCTTGTCGTTCAATTGAATGATGTTATACATACAGTATAGTGAGTTATTTAAATATTTTAATTTTATTCGTTGAAATACGTACGGCTGAAGCTGCGACGCAGGGGTCGGAAACTTAACAAACGCAATAATCTTTAAATGATGAATTAGGGATGTTTGGCTGAATCGGAAATCCGAATTTGTCTCCCGTTGGAGGGGTTCGGAATGTTTCAACGCCGCAAAGATAATAAATAATTTTGGTTTTTGTCTTCGTTTACTCTTTTTTTCTTCATAAAAGTGTACCTTTGTTGCATAAAAAGTAACTATTATGACAGCAAACGAAGTCCATTTGATTTATTTCTCGCCTACCCACACCTCTAAACAAGTTGGAGAGGCAATTGTTCGTGGAACCGGAATAACAAATGTGATAAACACGAATTTAACACAACAGGCAACTCAGGATTTAGTGATTGCCGAATCTGCATTAGCTATTATTGTCGTGCCGGTATATGGAGGCCGTGTAGCCCCTTTGGCCATGGATCGTCTGGCAAGTGTGCGCGGAAGTAATACTCCGGCGGTTATCGTGGTGGTATACGGTAACCGTGCTTACGAAAAATCGTTGATGGAACTTGATTATTGGGCTATTCAACAGGGGTTTAAAGTGATTGCCGGTGCTACTTTCATAGGAGAACACTCTTATAGTACAGAAAAATATCCCGTAGCTGCCGGACGTCCTGACGAACGTGACCTTGCTGTGGCAGCCGATTTTGGAAAGCAGATTTCAGATAAAATAGCATCTGCTACCGAACCGGAAAAATTATATGCGGTCGATGTCCGTAAAATCCGGCGTCCGCGTCAGCCTTTTTTCCCATTGTTTCGCTTTTTGCGGAAAGTGATTGCCTTGCGTAAAAGTGGGGTTCCCCTTCCCCGTACTCCTTGGGTGGAAGATGAATCTTTGTGTACTCACTGCGGTGCGTGTGCGAAAATGTGTCCTGTAAGCGCCATAGCCAAAGGTGACGAGTTGAATACGGATGCCGAACGCTGCATTAAATGTTGTGCCTGTGTTAAGGGATGCCCACAGAAAGCCAGAGTATATGATACCCCGTTTGCCGTACTACTGTCGCAATGTTTTGTTAAGCAGAAAGATCCCTGTACGTTGGTTTAATGAAAAAAGGTTAGTGGCATAGCATTGTGCAAGATTTTACTTGTTATTGGAGTTTGTTTCAATTAACATTGCGTGAATCATTTCCTTATAATTTGATTCTTGTGTGCAAATAACAAGTCTTTTGTATTTTAATAACTTGTTATTTGTATCCCAGGAATTATTTTTTTATGAAGAGATTTTTCTACTTACATAAATTTAATTAGCCAGTTGTGAAAAGTATAACTAAAAATGATTTTAGTGTACGGCAAATTGGTCAGGATTGGCGGATCTGTCAGTATCATTTAATAAATGGAGATTCTGTTTCCTGAACTATTATACTCAATTATTGTTTTAAATAAACGTTTAAGATACAGTTACCTTAATATAATTATGCTGACATTTACCGATAACTTTGAGAATGATAAAGAGTTGATTCTTCGTGATCATCTGGCACTTGAAAGAACCAAGCTGGCTAATGAAAGAACTTTGTTTGCATATATCCGTATGGCACTTTACCTTTTGACTGTGGGGATAGGGATATTTCAAATTGAAAGCATTTCACGTTTGGATGGGCTGGCGTGGGGATGTATTATAGCCGGAATCTTCTTGTTTTTCTTGGGCTTTGTCCGTTTCGAACAAATGAGAAAGCATCTGAAACAGTATACGAAAACATGTCGTGATACTGAGAATGAATCGTCACGGAAGAAGTGATTTTTATTCTAGATTATTCGATAGGCTTGTCTTCGTGTATTTCAATGGTTTTGGTGGCTACTGCATATTCGTCGGGGAAAATTTTACCTCCCATTTCGTTTGCCCATGCTTTGGTAAACTCTGCACCGGTATATATGATGATGGAAGAATAATAAATCCAAGTGACGAAAACCACCATGAACGCAGCAGCCCCATAGACAGTCCCCACATTGGCTATTCCTATATAAAAGGAAATTCCCCATTGACCTATCAGTAGCAGTATGGTGGTTACAACAGCTCCGATGCAAACGTCTTTACTCTTGATTTTGGCATCGGGCAATATTTTAAATATGAGTGTAAAGATGATGGTAGTGACACTCATATTTATGATGATTCCTACCACTTTTACCAACGAATCGGCTACTTCCGGATACTTAAAGATGAATTTTTGACTGAGTTCTCCGATTATATTGGTAATGGTGAATGTAATCAGGAGAATGAAGGCAAATACAAGTATTATTGAGAAAGAAAGTATCCGGTTTTTAATAAATTTAAGCCAGCTCTTTTTAGGGACGGCTTTTATTCCCCAAATTGAATTTAATGAACTTTGTATTTCTGCAAAAATAGTGGTGGCACCAAAAATAGAGATACCTAAGCTGACAAAGGCGGCCGACCTGGAGGAGTCTGTATTTTCTGCATTTTCTATAATAGAACGAAGGGCCTCGGTAACTTCGGGACCCACAATCGGTTGTAGTTGGACATAAAGTTGATTGGCCAAATCCATATGGAAAAAGACACCGACAGTGACTAGAAGGGAAAGAAAAGGAATAATTGAAAACAAAGTCGCATAGGCTAATGAAGCGCTCAACCTCATAACGCTGTCGTCTATGAATCCCCAAATTGTATCTTTTATTATTTTGAAGAGCAGGGATAAACTAAGTCTTTTCTTTCTTTCGGAATGGATTTCCATTTTAATTCTTTTTTATCCAAACAGCAATATTACGGGTATTAACAGAAAATTCTCCACTTCCTTTTTCGTCTAATGTGATTTCTTGCTGAATATTTCCGGTTATTTCATGCCATATTTCGCCTTTATGTTCTTCGCCCAAATCCATCTTTTTACTGCCGGCTTCATCATTAGACATTAAAAAGACTAAACCGGAACCGACATGTTCTTCATCTCCCGTACGAATAAAGCCGATGGCGGAAGGATGATCGAAATACTCAATCTGATCGCCATAAGCATATTTTCTTCTGGTATCCAGAAGAATATTAATGATTTGGGTATGAGGTGAGTTCTCTCCTTTAACACCATAATAATCTCCGTAGAACAAACAAGGATAACCGTCTTTCATTAATAATATCAGACCATAGGCCAATGGTTTGAACCAGTCTTCTATTTGTGATTCCAAGGAACTGCCTGATTGCGAATCGTGATTGTCGACAAAAGTGACTGCCAGATCACAGTAGTGCTCGACTAATGTGTTTTTTAGGATATTCTGCAGATCATAATTCTTGCTTTCTTGTGATGCTTGGAATAAATTATAATGTAATGGAACATCAAATAGGTTGACTTTGTGACCCACGGATTTTATGTATGCATCGAGTGTGTTCAAATCACCATTCCAATATTCGCCAACAGCGTAGAATTTGTCTCCTCTTTCGCTTCTTACCGCATCCAGGAATTGTGCAATGAACTTGTCTTTCATGTGTTTGATGGCATCCAGACGCATTCCGTCGAGGTTCAGCTCTTTGGAAACCCATTTTCCCCAACGATTCAATTCGGTGACTACTTCAGGATGATCCAGGTCTATATCATTGCATAATAAGAAATCGTAGTTGCCATTTTCATTGTCAACCCCTTCGCTCCACGCTTTGCCTTCACCCTGTATCTGGAAGATGCCACTCCGCTTTTTGGCATCGTTAAAACCGGTTCCTGAAAAATGATACCAATGCCATTTGAAGTCTGAATATTTATCCTTACGTCCATGGAAGCTGTATCCGGTCCAGCCCTGTATTTCGAACGGTTTTCCTAATGCTTGGGTTCTATCATTGGGATCGACTTCTACAACTATGAACTTTTCAGTGAAATCACCTCCTGCCTTATGATTCAGTACTACATCCAGATAAACGGAAATATGATTTTTATGTAATTCATCGATCATTTCTTTCAGTTCTTCTTTCGTACCATATTTCGTTCTTACGGTTCCTTTTTGATCGAACTCGCCGAGATCATACAAATCGTAGGTTGCATAACCTTCGTCTTGTTGTTCGTCGGCTTTGTAAGCGGGGGGAATCCATACTGCTGTCACACCAATCTCATGTAAATGTGACGCATCTTCTTTTAATTGTTTCCATAAATTTCCGTCATTTGGCAGATTCCATTCAAAATACTGCATCATTACACCATTTTCCATTATCCAATGCATTTAGTTATCGGAAAATAACAAAGAAGTGTATGATAAGGTTTCTTGTGTTTACCCAAAAGCACTGAAAGAAAGGATATCGGCGTTTGTGATTAGACTAACATGCGTTATTTGTCTTGCCATCATATCCCCATTTAACGTAAACAGCTCCCCAGGCAAATCCGGCTCCGAAAGCGGTGAAAATCAAATTATCACCTTTTTTGAGTTTATTTTCGAAATCCCAAATGCATAATGGAAGCGTACCTGCACTGGTATTGCCGTAGTGTTCGATATTGATCATAACCTTTTCTAATGGTACGTCCAGACGTTGGGCAACAGCACTGATGATACGTTGATTGGCCTGGTGGGGAACGACCCAGTCTATTTCATCTTTTGTCAGTTGGTTTCTTTCGATGATCGACTCACATGCATCTGACATATTGGCTACAGCATATTTAAATACTGTACGTCCTTCTTGGTGAAGGTAATGCATGTGGTTGTCAACTGTAAAATAAGAAGGGGAACAAACTGAACCACCGGCTTTCATGTGTAAAAAAGGAAGTCCTTTGCCGTCTGTTCTTAAAACGGAATCGATAACTCCTAAATGATCTGTTGTGGGTTCCAACAAGAAAGCTGCTGCACCATCAGCGAAAATAGGACAGGTGGCACGATCGGTATAGTCTATCACAGACGACATTTTATCGGCACCAACAATAATGACTTTTTTGTATTTTCCCGAACGGATAAAGTTAGCCCCGGTTTCTAATGCATATAAGAAACCGCTGCAGACCGCTTGCATGTCGAAGGCAAATGCATTTTTCAACCCCACTCTTTCGCATAAAATGGAAGCCGTTGAAGGAAGCCGATAATCGGGAGTGGTGGTAGCTACAATTACCAGGTCAATATCATCCGGATTACTTTGAGTACGTTGCATCAGTTGTTTGACAGCTTTTCGTGCCATGTATGAGGTGCCGAGTCCTTCTTCATTCAGGATGCGTCTTTCTTTGATTCCGATACGTCCCATGATCCATTCATCGGTGGTATCTACAATTCTGGATATCTCATCATTAGTCAGGATATAATCGGGCACATATCCTCCAACTCCTGTAATTACTGCATTGATTTGTTTCATTAACTTTGTCTAAATAAGTAAGTTCTTAAGCGGGGGAAGTATAAAATGACTCCGAAAACTTACAACTTCTCGGATTGCATCTAAAATACCGGGCGCAAATATACAGAAAAGAAAGATTTATTCAATATCTTGTAATCTAAATGCGTTGAATTTCTTAGTGAGATTAGGATAAGTTATAATACAGAAATAGAATTAGGGAAATGATTAAATGAAGGAAGATAGGTTGCTTTGCAAGAAAAGAAAGAAATAATCAGGTCTGATTTTCTTAGTAAGAGTGAGGTCTTAATCTGATTTGTGTATCTGTTGGTTCAAGCGTTTTTGCTACTTCTTTACTTCTTTGGGTAACCATACTTTAGTCTGTTTCTGTATTTCTCGTTAATGCTTAGTAAATGGCCTATGTTATTCCGAAAGTATTTAATTTTCACGTTTTTGTTTATAAAAAGAAACTCCTGTAATTGTCAAAATTACAGGAGTTTATATCATTTGATCAAGAAACGGTGGTTACTTTGCCAATGCCTGAGCTACATCAACTGCACAAGCTACTGTACAACCTACCATCGGGTTGTTACCAATACCGAGGAATCCCATCATTTCTACGTGAGCAGGAACGGATGAAGAACCAGCGAACTGAGCGTCTGAGTGCATACGACCCATTGTATCAGTCATACCGTATGAAGCAGGACCGGCAGCCATGTTATCCGGGTGAAGAGTACGACCTGTACCACCACCTGAAGCTACAGAGAAATATGGTTTACCAGCAAGAACACGTTCTTTCTTGTAAGTACCTGCAACTGGATGTTGGAAACGAGTCGGGTTAGTAGAGTTACCTGTGATAGATACGTCTACACCTTCTTTCCACATGATAGCTACACCTTCGCGAACGTCGTCAGCACCATAACATTTTACTTTTGCACGAGGACCGTCAGAGTAAGCGATTTCGCGAACAACTTTCAGTTCACCAGTAAAGTAATCGAATTGAGTCTGAACGTAAGTAAAGCCGTTGATACGAGAGATGATCTGAGCAGCGTCTTTTCCAAGACCGTTCAGGATGCAACGCAACGGTTCTTTACGTACTTTGTCTGCTTTTGCAGCGATTTTGATAGCACCTTCAGCAGCAGCGAAAGATTCGTGACCTGCAAGGAAAGCGAAACATTTAGTTTCTTCGCGCAGCAACATAGCAGCGAGGTTACCGTGACCGATACCAACCTTACGGTCGTCAGCAACAGAACCCGGAATACAGAATGCCTGCAAACCGATACCGATAGCTTCTGCAGCTTCAGCAGCGTTTGTGCAGTTCTTCTTAAGAGCGATTGCAGTACCTACCACATAAGCCCATTTTGCGTTTTCAAAACAGATAGGCTGAGTTTCTTCACACGTTTTATAAGGATCAAGTCCGGCAGCTTCGCAGATTGCGTTAGCTTCTTCGATGT
>OGPT01001164.1_pt1 | contig 25248 bp, 22 predicted proteins | sample 1552951 | NCBI WGS metagenome assembly OGPT01 (sample SAMEA2580224, study PRJEB22360) | human gut metagenome | biome: human gut; feature: human-associated habitat; material: faeces | place: Denmark | collected 2008/2010
TTCAGCGTCCGGCAAAAGGGGGTTCCACCCCTGCTTTTGCCTGCCAGCGTGCTGCAATTGCCCCGTTGCCTTGTCCGAATTTACAACCTTGATTCTCATCGTTCAATCTTGTTTGAATTGGACAGTTTCAAAAGATGCAATTGCAGCAGGAAAACAAATTGCAAAATCAAGTTTGCTCCGCAAATGTGGGCTGCTCGCCCACACCTCGCCAACATTTTTAAAAAATTGTTGGATCAAAAAACTTTTATTTGCCTGCGGCTCGGATGCTGCAACCAATTTCACACAAAATAAAACCAGCAGACCCTTGTTTCAGACAAGAATCTGCTGGTTTTTCTGTATCAAAATGCAGTTAAAATTTTCTTACGGGGTATAGCTGATGGTGACATATGCCAATACATCGTTGGCAAACTCAAACTTATAGGAGCTGTTACCGTAATACTTTTCCGCTTCCTTTTCATAAGTATAGGATTCCGAATGATAATCGCTGTCATCCGACTGGTAAGTATAAATGTTATCTGGGTCTGGTTCGCCGGAGTTGGCAAGCAGTTCTTCCTGTGTCATGGTCAGTGGGAAGTTAAATTCCAGAATATCTTGCGGTTCATCGTAAATCGGCATATATACATTATCAATAAAGCATTCCGATGCCTTCTTGTTGTCGGAAGAATCATTCAATACCCGAACCTGTGCAAACGAGCGTTCGCCGAGTTTGATTTCAAAAGAGGAAGATTCATAGCGTGGGTTGATGTTGTTGCCGGCGTTTGCCAAGTCATTTTCATCGAACGGAACACCGTCATCAATCAGTTCCTGTAAGGTCGTCTTTCCGAGCGTGTAAGTTTTTCCATTGATTTTGAAACTCATGTTGTCGAAGTCTGCCCACAAGTTTCCGTCTTTGCTGGTATCCTTTTCTTTGGCAGCTGTTGTTGTTTCTGCATCTTCTGCATCAGCAGATTCTTCAGCTGTTGTTTCTGTTTCAGCCTCTGTTTCTTCGGCTTCTAATTCTTCTGCTGTGGTTTCTGCTTCTGTTACAGCTTCTGTCGCTGTCGTTGCAGCAGTTGTTTCCGCCACGCTGGAAGAATTCGCTGTGCTGGTTCTGTCGCATCCTGTCAGCAGGCAACCAGCCATCAGGCTCAGAAACAGGCAGATAGAAAGTGCTTTTTTCATGTTGTCAAAACTCCTCTTTTTCCAAATTTCCCATAAAACACAAAAAGCCTTGGAATGAAAACTTCCAAGGCTTTTGATTGGTGACCCGTACGGGAATCGAACCCATGATTCCGCCGTGAAAGGGCGGTGTCTTAACCGCTTGACCAACGGGCCGAAAAATCGCAGAAAAAAACGTGCAAGCAAGATGTGTTGTTGGTGACCCGTACGGGAATTGAACCCATGATTCCGCCGTGAAAGGGCGGTGTCTTAACCTCTTGACCAACGGGCCAGAAATGGTAGCGGCAGCAGGATTCGAACCAGCGACCAATCGGGTATGAACCGAGTACTCTAGCCAACTGAGCTATGCCGCCACCTGTCATCAACAGATCCAAGCAGAACACATTTCATTTCTGCGACTTTTATAGTATACTACAAAAACGGGAAAAAGTCAAGCTTTTTTTCAAAAAAAATGATTTTTGTTAGAAAAGCCGAAAAAAGAGGAAAATTTTCGGTGAAAATAGCAAGTTTCAACAAATCTTTCAACCTTTCAACAGACTTGCTAAAAATTGGATGTCCCAATTTCTGATTCTTGACACATAGTCGGTTTCATGGTATACTAAATGATAAGTATGCTGTGAACTTCTTCACAGCCATTTTTTCAGAAAAACGCAAGCAGAAAGGCGGTTATGAATATGCCAATTCGTGTAGGGATGGTATCCCTTGGATGTTCAAAAAACTTGGTAGACAGCGAACGAATGCTGTTTAAACTCCGGAAACATGGTTATACATTGGTCAAAGAACCGGGCGATGCAGATGTTGTGGTTGTCAACACCTGCGGTTTTATTCAGTCGGCAAAAGAAGAGGCAATTGAAACGATTCTGGAGCTGGCAGAACTGAAAGCAGAGGGTACCATTCAGAAAATCATTCTGACGGGCTGCCTGACCGAACGGTATCGGGAGGAAGTTGCAGACCAGTTTGCCGAAGTGGATGCTGTTGTTGGAATCGGCGACCAGAAAGACATCGTTTCGATTCTGGAGTCGGTTTTGAAGAAAGATAGAGTCGTACAGTTTGCTCCGAAAAGCGATGCAGAGTTGATGGGCGACCGGATTATTACAACGCTGCCGTTCTATTCTTATTTAAAGGTTGCAGAGGGATGCAGCAATCGTTGCAGTTACTGTGCAATTCCGAAGATTCGAGGTCCATACCGCAGCGTACCGATGGAAGAGGTGCTGGAAGAGGCAAATCGGCTTGCAGAACGTGGCGTGACAGAATTGATTGTCATTGCACAGGATACCACGCAGTACGGGAAAGACTTGTATGGGGAATCCCGTCTGCCGCAGCTGCTGAAAGCCCTCTGTGAAATTCCAACCGTGCATTGGGTGCGGGTGCTGTACTGTTATCCGGAACGGATTACAGACGAACTGCTCGATGTGATGGCAGCAGAAGAAAAGATTGTGAAATATCTGGATATTCCGATTCAGCATTGTGACGGGGAAATTCTCCGCCGGATGTATCGTCCGGGCAATGAAACGATGCTGCGGAATCTGATTGCAAAGATTCGGGAGAAAATGCCGGATGTCACCCTGCGAACCACATTGATTACAGGTTTCCCAGGCGAAACGAAAGAGCAGTTCAACGCTCTGGGGGATTTCGTGCAGGATATGCAGTTTGACCGGCTGGGCTGTTTTGCCTACTCCGAAGAAGAGGGAACAGACGCTGCCGAATACGAAGACCAGATTGATGAAGAAACTCGGGAACATCGGGCAGAAATCCTGATGCAGCAGCAGGCAGAATTGCACGCAGAAAAGAACGCTGCAAAAATCGGCACACAGATGGAAGCGGTCATTGAAGGCTTTGACCCGTGGGCAGGCTGCTATTTTGGCAGAACACGGGCAGATGCACCGGAGATTGACGGAAAAATCTTCATCCGCCGGACGAAAGAACACCAGTGCGGTGACTATGTACAGGTAGAAGTCTTTGATACGATGGATTATGACCTGCTGGCAGAGGAGGTCGAAGAAGCATGAATTTGCCGAACAAGTTGACTTGTCTGCGAGTACTGCTGATTCCAGTATTTTTGATTTTCCTGTACATTGGAGCAATTCCCTATCATTTTCTGTTGGCGTTGGTGGTCTTTGCCGCAGCATCCATTACAGATGCCTTGGATGGAAAGATTGCCCGTGCACGGGGCTTGGTAACGAACTTCGGGAAATTTCTCGACCCGCTGGCAGATAAAGTGCTGGTGATTACTGCCCTGCTGGCATTTATCGAGCTGGACGAAATGCAGATTTCAGCGATTCCAGTAATGATTATCGTAGCGAGAGAATTTATGGTTTCCGGCTTGCGGATGCTGACCGCCAGCGAGGGCGTTGTAGTTGCTGCCGGCATCTGGGGCAAGCTGAAAACAGCGTTTACTATGGTGACGATTGTTGCCATCTTAATTTACTGTTCGCTGACAGGGGATTTCCACTGTGCGATTCCGGAAGCTGTTAAGACATGGGGCTTGAACGGATTGCTCTGGATTTCCACCGCTCTGACGATTATCTCTGGGTGCGGATATTTAAAGGGCTACTGGTCTTATATCAATACTGATAAATAACAGGAAAGGATGTACCCTACCATGATGAAAAAAGGATTGGCTGCTGCTGCAGCCCTGATGATGCTGTTGACTGCTGCCGGATGCAGCGATCAAGATGCATCATCTTCCACCGCAGATACGGCTTCTTCTGTCACTACTGCGGAAACAGCATCCACCGAAGTGACCACAACCGTGGACATCGAAGCACTGATACCGCAGGAGGAAGAACTTGACCCAACCCTGATTCCTTTTCAGGACATTGCGTTTCAAGTGCCGGCAGGCTGGGGTAATTTGAGCGTAGAAAATCTGGTTGTTTGGTATCCGAACGATGGTTCTGGTTCGCTGACGGTACAGTGTTTCCCAGAAGATGAACTGGAAATCACCGGAACAGATGAAAAAGACTTACTGAAAAATATTGGACAGAACCTTGCAAAGGGACAGACGGTTTTCTCTGAAGTTTGGAACGAACTGCTGGGAACGGATGCCTATGCGATTACCTATTCTCCAGAAACGGACGCAAGTGTAGACACTGCCCAGAAAGTGAACCTGTCGGTTTTGTTCTATGTGAACGATATGCCGTATGCCATGACATTTGCAAATTATACCGGAACAAGTCCGGTTCTGAAAGATTCCGGTGCGATTCTGAACACCGTGCAACTTCGAGATGCATCTGATTCGACAGATACAACCGATGCAACAACGGACACAGCAACCAATGAAACCGATACAGAAACAGAAACGGAAGCTACCACCAGCGAAAGCGAAAATTAAAAATCCAACCATAAAACATGACACAAAAAGAAGCCGCACAGCGGAAGAGGTTTTCTCTCCGCTGTGCGGCTTTTACGGTTGTAGAATCGGGGCTGCCGTTAGGCGTTTTGCGTTTGCTCGTCCGGCAATCCACGGGAAAGCCAGGTAGCTGCTAAGTCCAATGCTGCATACAAGGACGGTCGCTTGGCAGTTCGGAGACTTTTGTTTTCATCGGTGGACAAATCATAGACCTGTAATTCGCTGGCAATCGGAATGACACCGCTGGTATCTTTCTTGGTGACACGAATCATAATGACGTGCGGCTCGCACATATAGCCATAGTAAAAGCAATCGCCGGAACGTACCAACGGATAGCCTTTGTAGAAGAGAAAGTTTTGCTCCACGATACCCATCCTTTCTTTGTGTAACTTGGTTTGTGTCTATTGTTTGGGCGGAGAACTTACTGCCACGAGATCTGGAAGTCTTCATCTGTATCGAAGATTTCGAGATTATGCCGCAGGGCATCCAGATAAGAAGCCCGACACTGGAAGCTCAGTTCGCCGTTTACAGTGATATAGCAATTGAAGTCGTCGATTTGATAGAATGCAACGGTACGGTCTTCGCTGCCATCAGAAGTCTTGTAATGGATTTCTGCATCCGGTGTTCCGGTTGGAGCATCGCCCAAAACCACTTCTTCCGCAGCGGTTTGCAGCAGGAAGGCATAGAATTGCCGATAGCGTTCGGTGTCAATTTCTGACTTGCCATCTCTGGTGATGGAAGCAGTGTCCTTATCTGTACCGCTGTTCTCGAATGTGGTTTTCTTGCCGTCTACGGTAACATCCAGTTCGCTGATGTCCCAAACATAGGTGGTGAAAATCAGCTTGGAAGCCAGACCGGTCGGAGTAATGGTTGCCCACGGGCACTTATCCGCAGCAATTGCATAAATCACATTGCCATCATCCAGCTGTACCGGATAATAAGTGGTTGCAGCGGAAGTGGTTGCGGTACTGTCATCGGTAGAAATGTCGTCAGCTTCGGTGACAACATCGCCGATTTTCAGGGTGTAAGTCGTGCCGCCTTCGCATTCCAGCGTCAGGGTTGCGAACGGGTCAGAAATGCCGTAGTCTTCCAAATCCTGTTCACTCGGACGAACAGCCAGAATCTTGCTGGCAGACAAGCCAAACAATCCCTCAATGACATCCTTAGACCGTTCTACGCTCAAATAAGCGGAAATCGGAGAAGTCATCTTGTGGGTGGACTGGGTGTTGCCGCTCTCGCCGTCGTTGCTGGTGTCCCGATGTTCGAGGACAATCGGCGTATCGAGGTCTTTCCGCTCGATGGTAACGGTGTTGATGGTCGGCATATTGTCGTCATCCGGCTTTTCCAGAACGGTTGTAGCTAGGAAGTCGGTGTCTGCCTTGCTGAAGTTTGCCAGCAGGGAAGTCTTAACGGCATAAACCGTATCACTGTCCGCCAGAGCGAAATAGTTGCAGCTTGCACCGGAAACGCTGCCGCCGATGCGGAACGCAAAGGTCGTTCCATCATCGAACTGCATGCTGACTTGTGTGGCATCCTTGCCCAGCCCGAACTTGTCGAGGTCGGTTGCGTGTTCTTCCACACACTGGTCAGCCTGTAGGCTGGCGGTGTTGTTGGCAAGTGTTCCAAGCAGGGATTCGTTGGTGGGAATATCCTCCCAGCCAGAAATCCGGAAGGTTGCCGATTCGGTTTCTGTCGTAGAAGTAGAATCGGTTGTATCCGTTGCGGTGGTCGTCTTTTCTGCCTTGACCCGAACCACTTCATAGCTGCCGGTTGCGTTGGTAACCGAAATCTGTTTCACATTGTCTGCGGACTCGTCCGAGAGTGTCAATGCTGCGAGGTCTTCTGCGGATTGTGTGGTAGCAGCAGTGGCATCACTGCTGCTGTCCTCCTTGCCAGACGGACGGGTCAGCAAGACAACACTGCCAGCCAGCAGTACCACAACGGCAGCCCCGCAAATCACACCAATCATTCGTTTTTGCATAGGTCACGCCATCCTTTCTGCAATTAGCGGCTCTTTCTGCGTGCCCAGATGACAATGCCAATCACAATCGTAATTGCCGGGAAGACAACCAGAACCACTGTGGTGAGCAACTTCATCTGGGAAGCAGTTGTATTCATCGAAGTGATGTTCATATTCTTTGCAGTGATGACGATGTTGTCAGATTTTCCGCAAATGGTGTTCAGTGCACTGATGAAGTAATCCGCATTGTTATAGGAGGTATCCTGTGCAACGTAGTAATCGAAGTAACCCATCGAACCGATGACCATGACATCACTTTCAATTTGACCGTTATCCTGTGCAACCTGATTCTGAGAGAATGCCATGACAGAATAGCTGCTGCGGTCAGCGTTGGCAGCATCAAAGGTTGTAGTGGTGGTGGTTTCTTCCGTGGTTTCCTCGGTTGCTTCGGTGGTGGTAACGCCGTTCTGTGCATCCCAGGCTGCTTCTGCCCGTTCCGAGTTGCTATCGAGATTCAGCGGAACGCAGTAAGCAGAATCTGCGGTATCCAGCAGGTCGGTGACTACTCTGCCATTGTTGGCATCTCTTGTGAGAATTGGACGGGAAACCGGAGCGATAATTGGCAGGGAAATGTTAGAAAGTCCGCTGCTGTAGTCGCTGCTGGTCTGGTTGACAATCGGAGCATACATTCTCTGATTGCCGGCAACGAGCAAGGTAACTGCCTGCTGGGTGCTGGAATTGTCGTCAATGACATAGCTGTTATCGACTACAATGTTCCAATCCTTCAGGAATGCGTCCAGATTCGGGGTGTTGCCCTGTGTAAAGTCGGCGATGTAGAGCAGCCGTTTGCCGAGATTGCCGTCATTGTGCAGGAAAGTTTCCAGCTTGTCAATAGCATCGACTGTCAGGTCGTTGACCGGAGCTGGCAGCACCAGCAAATCATAGTCATCCGGAGAAATGGTATCGGTGACCATATCCAGCTGTGTAACATCATAGCCGTTGTCGTCCAGCAGCGTGCTCAGAACCTTGGCAGCATACTGGTTGCCCTGTGTCGGGCTGTAGATGGTGTTGCCGTTAGAAGTGCCGATAAAGCCAACTCGCTGCGGATTTGCATCGGTAACATTCATAATGGCATTGGTGAGGGACTGTTCGCCCTTGAATGCGGTGATGCATTCGGACAGGGAAACCTGTCCATAATAATAATACTGCAACTTGTCCTGATCCATGTCAAAGAAGTCAGACAGTGGGAATACCTTTACACGGTCGCCGCTGCAAACAATGACATTATCAGAACTAATCGTGCCGCTGTACTTGCTCTGATATTTTGAGAGAATATCCGGATCTTTGGTGGTGTCGAAATAAGTTACTTCGATTTCACTGGAATAGCCCTGATATTTTTTCAGCAGTTCCGTCACCATTTTCAGATAGGAGTCCTTTTCCAAGGTGCTTTCCTCGCTGGAAACGGCAATTTCAACGGGTTCGGTGAGGTCTTTGATATAGTCAATGGTTTCATCCGAAACTTCGTACAAGTTGGATGATGTCAGGTCGATTTTGGCGTTCGGATACCGTTCCACCAATAAGCCGACAACGACATTCACTAAAACCACGATTGCTGTGACAATGATGGTAATGGCAAACGCAATGCCGCCGTATTTCATCTTCTTTTTCCGCTGTCTTTGTTTGATCAGCTTTTCATCCTGTTGTTCCATAATCGTTTTCAGCCTCCTTCTTACCGCCAACGTCTGGTTTCAAATACCCGGACGGTAAAGAAATTAAACAGAACCGCCGTGCTGATATAGAGCAGAACGCTGGACAGGTTAAACAATCCATAAGTAAAGTCATAAATGCGGCTGAAGAATGAAACCGATTCCATCGCATTGCCGAGCCAGCCCACAAGGGTGCTGAGGACGGTGCTTTTGCTGGAAAGAGAATCTGCACTGCTGGAAACCGTTCCGCTCAGGTAGTCGATCATATAGAGGACGACCAGAGAAACGATGCCCAAAACATAAGCGATGAACTGGTTTGCTGTGAATGCAGACAAAAACAGGGTGATTGCCATGAACGCCGCTCCCATGAGGAAGAGGGCGATAAAGTTGGAAAAGACAATCGACCATGCAACCGTACCGAAGAAACTCAGCAGGATGGCATAGACAAAGACAATGGCAATGCCCATTGCATAGACGGTCAGGGCGGCAAAATACTTGCCGAGGACAATGCCGCCGAGGGAAACCGGTGCGGTCAAGAGTCCTTGGTCGGTTTTCTGTGCACGTTCTTCCGAAAGTAAACGCATCGTCAGCAGCGGCAGAATCAAAACCATGACCAACCGCATCCATGCAAAATAGTTACTCATATCTGTACGGGCATAGTTCAGACAGAACAGCCAGAACAGAACACCCGATCCCAGATAGAATACCGTCAGAAAGACCGGGCCGATGGCAGAGTTGAAGAAAGACCCCAACTCTCTCCGATAAATCGCTCCCATGTTACTTTGCCTCCTCTTGTTTGGTGTCGGGTTGTTTGGCTGCCGGAGCAGGTTTTTTCGGTGCAGCATCCGGCTTGGTTTTTGTTTGTTCCGGTGTCCATTCGCCCATGGTCACCTTGAGGAAGATGTCTTCCAGTGTCAGCAGACCGCTTTCCATGCGGTAGATGTTCCAGCCGTGTTCCTGTGCAACGGCATTGACTGCCTTCCGCAGGTCGGCGTTGTTCTTCGGTTCGATTTCGTAATCGAACAAGCCAGCTTCCAGCTGTGTGGACTGCTGTACCTTTGCCACGCCTGGAATTGCACGCAGAGCCTGTAAAACGTCTGCTTCTGCACCATCCAGCCGTACCTTGAGGCGGTGGTTCTGGGACATGGACTGTGCGAGGGTGTCAATTGCACCATCTGCCATCAGTTTGCCCTTGTTGATGATGATGACCCGGTCACAGACTGCCTGAATTTCCGACAGGATGTGGGAAGAGAGAATGACAGTGTGTCGTTTTCCGAGCCGCTTAATCAGGTTTCGGATTTCCATCATTTGTTTTGGGTCAAGACCAACGGTCGGTTCATCGAGAATCAGGATGGGCGGATTGCCAACGAGAGCCTGTGCCAGACCGACACGCTGCCGGTAACCTTTGGACAGATTCTTGATGATGCGGTCTTGCACATCACTGATTTTGCAGAGGTTGCAGATTTCAGTGAGGTGTGCTTTGCGGGGGAGTTTGCACTTTTTCAGGTCATAGACGAACCGCAGGTAGCCCATAACGGTCATTTCCTGATAGAGTGGCGGCAGTTCCGGCAGGTAGCCGATTTCCCGTTTTGCCTGGATGGGATTGTCCAGAATGTTGATGTCGTTGATCAGAGCCTCTCCGGAAGAAGAGCTGATGTAACCGGTCAACATGTTCATTGTGGTGGATTTTCCGGCACCGTTCGGCCCTAAAAAGCCCACAATTTCACCATCTTGTACGGTGAAGCTGATGTCATCGACTGCAAGGTGACTGCCGTAACGCTTGGTCAGATGATTTACCGTAATCATGCGAAAAGAAGACCTCCCTATTTTGATGCAGCTGCAAGGGGATTGCAGCTGTTTTTTCATTTAGAGTCGGCAAAAAAAGGGGCAAGGGTGCATCCCCAGCCCCTTTTTCAACCGACTCCCGAATGATTATAGTTGGATATTGTGAAAATGCTGTGATAATCTTACGAAAGGCGGCTTATACCGTCCTGAACCCGCTTGAGGGTTTCGTCTTTGCCCAAAATGGCACAGAGTTCAATACCACCGCCCGGTGTAAATGGCTTGCCGGAGAGGGCAGTTCGCAGCGGCCAGAGCATCCAGCCATTCTTCACGCCGAGTTCGCCGATTCTTGCGAAAACAGCAGCATGAATGCTGTCTACTGTCCAATCAGAAATGCCTTCCAGAACCGGCAAGATTTCCGTGAGAGCTTCCTTGGCGGTTTCCGGTGTGGTTTTCATCTTCTTGTGGCGATACAGTTCTACGTCATAATCCGGCAGGGCATCAATGAAATCCACCTGTTCCGGAATGTCGGTGAACAGTTCGGTTCTTGGCTGTAAAACGTGGCAAAGCAGCTGCAGGTCTGCGGTTTCGCTGTGAACCACCTGACGGATGTACGGAATGGCTTTTTCTGCAAAGGCCTCCGGTGTCATCTTGCGGATGTATTCGCCGTTGATGGCTTTCAGCTTAACCGGGTCAAACAGTGCTGGGGATTTGCTGATACCAGAGATGTCAAACGCCTGAATCAGTTCGTCCATGGTGAAGATTTCCTGTTCACCAGTCGGAGCCCAGCCCAGCAGAGCGATGAAGTTGATGATGGCTTCCGGCAGATAGCCCTTTTCGAGCAGGTCTTGGAAGGAGGCATCGCCGTTCCGCTTGGAAAGCTTGTGGGTCTTGTCCTTCATGACCGGAGAGCAGTGTACATAAACCGGAACATCCCAGCCGAATGCCTGATAGAGCAGGTTATACTTCGGAGCAGAAGAAAGATATTCGTTGCCACGAATGACGTGTGTAATGCCCATCAGATGGTCGTCTACAACATTTGCGAAGTTGTAAGTCGGCATGCCATCGGTTTTAATCAGAATCTGGTCATCCAGCGTGCTGTTTTCTACGGTGATATCGCCATAAACTTCATCGTGGAATGTGGTTGTACCATCGAGCGGCATCTTCTGGCGGATAACATACGGAACACCAGCATCCAGCTTTTCCTGAATTTCTTCCGGTGTCAGATTCCGGCAGTGCCGGTCATACATCGGGGCGATGTGAGAAGCTTCCTGAATCTTCCGGACTTCTTCGAGCCGTTCCTTGCCGCAGAAGCAGTAGTAAGCGTGACCGCTCTTAACCAGTTCTTCTGCATAGCCCTTGAACATACCCATCCGTTCAGACTGCACATAAGGGCCAACCGGGCCACCAATATCCGGGCCTTCGTCCCACTTCAAGCCAGCAATGCGGAGGGTGTTATAGATAATATCAACCGCCCCTTCGACATACCGTTCCTGGTCGGTATCTTCGATTCGGAGAATAAAGTCGCCGTCATATTTTTTTGCCAGCAGGTAGGCATACAGAGCGGTTCTCAGGTTGCCGATGTGCATATAGCCAGTCGGGCTTGGTGCAAACCGTGTTCTGACACGTTTTTCCATGAGAAAAAAACTTCCTTTCGTTTGATAAATATAGGTATCATGATAATGTGGGGGAGTACTGGGCTTTACTGCTTGCAGGCAGCTTGTACCGTGCGGATGTTGTCCGCAATGGCAGCTTTCAGCTCGTCCAGACCGGAGAACTTTTGTTCTTTCCGCAGAAAGTCCAGCAGTTCGATTCGGCAGAATTGCCCGTATAAATCCCCTTGAAAGCCTAATAAGTGGGTTTCCGCAACCGGAATGCAAGCATTGGAAACCGTTGGCTTTGTGCCGATGTTGGTCACGCCGTTCCAGATGCTGCCATCTTTCAAATAGACCTTTGCCCGATAAACGCCATAGAGTGGCACAAGTTGTTCCGGAGCAAGGGAAAGATTGATGGTCGGGAACTGAATGGTTCTGCCGAGGGCAGCCCCATGCTGAATGATGCCGGAAATTTGATAGGGTGCACCGAGCAGGCGGTTTGCCTGCTGGATTTTGCCATCTAACAGCAGCTGTCGAATCCGGCTGGAGGAAATGACCGCTCCATCCTGTTCCACAGCGTCAATCAGTTCTACCGTAAAGCCAAAGATTTCGCCGAACGCAGCCAAGTCGGCAACGCCCCATGCAGCCCGGTTGCCAAATCGAAAATCCCTGCCGCAAAAGAGCTTTTTTGCGTGCATCTGGTCGTGAAGATAGACCCGACAGAAGGTTTCACCGTCCATCGCTGCAATCTCCGGAAACGGCGGGCTGACAACGGTCTGAATCCCAGCAGCCGTTAAAAGCTGCTGTTTGGTGTCGTCCGGATAGAGATAGCGGAGCGGTTCACCCCGTTTGATGCGGACAGAAGTGGTCTGCATCGTAAAAGCAGCCGGCGTCAAACCGTCTGCCTGACAGGCAACGGCTGCCGCTAAGACGGCACGATGTCCGATGTGAACACCGTCAAATAAGCCCAGTGCCACGGCGGAAGCAGGTTGGAGCATGGGAAAACCTCTTTTCGTTGGGAATTTCAAAAAATGGGGGAATGCGAATCAGAACCGTTTTCCAATTCGCAATTCCTGTTGGGTACGGTCGGCAAGTGCCGTTCCTAAGAACGTACCAGTTGCCCCGTAGACGGTATAGATATCTTGGTCAGGCTGGAGATCTCGCAGCCGATTTAAATCCAATTTGACACCGTTGCAGAACATCCGTTCCTGTGCGGCGTTGAGCCGCAATTTCGGATAGGATGAAAATAGCGAATCCGTCGGGAGCAGGTGTTCTTCGAGCGTGCCGTCTGCCATTGCAGCGGCAACCTGCTCAAAAGTCAGGCAATCTTGCAACGGATAGCCGCAGGCAGCTGTCCGAGTCAGAGCAGTCATCACCGCATCGCCGCCGAGCCGCTGTCCCATATCAGAGAGCAGTGTCCGGATATACGTTCCTTTTCCGCAGGAAACCGTCAGCGTTGCAGTCTGTTGCGTTTCGTCAAAAGCGTCCAGCGTGATGGCATCAATGTGCACAGTACGGGTGGGACGTTCGACGGTTTCGCCCTTTCGTGCGAGTTCATACAGCCGTTTTCCGTTGACGGAAACCGCAGAATACATAGGCGGCAGCTGGGTAATATCGCCGAGAAATTCCGGCAGTACGGCACGAAGTGCTGCTTCTGTGACGTGCTGTTCCGGATAGTCTTGCAGGGGCTTTCCCCAGATGTCGAGCGTATCGGTTGCCTTGCCGAAAACAACGGTTGCCTGATAGGTCTTGTCCTGATTCGGCAGGATGTCGCAGGCTTTTGTTGCAGTTCCAACCAAAATCGGCAGCACGCCCGTTGCCATTGGGTCGAGTGTTCCTGTGTGTCCGAGCCGTTTCATATGCAGAATGCCACGCAGCTTTCCGATGACATCAAACGAGGTGAAATCCTGCGGTTTATTCATACAGAGAATGCCGTTCATGATTCCGCCAAGCTCCTCTCTACCGCTGTTTGCAGCTGCTGCATGACGGATTTTGCTGTGCCTTCAATGAGGCATCCAGCAGCCTTGATGTGACCGCCACCGCCAAATTCTTTGCAGATGGCAGCAACATCCACAGTACGAGCGGAACGCATGGAAATCTTAAAGACATTGGGGTCTCGTTCCTTGAGGGTAATGCCGACTTCTGCTCCTTCGACCTGTAGCGGAAATCCTGCCAGACCATCGAGGTCGAGCGGGTCTAGACCATACTGTTCCATGAATGCCAGCGTGATGCAAATCATCACACATTTTCCGTTGCAGCTGGTATGCAGCTGGTCGATGAGCTTTTGTTCCACTCGCAGTCTGCCCATACTTTTGACAGCAAACATCGCCCGATTGATCCACGCATAGTGGATTTCCGGAAACTGTTCCATGAGGTCGGCAACGATTCGCAGCGTGTGCGGGGTTACGTTGTCGAACTGGAAACAGCCCGTATCGGTTGCCATGCCCGTATACAAGCAGGTGGCAATCTGGGGCGTGAGTTTCACAGGCAGTTCCTTTGCAATCGCATAGACGATTTCGCAGGCAGCAGCTGCTTTTGGATACAGACAGCATTCCTTTGCAAAGGAGCGGTGCATGATGTGATGGTCAATCGCAAGAGCAACTCGTCCGCCATAGGGTTCGTCCAAGTCGCCGAGCAATTTGCGGTCTGCGACATCGACCGAAAGAATGACAGCAGCATCTTCGTCAACAGTATCCGGTGTTTCTTCAACTGCCAGAAAGGCATAGCGTTCCGGAATCGGGTCGCTGCACCGTACCACCGCATGACAGCCCATCTGACGGAGCAGGGCAGCGAGTGCATAACCGCTGCCGATGCAGTCGCCGTCCGGACTTTGATGGATGAGGATGATGGCTTGCTGGATGGTTTGCAGCTGGGCAGCTGTTTCTGCAATGTTCATATCTTACTCCTCAATGTCCTCTAAATGCAGGTCATGCAATTTCTGATTGATTTCTGCACTGTGTTCAATGGAATGGTCTGCAATGAAGTGCAGAGCCGGAGATTTCCGCAGCTTGAGGCGATGAAACAGTTCTCGCCGCAGGAATCCGGTCGCACTGACCAGACCGATGCAGGAGGTTTTCGCCATTTCGATGCCAGATAAGCTGGAAACATAGACTTTACAGTTCGACATATCGTTAGACAATTCCACCCGAACGATGGTCAAAAGGGGGTCGATACGGGGGTCTTTGAGTTCCCGCAGCAGGGCGGTGAGTTCTCGCAGGATGTCTTCTTCTGTCCGACTGGTTTTATAGTTTGCCATAAGAAAATGCCTCCTTTTTTCAAATCAGGGGCGGAGAAATGCAGCGAATGCCGCTGCATTTCCAAGCCGGATGGAATGAATGTTCTCTGAATTAGTCCTGATATTCTTCCATGATGAAGGCTTCAAAGATGTCGCCTTCCTTGAAGTCCCGGAACTTTTCGAGCGTAATACCGCATTCGTAGCTTTCGTTGACTTCCTTTACGTCATCCTTGAACCGCTTCAGGCTGGACATTTTATCTTCTGCAATGACAATGCCATCTCGAACGACACGAATCTGGCACTGTCTGGTAACTTTACCGCTGAGGACATACGCACCGGCAACCGCACCAACGCTGGAGATTTTATAGACCTGACGCACTTCGATCCGACCCATAACAACTTCCCGGAACTTCGGAGCGAGCATGCCCTTCATAGCAGTTTCCACGTCTTCGATGGCATCGTAAATGACCCGATAGGTACGGATTTCGACATGGTCACGGGCAGCAGTTTCTTCTGCCAGCGGGTCAGGACGCACATTGAAGCCGATGATAATGGCATTGGATGCATCCGCCAGCATGACATCGCTTTCGTTGATTGCACCAACGCCGCCGTGGATGACCCGAACCCGAACTTCTTCGTTCTGGATTTTTTCGAGGGACTGCTTCACAGCTTCTACAGAACCCTGCACGTCAGCCTTGACGATGATGGCGAGTTCCTTCATTTCACCCTCTGCAATCTGGCTGAAGAGGTTGTCGAGCGTTACCTTCTGGTATTCGCTGAACTTTGCCTGCTTTGCTTCATGCTTCCGCTGTTCTACGAGGGTCTTTGCCAGACGTTCATCTTCTACAACGTCAAAGACATCGCCAGCAGCCGGAACTTCTGCCAGACCGGTGATTTCAACCGGAACAGACGGGCCAGCTTCGTGAACAACTGCACCCTTGTCGTTGGTCATGACACGAACTTTTCCGACACTCGTTCCGGCAAGAATAACATCGCCGGTGTGCAGTGTCCCGTTCTGAACCAACAGGGTTGCAACTGGACCTCTGCCCTTATCCAACCGGGCTTCGATAACAGCACCTTTTGCACGGCGGTTCGGGTTTGCCTTGAGTTCCTGCATTTCTGCAATCAGCAGCACGTCTTCGAGCAGTTCGTCAATGCCTTCGCCAGTTTTTGCAGAAACCGGAACGCACATAACATCGCCGCCCCAGTCTTCGCAAACCAAATCATATTTGGTGAGTTCTTCCTTAACCCGGTCTGGATTTGCTCCTTCTTTATCCATCTTGTTGATGGCAACAATCAGGGAAACACCAGCAGCCTTTGCATGGTTGATGGATTCTACGGTCTGCGGCATGATACCGTCATCGGCAGCGACAACCAGAATGGCAATATCTGTGATATTTGCACCTCTTGCACGCATTGCGGTGAACGCTTCGTGTCCCGGTGTATCGAGGAAGGTAATTTCCTTGCCGTTGCAAGTGACCTGATATGCACCGATGTGCTGGGTGATACCGCCGGCTTCGCCTGCGGCGATGTTGGCGTGACGGATGTAGTCCAGAATGGAAGTTTTCCCGTGGTCAACGTGACCCATAACCACGACAACCGGAGAGCGTTCTTCGGTGTTATCGGATTCGTCCTCTTCTTCAATCAGACGTTCTTCGATGGTAACGATGACTTCCTTTTCTACCTTTGCACCCAGTTCTTCTGCGACCAGACAAGCGGTGTCGAAGTCGATTTCCTCATTGATGGATGCCATAACACCCAAGCCCATCAGCTTTTTGATGACTTCCGTTGCAGTTACTTTCAAGCGGCTTGCGAGTTCGCTGACCACGATGGATTCCGGAATCCGAACCTTGAGCTGCTGTTTTCTTGCCTTTTCGAGTTCCAGACGGCGAAGACGGTCTTGTTCGGTTTCCCGCTTATTGGAATACTTCTGCTTGTTCCGCTGAGCAGACTTCTGGTTGATTTTCTGCTTTTTGGTGGAATAGTTATCCTTGCTGTACTTGCCAGCCGGAGCAATCTGCTCATACCGCTGGTTGTACTTATCCAAATCCACATAAGAGCCACGGGTGTCAACGGTACGCCGCTTTTCTGTTGTAGTAGCGGTATCGGAAGACAGCTCCACTTCTACATGCAGCCGTTCGCCCCGTTTTTGTGCCTGCGGCTGCTGTTTCTGCTTTTTCTTGTGGTGTTCCGGATGGTTGTTATTGTTGTTGTTATTCGGCTGGCTGGCTGGATTGGCAGCAGCTACCTGCTTTTTCGGCTGAGCGGCAGCCTGCGGCTGATTTTTCTGACTGGATGCAGTCTGCTGCGGCTTCTTTGCAGCGGAGTTGCTGTTATTGTTATTGCCGTTGCCATTGTTATTGTTGGCATGGTTATTTCCAGCGGCATTCTGCTGCTGTGGTCTTCTCCGATCCTGCGGCTGTTTTTTTCCTTGATTCTGCTGCTGGTGAGCAGCTTTCTTTTCGTTCCCTTTTTTCATAGATTGTTGTGCCACCTCTTCCCTCGTACTGTTTTTCGTTGCGAAATAGGCTGCAAAGCCGTCTGTCACCTGCTGATGCTGGGTGATAGATTCCAGAACTAGATTGACTTCTGCTTCCGTCAGGGTGCTGCTGCTCTTTTTTTCTGTTCCGTCTTGCAGTTCAGAAAACAGGGCAATCAGGTCATTCGGATTCATCTGGAGCGTCTTTGCAACGTCGCTCAATTTCTGCTTTTTTGTCGTCATCGGCAACTCTCCTTTCCGCTCATTCCTGTCGGTTGGGACAGGGTTTCAAAAAGAATGGTATGCGTCATCCATTGCTGGAGGACGATTCGGTCTGTAATAGAGCCTGAATCCGCTGGGCGAATCTGGCTTCACAGATGGTCAGGATGCCGGCACGCTGTCCGAACAGCAGCCGGACTTCTGCCATTTCCCAGTCCGTCTGTACGACTGGGACGTGTTGTTTTTCGGCGAAATACAGCACTTCTTTCCGGCTTTTTTCGGAAAGGTCTGCGGTGAGCAGAATGCAGGCTGCATAGCCGCCCTGGATGGCATCTTTCGCCCGTGCAAAGCCGGCTTCGAGTTTACCGGCTTTCCGGCAGATCGTCAGTAAGTTCCTGCACTTTTCTGGTAAGGGCATCTTCCATCTCCTTATAGGTTTCCGGCGGAAACATCTGCACAAAAGAGCGTTCCACCTTGCGGGTTTTCTTTGCTTTTTCGAGGCAGGCTTTATTCTTGCAGAGATAAGCCCCTCTTCCCGGGGTTTTTCCGGTTTCGTCAATGACGAAATTGCCGTCCGGGGTTCGCACGATTCGGATGAGTTCCTGTTTTGGCTTTCGTTCGCCGCAGCCCATGCAGGCACGCAGGACTTCTTTTTTCTTTTTCATGCGGTGTTATGCCTCCGTTGTTTCCGGGGTTTCTGCTGGTGCATCAATGGCGGATTCGATGGCAGCCGTTGTATCGTCATCGCTCAGCAGCAGGTCGTCTTCCTCTGCATCGGCATTCTGTACCTGCCAGCTTTGCCAGTTTTCTTCCCAGTTTTCAGCATCCTGAGCCTGTTCGGCATCCTGTTCAGCCTGAGCCTGCTGAGCCGCTTCTTCTTCTGCCTTTGCCTTGGCTTCTGCCTCTGCCTTGGCAGCGAGTTCCGCCTTTGCTTCTTCCACCTTTTCTGCAATCAGAGCTTCATTTTCTGGGGTTGCAGCCTTGATGTCAATCTTATAGCCAGTCAGCTTGGCAGCCAGCTTGGCATTCTGTCCCCGGTTGCCGATGGCAAGGGAGAGCTGATTTGCTGGTACGAGCACGCCGCACAGCCGTTCTTCCGGATTGATGATGGTAACGCTTTCCACCGTTGCCGGAGCAAGGGCTCTTGCAATGAATTCTTCCGGATTTTCGCTGTATGGAATGATGTCGATTTTTTCGCCGCTCAGCGACTTGACAACGGCATCAATTCGAGCATGCTTCGGGCCGATACAGGCACTCACTGGGTCAACATTTGCATCATTTGACCAAACTGCAATTTTGGTTCTTGCACCAGCTTCTCTGGAGATGGCTTTGATTTCTACGACACCATCATAGATTTCCGGCACTTCGAGTTCAAACATCCGCTTGACCAGTTCCTTGCGGACACGGGAGATTTTAATAATTGGCTTCTTCTGCTTGTTGGCGATGTTGGTGACATAGACCATAATGCTCTGTCCCTCTTTGAGGTCTTCGCCCGGAATCTGTTCGTTGTGGAACAGATAGATTTCTGTTTTGTCATACATTAGTGTTGCCGCACCGCCCTTTTCCACCTGTGTAACGGTGCAGGTGATGCAGTCGTTTTCCTTGTCCTGGAATTTATCCAGAATCCGCTTGCGGTTGATGTCCCGCAGGTCGCCCTTGATGGACTGTTTTGCGGAGAGGGCAGCGGCTCTGCCGAACCGGTTGATGTCCAGCCGCTTCTGAATGTGGTCGCCAACTTTAATGGATGGGTCGATGTTGCGGGCTTCTGCGATGTTGATTTCGTTTTCGTCAATCGGTTCATCGTCGATGACATCCTGTCGCAGATACATTTCAAAGGTCTTGGTAGCCGGGTTGATTTCGACGGTAATGCGGTCTTCGCTGTCCGGATAAGCCTTGCGGGCTGCCTTCAGCATTGCAGATTTTACCTTTTCGATGAGGGTATCGGTGTCCAGACCATTTTCGCTGCCCAGCGAATTCAGTGCTTCAAAAAAAGCATTGTCCATTTTATGTGCCTCCATTTTTAAAATTCAAATGCTTCGTATCGTTTTACAAACGTAAGTGCTGCAAGCGGCAGACTGATGCTGCCGGTTTCGGTTTCCAGTGTCAGCATGTCATCCTTGCAGGATTGCAGCGTACCGATAAATTCCCGTTCTCCGTCAATGGGGCGGATGGTGCGGGCACGCACTTCCGTGCCGATGCCATCGGTAAAATGCCAGGTGCGGTTAAATTCCCGTTCCAGACCGGCAGAGCCCACTTCCAAGATATAATTTTGAGAAATCGGGTCTTGTTCGTCCAGCAATTTGTTCACGGGTTCGGTCATTTTTTCGCAGTCCTCGATGGTAATGCCAGATTCTTGGTCAATAAAAATCCGGAGATACCAATAAGCACCTTCTTTTTCAAACCGCACATCCCAGATTTGAAAGCCGAATTCATCTGCAATGGGTTTCACTGCATTGTAAATTCGCTGTTCGGTCGCCCCGAATGCCTTCAGTTTCATGTGATTGCTCCTTTCTATTTGCAACGGCGGAGCCGGAAAAAGCCCCTAACATAAACGAAAGACCGGAAAGGGTTCCGGTCTTTGCTGCTGCGATATTCTTATTATAGCACACTCCACAGGAAAAATCAAGAGATTTTTCGTTTGTTTTTGATTTATTTCCGAGGAAATGCCTATGAGTGTGCGGAATTGTTCAAAAAATGATTAGGAAGCAGACTTTACAAACATATCATAAACGCAACGAATTGCCTGTTCGAAGTCTTCTTCGGTGACACCGACAATGATGTTCAATTCGCTCGAACCCTGGTCAATCATCTTGACATTGACTCTTGCATGTGCCAGAGCGGCAAAGATTCTTGCAGCGACACCTCTTGTCCGGTACATACCGTGGCCAACGACTGCCATCAGTGCAATGCCGTCTTCGATTTCGAGGGTATCCGGATTGACCCGCTTCCGCAGTTCGGTCATAATCTGTTCCCGCTTGCCTTCGAGCTGAGCAGTTTCGAGAATGACCGTCATCGCATCAATGCTGGATGGCATGTGTTCGATGGAAATATTGTGGCTGGCGAGAACATCCAGAACGTCCCGGCAGAAACCAACTTCGCTGTTCATCTTATCCTTGTGGATGTTGATGATGCTGAAGTGCTTCTTGCCAGCGATACCAGTAATGGTATAGGTGCTGCAATCATCAGCGTTGCATTCCGGAACGATCATTGTACCCGGAGCAGATGGGTCATTGGTGTTGCGGATGTTGATCGGAATACCAGCGGAACGAACCGGGAAGATGGCTTCTTCGTGGAGTACAGATGCACCCATGTAAGAGAGTTCCCGCAGTTCGGTATAGGTGATGGTGCGGATGCCGACCGGATTTTCTACGATTCTCGGGTCAGCAACCAGGAAACCGGAAACGTCTGTCCAGTTTTCATACAAATCTGCCTTCATTGCTCCGGCAACGATTGAACCAGTGACATCGCTGCCGCCTCTGGAGAAGGTCTTGACATAGCCGTCAGCACCGCAGCCATAGAAGCCCGGAACAACGGCATAATCCAGACCGGTCAGCCGTTCCCGCATGGCCACAGCAGTCTTTTCCCGGTTCAGTGTGCCGTCTTCCTGGAAGAAGATGACTTCTGCTGCATCGACAAATGCAAAGCCCAGATAAGCTGCAATCAGCTTGCCGTTCAGGTATTCGCCCCGGCTAGCTGCATAATCGCTGCCGAACCGCTTCCGGAAGTTTTCGCCGATGGTGACAAATTCTTCATCCAGCAGGGTCTCCGGCATAGAAAGCCCGTTCAGGATGCTGACATAACGGTCTTTGATCGCAGCAAGCTGAGTTGCAAATGCTTCGCCTTTTTCAGCGAGTGCATAGCACTGGTACAGCATATCGGTTACTTTGATGTCATCCTTGAATCGCTTGCCCGGTGCAGACGGAACAACATATTTTCTGTCTGCTTCTGCCTTTATAATAGCGGCTGCCTTCTGAATCTGTCCGGCATCTGCCAGACTGCTGCCGCCAAACTTTACAACTTTCATCATGGTATTTTGATTTTACAGCACAATTCCCTGTAAAATCGACCCTCCTTATTCGTTCAAATTACAAAATACGTGCAAAAACAACGTCATATTCCAGTATATTCGATTTTGGGAAAAAAATCAACCGTAAAAACGTATGAAATTTTGTAAAAAAAAAATGTTTATTTGTGGAATACGACTGTATTCGTATCACGGACTTTTTGAAAAATGGAGCAGAAACCGACTGCCCACCTGAAAATCGAGTCAAACGCTTGCAATTCCTGTGATTTTATGCTATACTAATAGTAAATTTTTTTCAGAATACAAAAGGAGCATTCCAATTATGGCGAAAAACAATCAGAAAATGGTCGATGCCATCACTTCGATGGATGAAGATTTTGCACAGTGGTATACCGACATTGTCAAGAAGGCAGAACTGAGTTCTTACACCAGCGTAAAGGGCTGTATGGTCATTCGCCCGTATGGCTATGCCATCTGGGAACAGATGCAGCATATTTTAGACGAAACATTCAAGGAAACCGGACATGAAAACGTTTGCATGCCGATGTTCATTCCGGAAAGCCTGCTGCAAAAGGAAAAAGACCATGTAGAAGGCTTTGCACCGGAAGTTGCATGGGTCACACACGGCGGTTCGGAAAAGCTGGAAGAACGGCTTTGTGTGCGTCCGACTTCTGAAACATTGTTTTGCGACCACTATGCAGAAATCGTGCACAGCTATCGGGATTTGCCGAAACTGTACAACCAGTGGGTAAGCGTGGTTCGTTGGGAAAAGACCACTCGTCCGTTCCTGCGTTCGAGAGAATTCCTGTGGCAGGAAGGACATACGATTCATGCAACCGCAGAAGAGGCACTTGCAGAAACAGAACAGATGCTGAACGTATATGCAGATTTCTGTGAAAAGTCGCTGGCAATGCCAGTTGTCAAGGGCAGAAAGACGGAAAGTGATAAGTTCGCAGGTGCAGTTGCAACCTATGCCATTGAAGCATTGATGCATGATGGAAAGGCGTTGCAGGCTGGTACATCGCATTACTTCGGCGATGGCTTCGCAAAGGCATTTAATATTCAGTTTACCGATAAGAATAACACCTTGCAGTATCCGCATCAGACTAGCTGGGGGGTTACGACCCGTCTGATTGGTGCGATTATCATGACGCACGGCGATAACAATGGTCTGGTATTGCCGCCGGCAGTTGCTCCGATTCAGGTCATCATTGTTCCGGTTGCAATGCATAAGGAAGGCGTTCTGGACAAGGCAAAGGCACTGGAAGCACAGCTGAAAGCAGCTGGCATTCGGGTAAAGGTAGACGATACCGACAATTCTCCGGGATGGAAGTTTGCACAGTATGAAATGAAGGGTGTTCCGGTTCGTCTGGAAATTGGCCCGAAGGATATTGAACAGGATCAGTGCGTATTGGTAACCCGTCACAATCGGGAAAAGACATTCTGCCCGCTGTCGCAGTTGGTAGAAACTGTTCAGGAACGGTTGCAGGCAGTTCATGACGGTATGTATGAAAAGGCACTGGAAAACCGGAAGAACCGGACATATGTCTGCAAGAGCATGGAAGAAATTCAGCAGGTTCTGGCAGAAAAAGGCGATGGCTTTGTAGAAGCAATGTGGTGCGGTGATGAAGCCTGTGAAGACAAGGTAAAGGAAGTAACCGGCGTTGGTTCTCGTTGCATTCCGCTGGAACAGAAGCACCATGCAGATACTTGCATATGCTGCGGAAAGCCAGCCAAGCATATGGTACTCTGGGCAAAGGCATATTAATATCATCTCGCCGCAGGCGAACTGCGGTCGAGCTGGCTCAGCTCGGCGAGGGGGATGATTCCCCACAGTGTGGGGAAATGTCCCGAAGGGACAAAAGGGCAAGGCATCCTTTAAAAATGGAGGGCAAGCTGCCCTCCTTAACAAACGTATTGATGAAATTGTATTGAAATCTAAGAGAGAATCGAAAAATCGCTGTTCGCCATTCCAGAAACATAAAAAATTCTTGTAAACTATAATCTAAGAAAGATTCATAGGCAATTCGGACAACGCAACCACGGCGAACAGCGAACACAGGCAGACAGCGAAGCGATTCTGCCGGACGGTATGTAATTGGTTTCTCTAAGAACAATTTTGCCCGAATTTCTGCAAGGATTTGACAGAATACAAACATAACAAAACACCGTATGGAATCATAAAATCCATACGGTGTTTTTTGTTCTCTTATGCTTCTGAACCGTCCTGTGAATCTTCTTCAGAATGGGATTCCGACGGCAGGTGAATCGGGCGATTATACGGATATGCACCGCCACGGTGCTGCATCGGTGGAATCGGAGCAATCTCCGGAGCGGTTGCTTGCGGTTCAGGCTGTCCATAAAATTCCGGAGCAGGCTGCTGCTGTGGGAATGGTTCTTCCGGCATTGGCTGCGGAATCGGTGCTTCTTCCAACGGTTCTAATGTTTTGTCCTCTTCTATATTGGTTTTTGCAGTAGAAGATACTTCTTTTGGAATAAAATCGTAATTAGATATATTTTCTACAGGTTCTTGCGGTGGGAGATACCGCAGCGAAAGCGTCATGCAAATCATGCCAGCGTAGAAAACTGCTTCATTCATCAGAAAATGCATCCAACGGGTTTGCTTGACGGCATCGGTCAAATAGCCCTCCAGCTGCAATTCCAGCAGGGCATCCTGCAATTGCAACCAAGCCATTGCAAATGGAATCAGAATTGCAATGATTTCCAGCCCTTTCAGCAGCCAGATACACCATGGTTTCCAGCGAATCATGAGCAGTAAAATCAGTGGGACTAACATCAGAATTTGGTAGAATGGAATCTGGGTCAGCAGTCCAGAACTGCCACTGGCTTGTAAGTCTGACCATCCCTCAATGACACCGCCGTATACATAGCAGACTGCCGGAATGATACACATCCACGGGAAAAATCGCATGCCGACCAACCCAACGAGTACCATGAAGCAGCCAGCGGCAAGATATAGCCAGTATTCCAATGTCATATCATAGAGTGGGTCACGAAACCGCTGCACCATGCCGATGCAGAGCAGTGCCCCAAATAGTGCCATCAGCAGTGGAAACAGGGAACGGCGAGAAACAGAAACGTGCAAGCGTTCCATGATGAGAAAGCCTCCTTATTTATTCAGTTGCCTGCTGGGAATCCGCAGCAGTTGTATTTTCCTGTAAGATATACCAGAAACCATCGACTTGAATCAGTGTCGGGGAGATGGTTTCTGTCTGTGTGCCTTTGCTGCCCGTGAGGGTGCGTTCTACGCTGAGTGTTACAGCATCTTGAGCGTGTACTTGGTCTTCTCCAATCATCTCATTCATATCATCTGTCCATTCGGTCAGGAAATCCTGTGATTGTTCAGACATGCCCTTGATGGCAAATGAAACGGTGACATCATCGCCACACTGTTGTTTCCAGGATGCCATAGTATTGGTGATGGCTTGCTGGTAGGTGGAAATCACATCTTCCTTTGTCTTGTCATAGTGTTCCATGTAATAATCCCAGTAAGCGGATGGTGCCATAAGACGGTAGAGGGTATCCGGCTGATTCTGGATGAATGCGGTGTAATATTCCGAGAGAACAGACTGATAGGTTTCGGGTGCTTGGTCAGAATTTTCTGTGTCTGTGCTTGCAGGTGCAGCAGTGGTGGTGGTCACTGCCACATTAGAAGTAGATGATGCTTCCTTGTGTAGAGCATCTGGAAGAACAGCTGCACAGATACCGCCGGCAGCGATA
>OGPT01001174.1_pt1 | contig 25099 bp, 23 predicted proteins | sample 1552951 | NCBI WGS metagenome assembly OGPT01 (sample SAMEA2580224, study PRJEB22360) | human gut metagenome | biome: human gut; feature: human-associated habitat; material: faeces | place: Denmark | collected 2008/2010
GGGATATGTCTGAAAAATCAGTAGATTTTTCAGACATATCCCCGGCAACTATAATGAACTAACGAAACCGCAGAAGTCTCATTTTACTTCTGCGGTTTCCTTTTTATCTCTGCAACGTTCTACACTTTGCTGCCAGCTTATCTCTTTATAAAATACTCCTCATACCATACAAGGAATGTATAGATCGTCCATACCTTTCTCCAGTTATCAGAATTTCCACCAACATAGTCTGCAAAAATTTCATTGATTGCCTCCACATCAAAAAATTTCTCTGCAATCTCACTGTTGAACAACCGTCTTACATCCTGATTATATCTGTCGTCAGCCATCCAAATACGAATCGGAACAATAAATCCAAGTTTCTTGCGGAAAGCAATCTCTTCCGGCAATACCTTCGCTGCGGCTGTACGGAACGCCACCTTATTCTGCTCTTCATTCACTTTATATCTTGAAGGCATACGGGACGCAATGTCAAAAATCCTTCTGTCTGTCAGTGGCATACGGATCTCCAGTCCTGCTGCCGTACTCATCTTATCAACGTTCAGATAAATATCTCCCTCCAGCCAGATCTGAATATCTACATCTGACATCTTTGACAGCGGATCGAGTCCTTCTGTCTCTTCGTAAATTTCTCTTGCCACTTCGATCGGGAGTACATCCGGGTCATACTTTTTCAGAATCTTCTTTTTCTCATCTTCTTTCATGATGTTCGTATTTCCAACATAGAACGTCTTCAGATTCTCCCCATAACGTTCTGCATTACGGTACATATTATATCCACCAAAAAATTCATCCGCACCCTCTCCGGAATAGCAGATTTTTGTATGCTCTGCCGTTGCATTACATCCAAGCGTAAATACAATCGCAGATGCATCACCTAACGGCTGCTCCATATTATACATCACATATGGTACTATATCAAAGAACTGCTCCGGTGTGATCAGACTCCTTGAGAACTTTCTTCCAAGAATCCTTGCAGTCTTTTCCGCAAGAACAGATTCATCAAATCTCTCCTCTTCATATCCACATCCGTCAGCCTGCTCTGCATCAGACATTGCAAGTACATAGGAAGAATCTACACCACCTGAAAGGAAAGACTCTACTTTCTCATCCGCAGTCTTCACTTCCGGCATGATCTCCTGGATCGTGGAATGAATCTCATCTGCCCAGTCTTCAAGAGATTTACTCTCATCCGGATGAAATTCAGGCTTCCAGTATCTTTTAATTGTAAGTCTGCCATTCTGCCAGATCAGATAACGTCCCGGCATCAGCTTCTTCAGACCTCTGAAAAACGTATTCTCACCGGCTACATATGTAAGACTCAGATATAACTGCAGCATTTCCTCATTCAATTCTTTCACAAAACCAGGCTGCTTCATAATATCACGGATCATTGTACCGTACAGAAGCTGTCCATCCTCTGTCTCATAATAATAGAATGGCTTTGTGCCAAACTGATCTCTCAGACAGAACAGCTTCTTCTCTTCATCATCCCAAAGAGCAAATGCAAACATTCCATACATATGGTCTGCCATCTCATAGCCCCATGTCTGATACGCTTTGATCAGGATTTCTTTTTCCCGCTCTTCTCTTGAAAGAGACAGATCAATTCCCAATCTTTCACAAAGTTCTTCCCAGTTACGAATATGTCCTCTGTATTCTTTTACTGTTATCATACGTGTATCCTCTCTTTAATAAAAATCCAATCTTTATCTTAAGTCACGATCTGACCACTGCTTATTATACTCCATCCGTCTTCAGATAACAATTAAATGATCTCTTCAATTCTTACTTTTCTATTAAAAGTTCTTCTCTTCCAGATCATAAGATATACTTTAAGATCAACCGAATCCCTGACCGCTTCAAATGGTTCTTCGCAGAAGATCGTTGCTCTGATTCCCTGCGACTCCAGTTCATTTTTTCTCATTTCCGCTTTTTTTCGCAGCTTCTCATACCGCACTTTTTCATCTGTCTGCAATCTTCTCTTCGGATACGTCTTCGCAGCTTCTACGATCATTTCCTGCAAAAGATCAACAATCTTATCATGCGAACTCCTGTGGAACATTCTTGCCATATAGCGTGCCAATACCTTATATGGATGTCTTCGGTAAAGTCTCAATATTCTGAGCATTCTCCGGTCATCTACTTTTTCCAGCAGTTCTTCCATGACATCCATTGCCTCTTCAGACGGACTCCACGGATCATCCCGGTAAAAAATATACTGCTCTGAAACTGACGGATAACAACAATAATTCAAAGGTGGAAAATCTGCAAGCTCTGCAAGTTTCCGTTCCGTCTCATTACAGAAATCATTTCCGAGATATTCTCTTTTATCTCTGATGATTGATGCTTTATACTCAATCTGCCTCAGATACTCATAACCACTGATCCAGAAGTGACCAATTTCTCCATAGTTATAAAGCCTGGTTTCCACTGTCAGATTTCTGAAGAAAAGAGTAAATACATTTTCCGCCTGCCTGATGATTAACCCGTATTCCTGCTGATCTTTCATCAAATGCAGTTCTGCTTCGATTTCACCTTCAAAATCCTTTTTATACTTTCCCTTCATCCTTGCCTGTTCAAATACAAGAAAACTTTCCGCTGCATCATTCATCATATAGATCAGACGAATTTTCCCCTGCTTCAGATCATCAGGATAAATCATTTCAAACTGCCCCTGATCTGTCAATTCCAGCAGTCTTTCAAATGCGACCGGATCACTATCTGGCAGGAGTTCCAAAGTATTTTGCAAGTGCATCCTCCTCCAATCCTTCACCGATCACAATCAGTACATTCTGTCCCTCCCCGACCGGGTTCATCTGAATTTCATACTGCGTCGCATTTAGTTCGATCCACTTTTCATTCTCATCCTGCATAAATCCCTTAATCCGGAAAAGCTTTCCACAGGCCAGATCTTTCAATGCCTCTTTGATCTTTTCTTTCAATTCTTCTTTCTTTATCTGAAGATTCATATAATACAAAGACTGAAAGCCCTGATTTTCCCTGTATTCCGGCTTTCTGTAACTCTCTGTACAGTAGCCGCCATTCAAGACCCGTTCAAACTCTCTTTCTGTCCATTCATTCCATGGAGATCTTAACACCTCATCCCCTTTTATCTGCCGTCTGCAGCCAAACTTCACCAGAGACCGGTTCAGATGCTCTATGGTCGCATCCTGCTTCGTCACAGGCACTTCCTGACTTCTGCTCAGAACAATACTTCCGGCATCTGCAACTTCCGATGCAAGAAGAAATTCTGCCTGATCTGATAATGACTCTTCCAGACCTGCATTTACTACTGCAATCACATTGCCAATCTCATACCAGCGATCCAATGGTTCGTCCCGGAGTACATCAAAAAATTCATCAATATCATAAATTCCTGACGGTTCGACCAGAACCCTGTCATACCCACACATTCCCATTGAAATAAGCTTGGTACGGAATCTTCGTCTGTGCGTCTCTGCATCGCAGCCTCCTGAAATCATCTCCAATTCACACTGATCTCCTCTTAGTTCCTGCAATAACATCATATCTACATTGACTGCACCATGATCATTTTCCAAAATACCTATATTCAAGCCTTTTCTCATCAGATACGTGGCATATTTTTTTATAAATGTAGTCTTACCTGACCCAAGGAACCCCGTTATCAAATCAATCTTTACCATATTCGTTCTCCACTTCCTCTTCCATTCTTTTTATACATTCATCCACGGCCTCCTCATAACCTGTCAGTGCCGCAAACGGTGCAAACTGGGCTGCCCTGTCAATCATTGCCATTCTCGGATGCACATCTGACACATGGTGCGGCAAATAGAGAAGTTCCTCATAGGCACTTCCAGTTCCAGCTTCTTTCATCTTCGATTCCCCTCTCTTTATGCCTTATGTCCACCGATCTGCCGGTTCCTCGCAACGGCTGTCGCACCTTCAATCAGACTCATTCCTTTTAATACCGCATTCTTCCCGTACTTCTTTTTTATATCCAAAACCGCTTTCTGAACACTTTTTTCCCGGTTTCTCTCTTCCTGCACTTCTTTTTTCTTTACTTCCAGTGCTGCATAATCCGTAAACAGATCTAACTGTTCAAAACTCTGACCCACAGTAACATCTTTTTCACTGACCACCTTATTGGCAGTAAGTGAAATCCGTCGCACAAATAAAAGCGGATTTACAATTTCTTCATACAGTCCGGTAACTGCCTCAAGAATCTCCTTCGCAGAGGAAGTTGCTGTCGGCAGGTTGGCTCTCCCATGTGCATGCTTCGGTACCAGCCTGCCATAATGATCTTTTTTTACTTCGCCATGATATCTGCCACGTATAGACGGATTTCTCAGATTCTCAATATCATATCCAACCGTAAGTACAACCTGATCTGTCACCAGTTCTTTGTCCACCAGTTCCAGTGCAAGCTGGTCTGCCATTTCTCTGACAACCAGCAGTGCCTTCTCATAAGGATACGGACACTGCAGCACCTGACCTGAACCCAAGCTGTTCGCAGAGGGCTTATACTTTTTTATCTCCTGCATTGTGCATGGCTCCCATCCCCATGCATGATCGATCAGCAGTTCTGCATTCACTCCAAAAAGCCGATAAAGAAGATCTTCATTATAAAAATCTTCCGGGGTTCCCACGGAACACCTCGCAATATCTCCCATCGTATAAAGACCGTTCTCTTCCAGCTTTTTCATATAGCCTCTTCCGACTCTCCAAAAATCTGTCAGTGGTCGATGATCCCATAACTGCTTTCGATAACTCAGTTCATCCAGCGAGGCAATCCTCACACCATTCTTATCCGGCTGTACCCGCTTCGCCATAATATCCATCGCAATCTTACATAAATACAGATTCGTACCAATCCCCGCAGTAGCCGTAATCCCAGTCTGCTCCAGCACGTCCCGGATCATCTTCTCAGCCAGTTTTTTCGCTGTCATCCCATAAGTTCTCAGATAGGCAGTTGCATCAATAAATACCTCATCAATAGAATACACATGAATGTCTTCCGGTGCAACATACTTCAGATAAATCCTGTAAATTCTGACGCTGTATTCTATATACAAAGCCATCCTCGGTGTAGCTGCAATATATTGCAACTCCAGCTCCGGATTCTCCGCCAGTTCCCTTTCATCTGTCGATTCTCCCGTGAACTCTCTTTTCTGAATCTTCTGCCTCCGCTCTATATTCACTTCCCGGACTTTCCGCTCCACTTCAAAAAGTCTTGCTCTCCCCGGAATCCCATATGCTTTCAAAGAGGGAGACACTGCAAGACAGATTGTCTTCGCAGTACGGGATGTATCTGCCACTACAAGATTTGTCGTCAGTGGATCTAAGCCCCTCTCTGCACACTCCACGGATGCATAAAATGACTTCAGATCAATCGCAATATAAGTTCTCTCTTTCATCCCACAGTTCCTCCCCGAATGTGCATCATACCAACATTTGATCCTCTAAATCCCCTTTGCCAGCTCCCTGGTGATCCAAAAATTCTAATCTGCATCATCTTATATATTATTATATAGAACGTATGTTCTTTTTTCAAGTGGAAATATTTAGATTCCACAAATTTATATATATTTCATAAATTTCCATAATAAAAAAGAGCTTTTGGATTTTTGTCGTATTTCTGATAACCAAAAAAATCCCTGACTGCAAATCACCTTATTTTTTTGCAGTCAGGGTTGCTCTTTTCATTTTATATGATCTCTAAAAGAACTGAATCATCCTTCTTTCGGTAAAAATCCTTTACTTGTCTTTACTATGATTTTATCAAATACCATAAACATCGATGGCAATACAAAAATAACCACTACCATACTGATCAATGCACCTCTCGCCATCAGGATACACAGGGAACTGATCATATCAATATTGGAATAAAGACCTACACCGATCGTTGCAGCAAAAAAGCTTAATGCACTGACCATGATCGACTGGGCAGATGCACGATGTGCTGTCGTGATCGCATTATATTTATCTGCTCCATGATTTCTTTCTCTTTTATATCTTGTTGTCATCAAAATAGCATAGTCAACCGTCGAACCAAGCTGAATCGTACCGATTACAATAGACGCAACAAATGGGAGTTTCGTTCCCGTATAATATGGGATCCCCATATTGACAAAAATTGCAAATTCAATAACACCTACTAAAATAAACGGCAGTGATACTGATTTAAATAAGAGTAAAATGATAACAAATATAATTCCAATCGATACAGCACTTACCGTCTTAAAATCTGTATCCGTTATGTCGATCAGATCAGCAGTCAGCGGTCCTTCGCCGATCAACATTCCACCTTTATCATATGTATGAAGAATCTTATTCAGTTCTTTGATCTGTGCATTGATTTCATCTGTCGCTACTTTATATTCTGAATTGACAAGTACAAGCTGGTACTTATCATTTTTCAACATTCCTGTGACAGACTCAGGAATCATACTTTGCGGAATAGCCGGACCGATCAGGGAATCTAATCCCAATGCCCATTTTACACCATCCACTTTTTCCATTTTATTCAGCAGCTTTGCTACATCCGCTGATTCTGTAGAACTGTCAACAAGGATCATATGCGTTGTATTCATATCATAATCTTCCTTCAGCTTTTCATTGGCAATAATGCTCGGAAGATCCTTCGGAAGTGTCTCATCCAGATTATAATAAACAGAGGTATGATTATTTCCATAAATCGCCGGGAATAAAAGCACCAGGAAAATCACTACATATACGAGATATCTTTTTGTAACTTTATCCGAAAGCTTCCCGATATCCGGCAAAAACGGCTTATGCTTCGTCTTAACAATGAGCTTATCACAGCACAAAATCATGGACGGCAAAATGGTAACGCACGCCAACACTCCAAAAATAACACCTTTTACCATGACCACTCCGATATCCATTCCCAGAGTAAATGTCATAAAGCACAATGCAATAAATCCCGCTACCGTCGTAACCGAACTTCCGATAACTGAAGAAAATGTCTGCGAAATCGCATGTGCCATCGCTCTTTCTTTATCTCCATCATACCGGATCTGCTGTTCTTCATAACTATGCATCAGGAAAATAGAATAATCCAATGTCACACCTAACTGCAACACTGCTGCCAGTGCTTTGGTAATATATGAAATCTCTCCCAGAAAATAGTTGCTGCCAAGATTATATACGATCGCCATACCAATACTAAGCATAAAAAGTAACGGAACGAAAAATGATTCCATGGTAATACCTAATACGAATATCGCCAAAAGAACCGCAATCAGTACATAGACCGGAGTTTCTTTTTCTGCCAGATTTTTTGTATCCGTAACAATCGCAGACATTCCGCTCAGAAAACACTGCTTTCCTGCCAGTTCACGGATTTCCCCGATTGCCTCCATTGTTCCATCTGACGAAGTTCCTTCATCAAAAAAGATTGCCATCATTGTACCCGTATCTGAATTGAATACTTCATACAACTTTTCAGGGAGCATACTCTTTGGCATACTTATATCTGCCAATGAATCATACCATAAGACCTTGCTGACATGATCGACATTCTCAATCTTTGTCTTCAGTGCCGAGACATCTTTATCCTCCATCCCATCCACTATAAACATAGAAAATGCTCCTGTTCCAAAATCCTTTACCAGAATATCCTGTCCCTGCATCGTTTCAATATCTTCCGGCAAATATGTCAATACATCGTAATTTACTCTGGTATTAATATATCCCAGAGTTGCCGGTATCAACAGTAAAATACTGATAATAATAATCGGTATACGAAACTTCACCACTTTCTTTCCAAATTTAACCATTTCACAAACTCCTTCATTTATGACTTTTAGTCATTTTCATCTCAAAAGCACTATACAGTAAAAATGACCAACAGTCAATATGTTCTTGACTGTTGGTCATTTTAATTGTCTATTTCTTTTTTTAAAAACTTGTCCGCCAAATCGGAATTACATTTATAACCGGTTCTTCATACGGATGAACTTTTTTGACCACCTCAATTGTCTCATCCACTTTTTCTTTAAATACTGTTACCTCTGCTTTTATTTCCGGTTCACAACTAATCTCCCCGGCTTTTCCTATATATGGAGCAGTCCCTTCTAATGGTCTCCAATAACTGGTAAGCCTTAAACAGGACACACATGAGTCATAATTTCCTATATGCCCTGCATCTACGGACTGCAAAGCCTTCTGAAGTTCCGGGAAATTTTCTTCCGGTATAAAAATTTCTAATTTGCAATATTTAAAATCCATTTTTTCCTCACAATTCAATTTATTTTAAGACTTCTACAAAATAATAGTATTTTAACATTAAATCACAATCCCCTTACAATGGTCAATCTCATGCTGTATGATCTGTGCTGTCCAGCCACTATACTTTCCATGACAGAATTGAAAATTGCTGTCCAGATAATCTACCTCTATTTCTTCATATCTTGTGCATAATCTGGTTCCCTCCAAAGAAAGGCATCCTTCTTCTGTCTTATATTCTCCTGACATCTTAGTTATCACAGGATTAATCATTGCAAACTGAAATGGTCCCACTGCCACAGCAATGATCGATTTATTAATGCCGATCATATTTGCCGCCATTCCAACGCATATTTCTCGATTGGCACGCAATGTATCTAAAAGATCTGTTACAATTTCCTGGTCTGCTTCCGTTGCCGGTTTTGCTTTTCTCCCAAAAATCTTTTTGCCCTTTATAATATTTCTAACCATGACTTTTCTCCTGTGAACTTATTTATTCGTATTCTCTTGTATTATTTTATTCTTGCTTCCCATCTATATCTGGGGTTTTTATGATTTGGTTTTCTTCTTATCAATTGTTCTGATTCTATTAAATACTCCAGTTCAATTTCTATATCCAATGATAAATCCTTAGTCACAAGTTCTTTATAGCCTAGATATGGATTATGCGCTATTTCTTTTTTTATTATTTCTTTTACTGGTTTCCAGTTAACACGGTTCATTTCACTCGCATATCTGCTGCAGCAAATCATTTTATAATCCATAACCTTGCATATACCCGCAATTTCCCCAAGCCATTCCCTATAAATAAAATCTATTGATCGACAGCCCTGTTCCAGCTCGTTATCAACATGATCAACATATTTCATAACATCTAAAGAAATTTCTTTCTCTATTTCTTGCATAAATGAGTTATCAATTATTTCTTGCCTTAAAAGAACTAACTCCTTCATTTTCAAACAGAGAAATCTTTCAATATAATTACAATAATCTCTTTTGAAATAGTCGTCAAATAGTTCCATATTCATTATCTCTCCCAGCAAAAATGCTACAACAAGTTAAAACTTAGAAATTTCTTCCATTTTTAACTACCATACATTTTTACATCATTCTCAAACATTTTCATATTCATCAATCTGTTCAGCCACGTTTGAGTACCATACATTTTTACATCATTCTCAAACGCATATCCTGCATGGCCATCTACCGTCAGGCCAAGCGGTGTAATATTTACCGCAATCAAACTGCATCACCTCCTAAAAAAGAGTATAAAAATACCACCGACCATTTTTGAGCAGTGGTATCACTCTTTAATTATTTTGGATTTTCCATCTCTTAAATCTACCTCGACCGTTAATATCCTATCCGGGAAATTGTCTTCATTCACCGTAATCCCATCACTTATATCAGTTACTGGCACTGAATTTATTTCTTTATGGTATTTGTCAAAATCAACTATTAATTTTCCACACTTTTTCTCCCACATAATTCCAATATGGTTCTTGTATTTTTCAACATAAGCACGTCCATATTTTTCAATCAGCCTTTGGCCAGCTATATTCGTTGCCTTTTTCTCGCTTATCATAACCTGTCACTCCTAATATCTCATTGATCCAATCCTGGGTGCTTGCAGTAAACTCTTTTGTATTACCTTTCAAATCTATTATAATACTTTTTTCTTGCCAGGTAAATAGCTTTAACGTCTCTCGATCTTCCGGTGACGCAATTATTTTCGTCATTGTCGGATGGGAATGAGCTGTCCACTCGTAATGATTTTCTTTTATAATTTTCCATGCATCATGCGGAATATGCCACGTTTTTGAAGTTCCATGTATAAGAATCTTTGATGATTTCCCTGTGCTTAGTTTGAGTACCATACATTTTTACATCATTCTCAAACTTACACTGCTGCCCGATATCTGCCACCGCAGTTTGAGTACCATACATTTTTACATCATTCTCAAACCGCGAAAGAATGTCCAGGACCATGCATCCAGTTTGAGTACCATACATTTTTACATCATTCTCAAACCAAGGCACACACTCATAGCTTGTTCTATCGTTTGAGTACCATACATTTTTACATCATTCTCAAACGCATTATGGATTGTAGTCCTTCACTGTCAAGTTTGAGTACCATACATTTTTACATCATTCTCAAACCGGAAACGGCATCATCCCGCACTGACTGGGGTTTGAGTACCATACATTTTTACATCATTCTCAAACTTTGTCAGTTCAGTGTCCTCTTCACACTCAGTTTGAGTACCATACATTTTTACATCATTCTCAAACGCAGCGGATGCACGTTTCTTTAATGTCTCCGTTTGAGTACCATACATTTTTACATCATTCTCAAACGCCGTCATCGCTGTGAGTTCATTTTTATCCGTTTGAGTACCATACATTTTTACATCATTCTCAAACCATCGCCGAGTTTCTATAGCCGCCTGATGTGGTTTGAGTACCATACATTTTTACATCATTCTCAAACAATAAAAAGCGGAATGACAAAAAGGATGCAGTTTGAGTACCATACATTTTTACATCATTCTCAAACCTAAAGAACGCTACCCGGAACTTTTTAATGTTTGAGTACCATACATTTTTACATCATTCTCAAACATATGCTTGATGAATCTATTCGTGGTGCAGTTTGAGTACCATACATTTTTACATCATTCTCAAACCATTCGCCATCGTGGATCCGGTGGCAAGGTGTTTGAGTACCATACATTTTTACATCATTCTCAAACAATGCAGCCGTACCATCTGCCGCACAGTGGTTTGAGTACCATACATTTTTACATCATTCTCAAACAGGAGCCAAAAGAGCAATGTTGGGTGGAACAGTTTGAGTACCATACATTTTTACATCATTCTCAAACAGTGGAACGGTCATCTGATTCCAAGAAATGGTTTGAGTACCATACATTTTTACATCATTCTCAAACTCAGCACCATAGCACAGAGGTTGGGTGTATGTTTGAGTACCATACATTTTTACATCATTCTCAAACACAGTAAACGGACGCTTATTCCAAGGATGTGTTTGAGTACCATACATTTTTACATCATTCTCAAACACAATCACCGGACTGGGAGAGGACATCATTGTTTGAGTACCATACATTTTTACATCATTCTCAAACCTCAAATTCAAAAATGAAATGCCATCATTCGCATAAAATACAGGTACTCAAACTGTTAGGATGTTATATTTCACATCCATCTTTATCTATAATATACCTTGTTACACCCTCAATGCAATCTCTCGCACAGGTTTCAATCAATAAAAGCTGAATTTCCTGATACGTCGCTTCTTTTATTAATTCATCAATCTGCTGATTTGATAAATAACTTCGCAAATTAACTAATACAAAAAGCTTTTTCTTTAATAATCGTTCCACTATTCGCATATATCTCACAAGACGTTCTAAGAAGTTTTCTTCCAGCACCTCATATTTAATTCCAAAAGCTTTAAATAATGAGGCAAAATCTATTTCATCCGCAAGATCAAGGATATAGTCTGTCTCCTGTTCAAGCTGTAATAAATACTCTTGCAGATATTGCTTCATTTCCTGGGTTTTCACATAGAATCGTTCGTCAGCAGTAAGCTTTTCCAATTCCATATAAAGTTTGCTGATCAGTTTTCTTTCATTTATATCTAATGCAAAAATATTAAAGATCAGCTCTACATTTTTAGAAATATCAACTTCTTTTTCATTATCTGATAATACGAATCTGCCTTCTTTTCCTTCCACCTGCCCTGCTAATTCCATTACATATTCTGAAAAGTATTCGGGTGATTCTATTACCCATTCTGTGCAATTAATTGCATCGACAAGAATACCTTCATTCAGGTTGATATGTACCAGCTTCATAGAATCACCAGCCTTTCATCTGTATCTAATACTTCACTTTTTGTCTCACCTATTACAATATCCATCTTTGCATACTGCTTTTCAGTTACCGTCAGCAGCTGGATCAAACCTTCTTCCGGTTTGTTCTTATGGACATTATCTACAATCGCCTTAACTGCAGTTCCATTTAATGCAAGTTTACAGTACACTGATTCCTGCAGCATAAGAAATCCATTCTTTAGAAGATATTTTCTGAATTTTCTATAGGCTCTTTTATTTTCACCCGTTATTACCGGAAGATCAAAAAATACTAATACCCTCATAAATCTATAACTCAATTTTATAAAATCGAACCAATGCACTGTCATCCTCATTCAATGCGTCAAATACACTTTTGCAATAAATTTTTATTGCATTACTCACATACTGGATTTTTCCGTCAATCTGTACTTCCTGATTCAGGATATCAACCAGCCACATTTTTTCTTCATGTTCAAACTGCTCCAGTTTCATTCCCAGAACACATTTATCCACTAGCGGTCTGAACGGTTCCATCAGATCTGAAGCCAGATTAAACTGATTAAACATATTATCATGAAAAAGTCCCAGTTGAGTTATATATCCATTTGCTACAATTTCCCTTGTAAAGGACGATAAAATAATTGAATATCCATAATTCAAAGCTGCATTGATAAGATTATCCTCTGTTCTGGTGAAATCAAGCCCGAATAATGCATTAAAATATACTTTTGCGGCATGTCCTTCCCTGTTGGTTTCATCATTCCATGCGATCTGCTGTAAATAAGATGACAGAAGCTCAGCTTCTTCCTTTCCCAATAATTCTAATAATTCTTTTTGCTTTCTGATTTTTTCAGATACAATTTCCGTCCAGACAGCTTCTTTTGTATTTTGTCTCCACGCAATCTGCTTACGAATCTTATTACTGGTATCATGACTTCCATAATAGCTGACCAGTTCTGATGACGGATTTCTTTTTTCATCACAAAAGATAACTTTAACCTTTCTTTTCGTCAGTTCTGCCAACAGACTGGTCGTGAGCGAGACTGCTGTAGATTCTATCAATACTACAGCAATCTCATTCAACGCTACTTTCGTCGTATGTTCCCCTCTCACCACCATAAATCCAAGTTGTAAATCTAATTTAGCTCTTTTGGTAATGACGATCGTCCGCCAGCTCATACTCTTAAAAGATCAATCTCTTTTTCATAAATTCCTGTAGGAGACTGATTGACAATAGAAATATTTTTACATTTACTGATATTATTATTCATGACCAGGATTCCTGCACTTGCCGGACCTCCGATCATTTTCAGATTTGATGCTCCACTCTGACACTGGAATAAATGCAGAATTTCATACAACACCTGACACTTTGCTTCAACGGAGAGATCAATAAATTTCTCTTTTCCATTGACCAGCGTTTTTTCCTGTGAAGAGAGTCGCACCCCATAAATACTGTGCCGGATCTTATCTAAAAATGTCTCATAAAGCTTTAGCAACTCTTCTTCTGTTATTCCATCACGCACACTGATCTTTACATTCTTATCTTCTTTCTGTCTCTGAATATATTTCACTACTTTTTTTAAAGTTTTCATATCCTCTTTTGATAAAATCAGTTGATTTGCACCTTTAAAAATCAACTGATTACTAGTTCTTCCAGAAAGCCACATATAAAATCCATCGACTTTAAATAAAGTATCAATTTTAATCTTTTTGATCAGTATTTTCGGCTCTCTCAATCCACGTTCTTCCATCAGATAGTTTCTGGCACTTTCCATATCTTTTTCCACTCTGTCTTTTAGATAAATTGGTACGAACTCAATCGTTCTCTGCTCTTTTCCTTTCTTATCTTTTGAGCTTACAAGCATAAAATAAACTCCTGCTGCCTTATTATATCCTCCGTATTTTCCGATATCCCGCAATCGTTCATCACTTTCTTTGACCGGCACCTGCCCCTTTCCTTTTTTCAGAATCTGCTGATCAAATAATCCACCTTTTACTTCATAGGATCGACGCGTCACAAGAATATGATTCTTCTCCATCATGGCTCTGACCTGAACAATAGAGCCACTCTTTCCCGCTTTCCAGGCGATTTCTCCATCTCTCGCGACATCCCATATAAACATTTTTTCAAGATTATATGTTCGCCCCGGATTTTCTTTCACAAACCATGCTGCATTTTTTGTAAATTTTACAAAATAAACATTTCCTACAACAATATTCAGGTAAGCATCTTTTGCATGATGAAGATCATTCATGTCCCTCACTTTAATAAAATCAAAATCCTGCCTGAATTTTGAAACTGTCTTTGCTTTCACATAAACAATTTCCGTATCAGGAAGAATTTTCTTTAAAATTTCAGCAACAGCTTTTGTACTCTGTCGCGTTTCAACGATCTGACGCTCAATAAATCCTGCCAGTTCATTGGCATCCAGAGGATTATTCCGAACCAGGCGGTCATATTTTTCTTTTGGAATAAATCCTCCTGTCAAAAGGGATTTCCAAAATGGCATCATTTTCTTTTGAATGTCTGCTGCGATCGGATAAGTATCTGATTTTTTGGCATTGTATTCTTTTTTTACCAGTACCCGGTTCTTCAGACTATCATCCATCGTTTTAGACTGTGGGTAAATATGATCAATATCATACTTTGTATTATCCCATAAATCTTCCAGATCGATCGGCTCACCGGAATACATACATCTGCCTTTCTGTGTATAATATAAATATAATTTATCACTTCTTAACTGGTGTTCTTCATGCTTCTCAAGACTTGTACATAAAGCTTCTATCCATTCCGGCTCTTCCTTTTTACATTTTGTGTACAGATCTGACAGCGTCTTTTTTCTTGATTCCGTCCTCTTATTTTCCTGCTTTTCTCTTGCCATCTCAACAAAGACTCTTTTTGGCTTTTCTCCCATAACTTTTTCAATTTCCTGAATGATCTGTAATGTCTGCCAGATCTGTCTTTTCACAGCAGGTGAAACATACAGATCTTCTATTGTCTGATACGACACTTCCGGATCCGCCTTTTCCTCATTAAACTCCTCTATCCTGTCGGAAAATTGATATTCTTTGCTCAACAGTTGCATGAAATTATCATTCGTCTCCCACAATGCCGTTATGATATTCCATACCTCTCCAGTTTCCGGTGCAGGCACAGTCACTTCTTCCAATAGTTTTTTTGACAATCTTCCCCATCCTTTATATGAAAGTGCAGTGACTGTATTAATCTGCTTTTCGGTAAGTTGCGGAAATTTTTTCTTTAGTCTTTGCTTTAAAAGCTTCTTATCATCACCAAACAGCACAATATTTAATATGATCTCTTCTTTTTCTTTCTGCGTAAGTTCCACATCGATCAGCTTTTCTTTAAAATCATGATACGCTGTCAATGAGCCTTTAAAATCTCCATCTATCCCCGTCAGTTCTACATTTTTCCCGGCGATTCCCTCTCTGATCAGATAAGATTTCAGTTTTTTCTGAGTCACTTTACGGCTTCTGCAAAAAACGTCTCTATAAATCTTCTGCTTCAATTCTACAGATATTTTCTGTCCATCCAGCCGAAGATTATTTAACTCGTTCAGAACCATAAATTTACTGTAAAGCAATGAATCTTTCGGCAATACATCTTCTCCGATCAGATAAGTGCATTTATTCGTCATACGACGGATAAAATTTTCTGCACTCTGCTCCACATCAATTACATTTTCAAAATTCCACGGATAGATTTTCTCAGTACTTTTTCGCTCTGCCCACGCAAATTTGGAATTTTCTCCATTGCCTGTCCTAAGTGGTCCCACATAATATGGAATCCTGAAACTAAATAATTTTTCTATTTTTTCTGCATTTTCTTTTAAAAATGGAATTTTATCGCCCAGATTATCTAAAATCTTCTTCAGTTCATATTTATGCACCTGGTACGGAATAACACCATTATCCTTATTTACCTGCTTTGGCAGAAAAGAATCCTTTTCAAGCTCACTTTGCAGATACATTTTAGCTTCTTCATCCGGCAGCTTTACAACAATATTCTTTTTCAAGAAATCCATAAATTCTTCCCTGCTGCACCGTTTTCCCTCAAGCGATACCTTTTTTCCGTTCTTCTTCGTCATGCCAATATACGCCGGATAATTGTTCAACTTATCCGAACTTTCCACAAATACAGCATTATAAACTTCTTTCGGAAAATACTCTTTTACGACAGCTTTCAAATACTTCAGATCTGCTTTGTGCTTTTCATACGCTCTGACTTTCGCATCAGAAATAGACGTACTTCCTCCCAAAATATCTGAAAGAATCGCCCAGTCATACACGGCTTTTGCAGACTCCACGATATAGTACAGCTCACCAAGTTCCATTTCAACGACAGCCGCATATTCCTCATATCCATTATCCGCAAAAGAAATCTTTGGTCTCTCTCCTTCATTCAGTTCTTCCATTCCGAACAGATCACTCAGTTTTACTGTTCCACCTGAAAGTAATGTCAAAAACGCTTTATCCCGGACATTTTTTGCATTTAATCCTTTTACCAGTTTCGACTTTTTCGCTGAACGGGTAAGATTTTTATCTTTTAACGTTTCCTCAATCATCTGAACCGCACTTTCATCCAGTTCAATTTCAAAATCCATCTCTTCATTTCTGATATTCTCAATAAACTGATTGAATGTATTTTTAAATTCAGTAACCTGACTGATATCACCGGAAAGAAGAAAATGTCCCCGATGCTTCATCATATGATGCAGTGCCAGATAAACAAGTCGCATATCCGGAGTATCTTCCGTCTCCATCAGCATCTTTCTTAAATGATAAATTGTCGGATACTTTTTATGAAAATCCTTATCCGTAAAAGTCTTGTCCACAAAAAGTGTATACGGAAGTTCCGGGCAATTTCCCTGTATATCTCTTTTATCTTCCGGATAATATTTACTCTCTTTCATTCTCAGAAAAAATCCAGGATCAACCCGGCTGATCTCTTCTGCAAAAATCTCCTGCAAAATCTCAATCCTCCATCCCCGTCTGTCCAGTCTTCTCCTTCCTGTTCTGAACATTCTCCGCTCTTCCGCAGTCTTAGCACTTTCAAAAAGTCTTACACCCCACATTGCTTTTCCGTGACGTCTGAGGATCTGATAGCTTTCATCTGTTACAGCCCATCCAACTGATCCAGTTCCCATATCAAGCCCTACATAATACCCTTTTCCCATAAACTTCCTCCTTCGTTCCTTTTTCTTTCTTTTCTTTGGTTTCTTTTTCTTTGCACTCTTTTTTTTCATCTAGCTATTGACATTTATCTTTTTCACTCTTATACTAAAGCTGTATTAGTACCATACTAATTTACATCATAAGTTCAAATAAGAATTTTTTCAAATCGTCACATATGTGACCCACAGAGTGTGGATGAGCCTGTTATACAGGCTCTTTTTTTATCTATTTTTATTTCCACCTACTAAAAAAAGGTAATAAAACCCCTGAAAGTAAATCGTTCAAAATCTTATCACCACTTTTTCATTTTATCATGAACGCCTCTTTTTTATCAACCGTGAAAAGATTCCTGCCACCATTCTGCTGTTTCCATCCTTATTTTACAACAAATGCTGTACAATAAAATTCCCTTCTGCATGATTATTGATTTTATAAATTTCACCACGCAGAAGGGATCCTGTATTAATAAAGAATTTCCCTGCATCACTTTATATTTACTTACATATTATGCAGGAATCTCGCAATAGGTAGCAAAAAGACCCTGCTTAAAAAAGCAGGATCTCATTTTGAACCTTATTTTCTTTCTATTCTTTTCATCTGTAGAATACAGTCTGCATCTGACTACAGATAAAATTCCATCGGATATGTCGGATATGCAATTTCCTCCAGCTGATCCATCGTTACCAGTCCTGCCGGAGCAAAAAGCACTGCCGGGATTCTGTTAACGATCGTTGCACAGGTATGTTCCACTGTTGCCGGTTTTACAACATGAAACTCTGTGTCCGGTTCTCCCGTAATCTTCCAGTCACACATATCTCCATCGTCTGCTCCGTACACCTTTCCGATACACTGCGTCTCGATGACCGGTCCCTGGAATGTCTCCGTTGTAACAACTGCTGCCATACCGATACAATTTCCCTTTGGAATCGTCGCATCCAAAGTAGATGAATACAGATCTGTATCATGAAAATATGGCACGCATTTCTGCGTCTGGCTCTTGATCGTCCATCCCATCTTTGAAGCAAGTGCCTCATTGGAATTCCATACATAAGATGGCTCTATCTCTTCCGGATGTGCAATCTGCTTTTCAAACTCTTCCGGCGTCAGACCTACACCATGTGCTTTGGCAAGTGCCAGTCCATAATCCTCTACATTATAACTTACTGCACCTTCAATCTTCTCGATCTTATGGCATCCACCGGCTACCATGCCAACCATATTTACCCAGAAAATATCTTCCATACCACTTCCGACAAATGTACAGCCATTCTCTTTCGCCGTCACATCCAGAATATTCGCTCTGACAGGATCTGTCGTCCAACAGTAAGTTGCCTCCTCACAAGTTGTGATAACGCTGATTCCTCTGCTCAGGCACTTCATATAGTGAGGGAAACATTCACTTACAAGACTAAATAAAGTAACAACTGCAATGTCTGCATCTGTATTGTCCAGAACTTCATCAGCATTATCACTTATCAAGATTCCGGTCTTTACACCCAGCCCTGCATAATCACCAATATCCATTCCGACGATTGCCGGATTACAGTCAATCGCACCAACGATCTGGCATCCGGTTTCATAAAGATAACGTAATGTATACTTACTCATCTTGCCGCATCCATACTGAATTACTTTAATTTTCTCCATACTGACCTTCCTCTCTGTACTGCTTTCATCGCCCTGACAGACACCGGATTAAGCAGTACCGAAGTACCGGTTTCTGTCCTAACAAATTTCTTTTATCTTCTTTTTCATTTGTTAAATTTTTATCTAAGTCCAGTATAAAGTCTGAAGTAACTTGAGAGTCAACCATCTTTTGTCACAGAAATCCGACAAATTATTTGTTCATTTTTACAGGAACCTGAAGCCGCAAATACATGGATCTTTTCCGCTCATTAAAAATATGCATTTCCATGATCTCTTCACAGATATAATCTCCACAGATTTCATAGTGATTCTTTTTACAATATTCCAATAGCTTTGCGGCACACTCCTGTTCTTCATCGAAATCCTCCGTATAAATACACGCGTACATTCCATTTTCAATCTTCTGTACCCTGTCCTGAAGTGGAAAATTATCATCTACGAAAATAAAAATCTCATTAGAATAAAAAATCTGCTCTTCAAACCTTCTCCGGCTCATCAACGTTCCCGCATTACAATAGTAGACCTGTGGAATATCACATTCTATCAGCTTATTTTTCAGTTGCTTCAGAATCAGTTCGTATGTATCAATATTGTAATCATAAAAATTCTTATCCACCGTCATAGAATAAATAGTACGGTCTGGAATATACTCCAACGTGATAGTTCCACTTGCAGGAGATTTTTTATAACGCTTAATCGATGCCACAGTCCGGTCGATCGCCTCCATTTTAAATTTCAGCTCCTGCATCTCCTGCAGCGTCTGCTCTCTTTTCTGCATCAGTACATCTTCTATCAGATCCAAATCTTTCCGGTCAAGGATACTCTTAATCTCTTTTAATTCCATTCCCAGCTCTTTCATATACTGAATCATGTCCAACCGGGCATTTTGCTTGATATCATAATATCGGTAACACGTTTTTTCATCCACATAACATGGCGTAAGCAGATTCATTGAATCGTACAGCCTCAATGTCGGCACAGTTGTCCGGTTCATCTTTGCCATCTCTCCGATGCTGATATACCCTGTCCTTTTTTCGTCCATTTCTGCCTCCTGAAAATCCTCATACTCTTTTTAGCTTATGTATAACTCATCAGGAACTCTAATGTAACATGAGAGTTTAAATCCAGCTTTCATCCCCTCCGGTGATCGCAAGGCTTAAAAGGGTATCCATCTTTTCAACCTCTTCTTCTCCTTCGATCTTCTCCAGCAATTCTGCTGTATCAATGACATTTTCCATTGATTCATCCGGTCCGATTTCATAATCAATCTCTGACTCACAATCAGGACACGCAATCTTTTTCATCGTCTGCAAAGACAGAAAACGATAACCACACTTTTTACATTCATAATAACCGCACTCTTTCGTGCCATCCGGTACAAAATACATAATTTTTCTCCTTGCTCTTACAGCATTCATTCTATAAATTTTTTATACTTTCCTCATACAATCTACACACATCTTATTTAAAATATCAAATACTTCAAAACTTTCTTTTGGTACTTCTTTTTCAAATACTGCCATCATCACTTTTCTTATATTCGCACATAAAACATCTGCTGATTTTCCACCATACTCTTTTTTAAACATTTCATCTGTAATTGCAACAATCGTATGTGCTGCAGGATTTCTTAAACGTGCACATAACGAAAGCCATTTTCGCATCTCATCCACATGAATTGCATACTTTTTATAAATTTCCTTTTTTTCACTTTGATAGCCGACAAGATTAACAACTGCCCGACTGTTCAATGCATTTCCCCAGCGAAAAGATCTGTTTTTTTCTTCCTCAAAGAAATATTTTTGCACAAAATACTCTTCAATTCCCGGCATACATTCTTTGCATTTTTGTTCATTCAGAAACCTGGTCGCATTTTTCCTTTTTGACCTTACCGAAGAAATCTGATCTACAGAAATCTTCATTTTCTTCTCTAAAATAAATAATCCCAAATATTCTGCCAACACTTCCAATCGCATAACAAAATCATTTAGTTCTCCACGCTTTTCTTTCACATGCATACTATTAAAATAATCAACAAGTTCTGCAATATCTCTTCTTCCGTTCAAAAATAAATTTTTAACCAGACCACACTTTCTCGCCTCTTTAATTGCTTCTTCAGATTCAAGACATAACCGTTTTTCACCATGACATAAAAGTATACCCAATTTTTCTGGTAAAATGTCTTGATTTAATTTATATAGCATTAACGCTCCATTATAGTCATAATTTTCAATCAATGAGCGAATTTGAAATTGAATAACCGGCGTCCGAAAATTATAGAGCTGCGGAGTGAGACATCGATTTGGCTCTGTTCCTATATTATCGAGATCTCCCTCAAACCATTCATTCAAATCATCTTTTTCTGGATTAAATGCTTGATTATGATTCGATTTTTTCTCCGGTGTCGTAACCTGAATCAATGTATATATCTCAGGCTCACCCATGCCAATCATCGCAAGGGTCGTTTCCATCTGTGGTGTTCCTGATGTAATATTTAAAAGAATTCTTTTGCCTGGATTTTCATATTTTACCTGCTCACAAATTGTCCTGAATTCTGTTGCCAGACTATCATAACTATGTGGATCCTCTATTCCGGTTTCAATCTTAATAATTTCACATTTCGGCACCAGTAAATGAACTGCTTCCTCATTATATTTCCATTTTCTTTCTCTTTCCGCAATTTCTGAACTTAAAATCATATATATTTTTTTCGGATGATAATATCTTGTTATATGAAGTATCGGTCCATCATAATCACTTCTGATCGGATCTGTAATCCCTACACAGGCAATTAATATATTTTCTTTTTCCATAACCAATTTTCCACCCAATTCTTAATATTTAAATGATAAGCACTTCTTCATTTTTTATCTGTTCATTCATTCCAAATAGACTGACTTCACCAGTTCCTCGTAGTTTATACACCCGTACACTATCCTCCGTTGCATCAATCATCATTGGAATCTCTTTTAACAATTTTCTGTAAAGTGCCTTTGTCACCATTGCCTCGAAAGCAGATTTTTGTACTCTGAATCCATATCCATTCATTGTCTTAGCAAATGCATTTCTCCGCTTATTACTTACAATATCATAAATTACCAACAAATAGATCGTTTTTTCTTCATGCTCTTCTGTATTCCAAAAATAATTTTCCATATTCTCACCTGATCTTCACTGGTTTATACAATGTCAGATCTCCTGTCTCCATCATTTTTGCCAATTGATTTACCTGCAGATCTAATGCTTTTCTGAAACTTACGCTGTAATCAACATACGATAAATACTTATTATCTGAACGAAATTTTTCTTCTAATTTCTTTAAATATATTTTAAATGCCCGATCTGACAAAAATACTCCAAGCTTGTTTTCCTCCGAATAAAAATCATCTACACTTAATTCATGTCCATTTAATATTCCCATTACTGTTGTATCTATCAGAACAGCCCTCCATTCTTCCATCATATCACTGGCAAGAGTTGGATGCTTTTCACGATCCTGATGCAACATTCCGAAATATGGATTAAGCCCCTTTCCTTCAAGCTTTCCATATATTTCATTTAGAATGATTGAATAGCCCAAACTCAACATTGAATTAAACGGATCTAATGGAGGTCTTCTATTTCTTCCTGTAAAGGCAAATTCCGGATCAATTAATTTTCCTAACGTTCTGAAATAAATCCTCGCTGCATTTCCCTCATATCCCATTAACTGATCTACACTTTTTGCCATTTCTACAACTTTTTGCTGCATATATTTCATTTCGGCAACCGGTCTGTCAATATTTTCTCTGCTATTTCTCGCATATCTACGCAAGACTACTATCTGGTTATGTATTTTTGCATCAATAATCTTTTTAGAAAATTCAAGACAAAACTTTTCATCTTTTCCCAACTCCGCCTGCCGTCTCTGTCGAAAGACATTCACATGACCTGGTGATATAACTCTTCCAAAATACGCTCCCTTAGTCGAATAATAGATGATATTGATTCCTCTTTGCAGGCATTCCCGCAAACATTGTGTTGTAATCTGAACATTTCCAAATACTTCTATCACTTCCAACATTTCTGCCGGAATACTTTTCAGCATACCATCCTTATACTTTACTTGAAATCGATTGGCCGAATAACTAATTACTGCACTCTGATCTGATACATATAAATAACTCATAATCTGCCTCCTTTCTTATTCTTTTTCCTCGTCATCACTCTATCTTTGGTATTCAAAGTATCATCCCCTCACGGGGATTTCTCTTTTTCTATAACTGGGAAAAAGAGCTTAGCAAATGCCCAGACTAGTTTTCGTCCCCTCACGGGGATTTCTCTTTTTCTATGATTGACAATAGAATGATCGTAAATTCCAACGGTACAGTTTTCGTCCCCTCACGGGGATTTCTCTTTTTCTATGCATATCTCAAAGTCCAACCAGGAGACATAATGGAGTTTTCGTCCCCTCACGGGGATTTCTCTTTTTCTATAAAAGAGATGACTCTTGATACTATGCTGACTCTGTTTTCGTCCCCTCACGGGGATTTCTCTTTTTCTATTATGCGTTAATCTCATATAGCAAGTGTGACCTATGTTTTCGTCCCCTCACGGGGATTTCTCTTTTTCTATAATATAAAAGAACATATGATGGACTTATTGAGATTCTTGTTTTCGTCCCCTCACGGGGATTTCTCTTTTTCTATTATACTTACGGCGGTGAACACTATCGAGCAGCTTGGTTTTCGTCCCCTCACGGGGATTTCTCTTTTTCTATAGTGTTGGTTATGATCATTGGAACATGTGAAAACGGTTTTCGTCCCCTCACGGGGATTTCTCTTTTTCTATCATTTCTTTGTATATAGCTTTCTCGCCAGTATATGGTTTTCGTCCCCTCACGGGGATTTCTCTTTTTCTATTAAGACGTTATGACAGCTACAGAAGATGATTGCCGTTTTCGTCCCCTCACGGGGATTTCTCTTTTTCTATCATACACAAGCTATTATAACACGATTTGAAATTTTGTTTTCGTCCCCTCACGGGGATTTCTCTTTTTCTATAAAGGCAAAGGAAGAAGTCAAAGCGCAGATTGGTTTTCGTCCCCTCACGGGGATTTCTCTTTTTCTATTGTGGCAATGATTGTTACATCGTTTCCGGCTTTCAGGTTTTCGTCCCCTCACGGGGATTTCTCTTTTTCTATTCGGACTTGTAAAAACATTAGTAAGAAATACTGAACTGTTTTCGTCCCCTCACGGGGATTTCTCTTTTTCTATAAAGCGAAAATATAACGCAGAAAGTATTTCGAGACAGTTTTCGTCCCCTCACGGGGATTTCTCTTTTTCTATTGAAACTGCTGTACTTGAGTCGATTGGAAAGAAGATTGGTTTTCGTCCCCTCACGGGGATTTCTCTTTTTCTATAGGATCCACAGTATGAAGATGATGATTGCACAGAACTGTTTTCGTCCCCTCACGGGGATTTCTCTTTTTCTATGAAGAACTTGGAGAAATGTATAAGCTCGAGCAGGTCAAGTTTTCGTCCCCTCACGGGGATTTCTCTTTTTCTATTTAGCTGTGGACATACAGAAGAGATACAGATTTACGGTTTTCGTCCCCTCACGGGGATTTCTCTTTTTCTATAGAAAGGTTAAAAGGTGGAACTGATGAATGGATTATGTTTTCGTCCCCTCACGGGGATTTCTCTTTTTCTATATCAATATGTAATTTTTTCATTCTGAATAAAATGGTTTTCGTCCCCTCACGGGGATTTCTCTTTTTCTATCAAAACAAAAGTTTAGTCACTAAACAACATTCAAGTTTTCGTCCCCTCACGGGGATTTCTCTTTTTCTATAAAGATTGAAATTGAGAAACAGTTTTTTTAAAGCGGTTTTCGTCCCCTCACGGGGATTTCTCTTTTTCTATAATACATAAGAGAAAGGAGGAATACATATGGAAATAGGTTTTCGTCCCCTCACGGGGATTTCTCTTTTTCTATAATAGTCTTACTTTTTCACCACATGGGTTACTTGGTTTTCGTCCCCTCACGGGGATTTCTCTTTTTCTATAATAGTCTTACTTTTTCACCACATGGGTTACTTGGTTTTCGTCCCCTCACGGGGATTTCTCTTTTTCTATAATAGTCTTACTTTTTCA
>OGPT01001175.1_pt1 | contig 25071 bp, 16 predicted proteins | sample 1552951 | NCBI WGS metagenome assembly OGPT01 (sample SAMEA2580224, study PRJEB22360) | human gut metagenome | biome: human gut; feature: human-associated habitat; material: faeces | place: Denmark | collected 2008/2010
CCGCCGCACATGCCTCCGGAGGGCATCGCTCTATCCACTGAGCTACAGACGCATTCCGATTGTATGATGAAATTCATCAACAACCTTATTTATCCTACCATAAAATAAAAGAAAAGTAAAGGGTGAATCTTGCTTGATGGATTTCATCATGAGCAGAAAAAATTTTACTGTTCATAAGACCGGTGACCAGCATCCGGAGACTTTCTGCTAGTTTTCTGCATCGGCAAGAATCTGTTCTTTCATATGTGGATTAAAAACCTGTTCTCTCAGCATCTGTATCTCATATTTATAAGGAGCATAAGATTTTTTCGCTTTTGTTGCAGAAGGAATATAGGGAGTTTCGAGGATTTTAGGGACATTTTCAAAGTCGGGATGATGAACAATATAGTTCAGGGCGTCAAATCCAATTTGTCCGAATCCGAGATTTTCATGCCGGTCTTTTGCTGCACCGGGGAGATTCTTGCTGTCGTTAATATGGAAGACAGCAATCTGTTCTTTTCCGAGGATACGGTCAAAAGAATCCATGACAGCATCGAAATGATGGATGATATCATATCCGCTGTCACTGGTGTGACAGGTATCAAAGCAGACCCGCAGTTTGTCGTTATGCATTACACCATCGTAAATGGCAGCCAGTTCTTCAAATGTACGACCAATTTCCGAGCCTTTTCCGGCCATGGTCTCCAGTGCAATGCAGCAGTCTGTGTCAGAAGAGAGGACTTCGTTCAGCCCTTGAATAATCTGTGCGGTTCCGGCCTCAATTCCTTCGCCTACATGGGAACCGGGATGAAGGATCAGGGTGTGGCTTTTACAGGCAATGGTACGTTCAAGCTCTTTGGCGAGAAATTCAACAGCAAGGGAGAAAGTTTCTGGTCTGACAGTGTTTCCGAGATTGATGATGTAGGGAGCGTGGACAACAATCTCCCGGATGCCATGGGCTTTCATGTATTCCCAGGCAGGATCAATCTGAAGTTCGCTGATGTCTTTTCGGCGGGTATTCTGCGGAGCACCGGTATAGAACATAAATGTATCAGCTCCATAGGAGACCGCTTCTTTCGCAGAACCAAGGAGCATCTCTTTTCCACTCATGCTTACGTGAGAACCTAATTTCATAGATAAATCCGTCCTTTCTGAAAGTATTACTTCATTATAAAGGAATCTGAAAGAAGGAGCAAGAAAATCTTCGGTTTTACTTTCGACTAAAATATTTGCTGTCAGTTGCTCACCTACCTATGAGCAAGCTCATGTGGGCTTAGACCTTTTGACCCTGGCATCATGAAAGATAAATAGCAGAAATGTCAGTAAAGATAGCTACACACCTATACAAGTTAAAATAGCTAGTGACTTGCCGTCTGGGAATATTCATGATAAAATAAAGATTACTGTTGTTCGAGTCTGAAAAGACTGAAGATCCAGAGACAGATCTTAGATACGAGAGATTCAAAAGGAGTGTGGAAAGTGAGAACATTACTGGAGTTAATTACAATAGAGATGAAAGAGGCATTTGTAAAGGCCGGTTACGGTGAAGAGCTTGCAAGAGTGACTCTTTCTAACCGCCCGGATCTGTGCGAGTACCAGTGTAATGGTGCTATGGCAGGAGCAAAGAAGTATAAAAAAGCCCCGATCATGATCGCAGAGGACGTTGTGGCAAATCTGGCAGAGAGTCAGTGCTTTGCACAGGCAGAGGCGGTGAAGCCGGGCTTTATTAATCTGAAGCTGAAGCCGGAGTTTGTGGCAGAATATCTGAATGAGATGGCTGCAGATGAGAATTTAGGCGTGGAGAAAGAAGCAGAGCCAAAGACTGTCATGATTGATTATGGCGGACCCAACGTGGCGAAGCCGCTTCATGTAGGTCATCTTCGTTCAGCGATTATCGGAGAGAGCATCAAGCGGATCATCCGCTATAAAGGAAATAAAGTGACCGGAGATATTCATTTAGGTGACTGGGGATATCAGATGGGGCTGATCATTACGGAGCTGAAAAAGCGTCAGCCGGATCTGCCATATTTTGATGAGTCTTTTGGAGGAGAATACCCGGAGGAAGCTCCGTTTACGATCAGTGAACTGGAAGAAATCTATCCGACTGCCAGTGCCTATGCCAAAGAGCATGAGGATTACAGAGAAGAAGCATTGCATGCGACTTATCTGCTGCAGAATGGTTATAAGGGATATCGTGCGATCTGGAAGCACATTATGAATGTGTCTGTGACAGACTTAAAGAAGAATTATGAGCGTCTGAATGTGGAGTTTGATCTGTGGAAAGGTGAGGCAGATGCACAGAAATATATTCCGGGCATGGTAGAGATGCTTAAAGAGAAAGGCTTTGCACATTATGACCAGGGAGCTTTGGTTGTGGATGTGGCAGAAGAGACAGATAATAAGGAAGTACCTCCGTGTATGATCCTGAAGTCAGACGGTGCGGCATTGTATGACACGACGGATCTTGCAACGCTGGTAGAGCGTGAAGAGTTATATCAGCCGGATGAAGTGATCTATGTTGTGGATAAACGTCAGGAACTTCATTTTATCCAGGTATTCCGCTGTGCAAAGAAGACAGGAATTGTAAGACCGGAGACCGAGCTGAAATTCCTCGGATTTGGTACGATGAATGGAAAGGACGGCAAGCCGTTTAAGACAAGAGAAGGCGGTGTGATGCGTCTTGAGAATCTGATCCGTGAGATTGACGAAGAGATGTATAAGAAGATTATGGACAACCGTACAGTAGAGGAGGCGGATGCAAGAAAGACAGCGGCGGAAGTCGGTCTTGCTGCCATTAAGTATGGAGATCTTTCCAATCAGGCATCCAAGGATTATATCTTTGATGTGGACCGCTTTACATCTTTTGAGGGAAATACAGGACCGTATATCCTTTATACGATCGTGCGTATCAAGTCCATCCTCAAGAAATATGCGGAGAATGGCGGAAATGCAGAGGGAGCGAAGATTCTTGCAGCAGAAAATGCGGCAGAAAAGGCACTGATGCTGCAGGTTCTGAAATTTAATGAAGTGATCGATACCGTATATGCCGAGACAGCACCGCATAAGCTTTGTGCTTATATTTATGATCTCGCCAATGAATTTAATAAGTTCTATCATGAGACAAAGATCTTGTCTGAAGAGGATGAGGCAAAGAAGAGCGGTTATATCGCACTCCTGAATCTGGCGAAAAAAGTTCTGGAGACCTGTATTGATCTGCTTGGATTCACTGCACCGGAAAGGATGTAAGACTTCATGACGGAAAATGGATTGATGGAAAGCTCGCAGACAGAAAAATTATTTTATAATAACAGTCATCAGAAGTCATTTGAGGCGACGGTCCTCTCCTGTCAGAAAAAGGAAAACTATTATGAAATCGTACTGGATCAGACCGCTTTCTTCCCGGAAGGGGGCGGTCAGTATGCAGATACCGGATATCTGGGGGATGCAAAGGTACTGGATGTGCAGGAGCAGGAGGGACAGATCCTCCACAGAACGGACCAGGAACTGCCGGTCGGAGAAAAGGTGACAGGACAGCTTGACTGGGAACTGCGGTTTATGAAGATGCAGCAACATACAGGTGAGCATATCGTCTCCGGAATCGTGCATGAACGCTATGGTTATGAAAATGTTGGTTTTCATCTGGGAAATGAAGACTGTACGATGGATTTTAACGGAGAGATCCCGGTGGAAGATCTGCAGGAAATAGAGTTTCGTGCAAATCAGGCAGTCTGGGAAAATCTCAAAATACAGATCCTTTATCCTTCCAAAGAAGAGGAAAAAGAGATGACTTACCGGAGCAAGATCGAGATCACCGGACAGGTGAGAGTGGTTATCGTTCCCGGATATGATGCCTGTGCCTGCTGTGCACCGCATGTAGATTTTACGGGAGAGATCGGACTGATCAAGCTGGTTGGCATGCAGCGGTATAAAGGCGGTGTGCGTGTAACGATGCTTTGCGGAGGCAGGGCAATGGCTGATTATGCTTTAAAGCAGAAGCAGGCAAAAGAAATTTCAGCGATGCTGTGTGCAAAAGAAAATGAACTGACCGATGCCGTGGCACATCTGCAGAAAGAGCTGGCGGAAAAGAAGACAGAACTGGCAGAAAAGGAGCAGGAACTGATCCGGTGTAAAGCGGAGCAGATTCCGGAGTCAGAGCAGATTGTCTGTATTTTCCCGGAAGGAATCCAGGGAGACTCTCTCAGGATACTGATGAATGCAGTCCTTGAGAAAAATCGGAAGCTTTGTGCCGTGTTCAGTGGAAATGATGCTGCAGGATACCGGTATGTGATTGGAAGCCGGGATGTAGATGTGAGAAATATGGCGAAAGAGCTGAATGCCGCATTTGAAGGACGCGGTGGAGGAAGACCGGAGATGGTACAGGGAACAGTCAGAGGAACGGAAGAGGAACTGCAGAACTGGATTCTGAGGAAAGCGGAGGAACTGTAGATGAATCAGAAAAAAAAGCAAAATCCATTCTGGCATCTGGCAGGACCGCTGCTGGGATACTGGGTGATCCAGTTAGTTGCAGAGATTATCGTTTCGATGCTGGTCATGCTTCCTTATGCAGCAAAGTATCTGAGTCTGGTTATGAACCATGCTTCAGAAATGAATTATACAGATGTGGTAAATAAATATTATATGGAGACGATGCAGCCGGGGCTGGAGCTGGTGTTGAAATATGCTACAGAGATTAACGGTGTGACAGCACTTTTCACATTGATTCTTACGGTATCTTTATTTCGTCTGGACAGAAAGAAAGAGAAGCAGGCAGGGATACCGCAGCGGCAAAAAGTATCTGCCGGAAACTATCTCTGGCTGATCCTGATGGGAGCAGCAGGAAGTATCGGAGTAACCTGTCTGTCTGTTGTGGCACAGCTTGCGATGAACAGCAACAGCTATCAGCAGAGTGTACAGAGTACCTATGCCGCACCGATTTTTGTTCAGGTTGTGGTTGTGGGGATCATTATCCCGGTCGCAGAAGAGATGATGTTCCGGGGGGTTCTGTATCGCAGATACAGAGAGACAAAGGGCTTTTATTATGCGGCACTGTGGTCATCGGTTTTCTTTTCGGTGACGCATCTGACGATGATCCAGACCGTTTATGCATTTCTGCTGGGAATCCTGCTGTGCTATGTCTATGAAAAGTATGGCTCAGTGAAGGCAGCGATAGGTTTGCATATCTGCCTGAATACCGGGTCGATCCTCTTTACCGGGGTCGGTCTGTTCAGATGGCTGGCAGGAGATCTGATGAGGATGGGACTGGCGATCATTTTAAGTGCTTTCTTCTGTTCCGTCTTATTTGTTATGATACAGAAGACCGGTGATCCGGTAATGGAGAAAAAACCTTCAAGGGAAAACGATGAACCATAACAGGAACATTATATAGAAAATTGTATTTATAAAAATACAATCTTGAATTGTACGCAATGGGGCGTGTGACCTGTTGCGTATTTTTTTACTTTTATGAAGAAAAATCCAGTGATTAAAGGAAATATAAAAGATATCAGGAATTGATGTTAAATTTATAAAAAACTTAAATAATCAGACAATTAAAAATAAAATAATAAAAAGTCGAATTATCAGATAATTTACAGAAAATTCCTATTTACAAGATGGGGAAAAAGAGTTATATTTTAAAAAAGTTTTAAATATGCAAAAGAAAGGACAGCGACTATGAGGAAAGAAAATGAAATCCCACAGCAGGGTCTGTATCGTGAAAGTTTTGAACATGATAACTGCGGTATTGGAGCAATCGTTAATATTAAAGGTCAGAAAAGCCACAGTACAGTAGCAGGTGCACTGCATATCGTGGAAAATCTGGAGCATAGAGCCGGAAAGGATGCAGAGGGAAAGACAGGAGATGGTGTCGGAATCCTGACACAGATTCCACATAACTTTTTTAAAAAGGTCTGTCAGCCACTCGGGATCGATCTCAAAGGAGAGAGAGATTATGGTGTGGGAATGTTCTTCCTTCCGCAGGACGAGCTGAAGAGAAATCAGGCGAAGAAGATCTTTGAGGTGATCGTAAAAAAAGAAGGACTGAAATTCTTAGGATGGAGAGAAGTTCCGATCCACCCGGATATCCTCGGAAAAAGTGCGGTTGACTGTATGCCGTGTATCATGCAGGCGTTTATCGAACGTCCGTCCAGGTATGCAAAGGGACTGGAATTTGACCGCCGGCTGTATGTGGTAAGAAGGATCTTTGAACAGAGCAGTGATGACACGTATGTCGTTTCACTCTCCAGCAGAACGATTGTCTATAAAGGGATGTTCCTTGTAGGACAGCTCCGCCTTTTCTTTGCAGATCTGCAGGATGAGGAGTATGTATCAGCCATTGCCATGGTACATTCCCGTTTCAGTACGAATACAGCACCAAGCTGGCAGAGAGCCCATCCGAACCGTTTCATCGTGCATAACGGAGAGATCAATACAATTCGTGGTAATGCGGATAAGATGCGTGCCAGAGAAGAAACGATGGAGGCAGGCAAGCTGAAAGGTGAGCTTCATAAAGTTCTTCCGGCGATCAATACCTCCGGTTCTGACTCGGCAATGCTTGACAATGCACTGGAATTTATGGTCATGAGTGGAATGGAGCTTCCGCTGGCAGTCATGATCGCAATTCCTGAACCATGGGTCAACAACAATGAAATGTCTCAGAACAAGAAAGATTTCTATCAGTATTATGCAACCATGATGGAGCCATGGGACGGACCGGCATCCATCCTTTTCTCCGATGGAGATGTGATGGGAGCGGTACTTGACAGAAACGGTCTTCGTCCTTCCCGTTACTATATCACAGAGGATGATAACCTGATCCTTTCTTCTGAGGTCGGAGTACTGGATATTGATCCGTCAAAGATTGTCATGAAAGAAAGACTTCATCCGGGTAAGATGCTTCTGGTTGATACTGTGGCAGGACGGGTGATCGATGATGAGGAACTGAAAGAAAAATACGCAAACGAGCATCCGTACGGTGAGTGGCTGGACAGCAATCTGATCGCTCTGAAGGATCTGAAGATCCCGAATAAAGATGTTCCGAAATATACGGCGGAAGAATGTACACAGCTTCAGAAAGCATTCGGATATTCTTATGAAGATGTGAAGACCTCCATTCTGACCATGGCAAAGAACGGTGGAGAGGGAATCGCAGCCATGGGAATGGATGCACCACTGTCCGTTCTTTCTAAAAAGCGTCAGCCGTTGTTTGGATATTTCAAGCAGTTATTTGCCCAGGTTACGAACCCGCCGATTGATGCGATCCGTGAGGAGATTGTTACATCCACTACGATCTACATTGGAAAAGACGGGAACCTGCTGGAGCAGAAAGAAGAAAATTGTAAGATGCTCAGGGTAAATAACCCGATCCTGACCAATACCGATCTTCTGAAGATCAAGAACATGAATGTGGACGGATTCAAAGTTGCAGAGATCCCGATCACTTATTATAAGAATACGAGCCTGGAAAAAGCCATTGAATATCTGTTCATCGAAGTAGACAGAGTCATCCGTGAGGGAGCGAATATCCTGATCCTGACAGACCGGGATGTAGATGAGTATCATGTAGCAATTCCGTCACTTCTGGCTGTATCGGGATTGCAGCAGCATCTGGTCCGCACAAAGAAGAGAACCTCTGTTGCCATGATCCTGGAAAGTGGGGAACCGAGAGAGGTCCATCATTTTGCAACCCTGCTGGGCTATGGGGCATGTGCGATCAACCCGTATCTGGCACATGAGTCCATCCGTCAGTTGATTGAGGCAAATCTGCTTCACAAAGATTATTACGCAGCGGTGGATGACTATAACTCTGCGGTGATTCATGGAATCATCAAGATCGCATCCAAGATGGGAATCTCAACGATCCAGTCTTATCAGGGAGCAAAGATCTTTGAGGCGATCGGTCTGAAGAGTGACTTTATCAATCGTTATTTTACCGATACAGTCAGCCGTGTCGGTGGAATCGGAATTGAGGAGATTGCAGAAGATTATACTGCCTTCCATACAGAGGCCTTTGATCCGCTGGGACTTGCCGTAGATATGACACTGGACAGTGTCGGAAAGCATAAATATAAGAGCGGTGGAGAAGAACATCTTTACAATCCACAGACGATCCACATGCTTCAGCAGTCTACAAGAACAGGAAGTTATGATCTGTTCAAACAGTACACACAGATGGTGGATGAAGAGGGCGAAAAGATCAACCTGAGAGGCCAGCTTGAATTTAATTATCCGAAGAAGAGCGTTCCGATCGAAGAAGTGGAAAGCGTAGATTCTATCGTAACAAGATTTAAGACAGGAGCCATGTCCTACGGATCCATTTCCAAAGAAGCTCATGAGACCATGGCAATCGCCATGAACATGCTTCACGGAAAATCCAACTCCGGTGAAGGTGGAGAGGATATCGAGCGACTGGATACAAATAAATGCTCGGCCATCAAGCAGGTGGCTTCAGGACGTTTCGGAGTGACATCAAGATATCTTGTCAGTGCAAAAGAGATCCAGATCAAGATGGCACAGGGAGCAAAACCAGGAGAAGGTGGACATCTTCCGGGAGGAAAGGTATATCCGTGGATCGCAAAGACCCGTCATTCAACACCGGGAGTCAGTCTGATCTCACCACCGCCGCACCATGATATCTACTCCATCGAAGACCTGGCACAGTTGATCTATGACTGTAAGAATGCAAATAAAAATGCAAGGATTTCAGTGAAGCTTGTATCAGAGGCAGGAGTCGGTACTGTGGCAGCCGGTGTTGCGAAAGCTGGTGCAGGAGTCATCCTGATCTCAGGTTATGACGGAGGAACCGGAGCTGCTCCGAGAAGCTCCATTCAGAATGCAGGACTTCCGTGGGAACTCGGACTTGCCGAGACGCATCAGACACTGATCCAGAATGGGTTGCGTGAGCGTGTCCGCATTGAGACAGACGGCAAGCTGATGAGCGGCCGTGATGTGGCAATCGCAGCAATGCTGGGAGCAGAAGAGTTCGGATTTGCCACAGCTCCGCTTGTAACGATGGGCTGTGTGATGATGAGAGTCTGCAACCTGGATACGTGTCCGGTGGGAGTTGCTACGCAGAACCCGGAACTGAGAAAGAGATTTACAGGAAAGCCGGAGTATGTAGTCAACTTCATGCGGTTTATTGCAGAAGAACTGAGAGAATATATGGCAAAGCTGGGTGTCCGCACAGTAGACGAACTGGTTGGACGTACCGATCTTTTGAAAGTGAAGGATGTACCGACTTCCCGTCGTGCGGCTATGCTGGATCTGAGCAGCGTGCTGTATAACCCATATGCAAAAGAAAAGAAAGGCATGATCTTCAATCCAAAGAAAGTTTACGATTTTGAACTTGGTAAGACCCTGGATGAAAAAGTGCTTGTAAAGCAGCTTCTTCCGGCACTTGAGCGGGGAGAAAAGAGAGGACTTGAAGTCGATGTCACGAATACAGACCGTGCATTCGGAACAATCTTCGGATCAGAGATCACGAGAAGATATCCTGAAGGACTGGAAGAAGACAGCTTCGTGATCCAGTGTAAAGGAGCAGGCGGTCAGAGCTTTGGTGCATTTATTCCGAAGGGACTGACTCTTGAACTGACCGGAGACAGCAACGATTATTTCGGAAAAGGTCTTTCCGGTGGTAAACTGGTCGTATGCCAGCCGAAGGGCGTGAAGTTCAAATCAGATGAGAATATCATCATCGGTAACGTTGCTTTATATGGAGCTACCAGTGGTAAAGTATTTGTCGGTGGTGTGGCAGGAGAAAGATTTGCAGTAAGAAACTCAGGAGTCAGAGCGGTGGTAGAAGGTGTCGGCGATCACGGCTGCGAGTACATGACCGGAGGATGTGTCGTTGTACTGGGACAGGTTGGAAAGAACTTTGCAGCAGGAATGAGCGGCGGTATTGCTTATGTTCTTGACCTTGACAGCAGACTTTATCAGAAAGTCAACAAAGCGATGGTCAACATCGAGCGTGTGACCGACAAGTATGATGTGCAGGAACTCAAAGGCATGATCCAGGAGCATGTAGCCTATACAAATTCAGAGGTCGGAAAGAAGATCCTTGATAACTTTAAAGAGTATCTTCCGAAGTTCAAGAAGATCATACCGGAAGACTATGAGAAAATGATGTCAACGATCATTCAGATGGAAGAAAAAGGTCTGAGCAGAGAAAAAGCAAAGATCGAGGCATTTAACCTGATTAAGAACGGAAGATAGGAGGCGTAGGAAGATGGGAAAACCGACAGGATTTATGGATTATAAAAGACAGGATAAAATAGCGGAGACACCACTTGAGAGAATACAGCATTTTAACGAGTTCCATACGCCGTTATCAAAGGAAGAACAGGAACTTCAGGGAGCACGCTGTATGGCGTGCGGAGTTCCGTTCTGTCAGTCAGGAAAATTACTGGCAGGGATGGCAAGCGGATGTCCGCTCCACAATTTAGTACCGGAATGGAATGATCTGATTTATAACGGAAACTGGAAAGAAGCCTATCTGCGTCTGAAGAAGACAAATAATTTCCCGGAGTTCACCTCCCGTGTATGTCCGGCACTGTGTGAGAATGCCTGCACCTGTGGACTGAACCAGGAGGCAGTGGCATCAAAGAGCAATGAATATGCCATCATTGAAAATGCTTATGAGATGGGTTATGCCAAGGCAAATCCACCGAAAGTAAGAACCGGAAAGAAAGTTGCAGTGATCGGGTCCGGTCCGTCCGGACTTGCTGCCGCAGATCTTCTGAATCAGAGAGGACATCAGGTGACGGTATTTGAACGGGAAGACAAGCCGGGCGGTCTGCTGCGGTATGGTATTCCGAATATGAAGCTGGAAAAGCAGATCATTGACCGCAAGATCGAGATCATGAAAGAGGAAGGAATTGAATTTCGGACCGGATGTGATGTAGGAAAAGAAATCAAGCCGTCAGAGATCCTGAAAAATTATGACCGGGTTGTACTTGCATGTGGTGCATCCAATCCAAGAGATATCAAAGTACCGGGGCGGGATGCAGAAGGAATTTATTTTGCGGTAGATTTTCTGAAATCAACGACAAAAGCCTTATGGGCAAATGATATGCAGTTAAAGGATGGCACATATATTTCTGCAAAAGGAAAGAAGGTCATGGTCATCGGTGGTGGAGATACAGGAAATGACTGTGTCGGAACTTCCATCCGTCATGGAGCAAAAAGTGTGGTTCAGTTGGAAATGATGCCCAAGGCACCGGATCAGAGAGCTGCATCCAATCCATGGCCGGAATGGCCAAGAGTCTGCAAGACCGATTATGGCCAGCAGGAGGCAATCGCAGTTTTTGGTGCAGATCCGCGTGTGTATACCACAACGGTCAAAGAATTTATCAAGGATAAGAAAGGAAAGCTGTGTAAGGCTGTTCTTGTGAAACTTGAGAGTAAAAAAGACGAAAAGACCGGACGCATGAGAATGGAAGAAATTCCAGGAAGTGAATATACAGTGGCGGTGGATCTGGTTCTGATCGCAGCAGGATTCCTTGGAAGCCAGGATTATGTAACAAAAGCATTTGGTGTGGAAATCAATGAACGCACGAATGTAAAAACAGAGCCGGGCAGATATGCGACGAATGTAAAAAATGTGTTTACAGCAGGGGATATGCACCGGGGACAGTCACTTGTTGTGTGGGCGATCCGTGAGGGTCGCGAAGTTGCAAGAGAAATTGATGAAAGTCTGATGGGTTATACAAACCTGAATATACAGTAGGAAATTCCTCTGAAAAATATAACAGGAATCTTCTCTGAAAAAGATATCCGTAGAGAAATCTATGGGTATCTTTTTTCTTCCTGTGATATAATGAGCGTTAATAGATGAAAAATAATTGATAGCAGGAGAAAACCATGGGAATCAGTCAGTATACATTTATAAAAAAAGAACGGAGAGCCGAGTGGGACAGAATACCGGAGCAGCATCGGCAGGAGGAGAGACTGCTTTTATGGCAGGGAGACCGTGGAAATGCAGCGGCGGAAGTGATCCTGGATGAAAAGGCAGAAGACCTGGAACTGATCGCAGAGCCGGTGATGAATGAAAAAGGAAATTTGTCTGAAGGGATAGAGGTAAGAGCAGAATTTCAAAAATGGATCAGCACGTATACGGGAAGTAACTGGATCCCGGAGCCGAGGCCGTACCGTCTGCCGGAAGCACCGAAGGGAGACAAAAGCTATAGTGCGGATGTGATCTATGGTTCACAGATGGAGCGTGAAAAGCTGTTGGAGAAGAACGGAAGAATCATCCAGCCGATCTGGATCACGGTGTCAACGACTCAGGATGCAAAACCGGGGCTTTACAGTACAAAAATCCGGGTGAGAACAGAACAAGGTGGGGAGCAGAGCCTGAAGTTAAAGATCCGGGTGCTGGATCTTAAGCTGGACCAGGACAATGAGTATTATCTGAATCTGTGGCAGTATCCTTATGCCAGTGCGGCATATTATCAGGTTGAACCTTTTGGCAGGGAGCATCTTCAGATCATGAAACGGCAGATGCGGCCTTATATGGAGGCTGGTGGAAAAATCGGAACAGCTTCGATCGTGGAAGAACCGTGGTATCATCAGACATGGTGTGACTATCCGTCCATGGTCAGATGGAAAAGAGAAAATGGAAAATGGCAGTTTGAATACGGAGAGTTTGACCGGTGGACTGGGTTTTTGCTGAAAGAAGTAAAGGTGTCCTATATAGAGTGTTATTCTGTTGTTCCCTGGGGGAATGTGTTGCGATACAGGGAAGATGGAAAAGAAATAGAGAAGCAGGCAGAACCCGGAAGTGAGTTCTGGACTGAGGCGTGGAGTGCATTTTTACAGAGTTTTGTACAACATCTGGAAGAAAAAGGATGGTTTGACCGGATTATACTGGCGATGGATGAACGACCGAAAGAAGAGATGGAGGCAGCTCTGAACCTGATCGCAACTTTCCCGGACAGGCACGGAAATTCCCTGAAAGTGGGCGGTGCGGTGGTGCATTATAATAAAGAAATGTGGGACAGACTATTTACGGTGACACCCCATCTGTCTGCACTGGCAAATGAGGAGATCCCGCGGGAGTTGTTCAGGGAGATTGTCCGCAGGCGGAGGCAGGAAGGAAAGCTGACAAGCATTTACAGTATGATCCATGATTATCCGGGCGTCTTTTCCATGAGTGATCCGGGTGAAGCTGCATGGACAATCTGGTATATCGAGTCATGTGGTGCGGATGGATTTCTGAAATGGGCATATGATGCCTGGTGTAAAGATCCTCTGGAGGAAAATGTCCACTGCTATTTTGAAGCAGGGGATATGTTCCTGGTGTATCCCGGAGAAAGGCGGGAAAAAGAGCCGGATGTGCGGGTTTCACCGAGGTTCAGGATGCTGGAAGAAGCCATCCATGATATAAGGAAACTGTGTCAGATGAAGAAAGTACCGGAATATGAAAAGAAGGCAGAACAGCTTTTGGACAGTGTCAGATGCTTTTATGGAAAAGGAAAAAGCAACGGAGTCGGAACAGCCGGATTTATGGAGGCAGATGAGCAGATAAAAAGAGAACTGGCAGAAGAAGTGGAACGGCTGCATCGGGCAGCCGGTACACTGTCCTGCCGGTATGCAGTGGATGAAGAACAACTGATGGAAAGGATCAGGCTGCCGAAAGAGGGAAGAGATGTGGTACGGAGTCTGAAGATGACGGAGCAGGAATACCACAGATGGAAAGAATTATTTTATAAAAAAGAAGAAAAATTTTTTGAAATGCTTGCAGGAGAACAGGAAAAAGAAGGTCTTCTTCTTTCTTTATATGTCCGTTTTGCAACGGATCTGTATAAAGCATATGTAGAAAAAGAAATACCGGATGAAGTGTATGATGCGACATTTTCAGATTTTACAATCTGGTATCGGTATTGTGTAAAAGAAAGAAAAAAGATCGGACTTTGCGAGGAGCAGTGGCTGAAACTTCATTTGAAAATGAAATTATTCCGGCTTGGAAGACTTCAGTTTGAGCCGGATGAGGGGCAGAAAGTGATCCATGTCCATGTACCGGAAGGAGAATCTCTGAGCCGTGAAGGTTGTGAAGCATCTTTTGCATGGGCGGACCGTTTTTTTGGTTCTTCCTATAAACTGTATGACTGCGAATCCTGGCTGCTTTCTCCGGCACTGAAAGAGCTGCTGGAGAAAGAAAGCGGAATCCTTCAGTTTCAGAATTGCTTTGAAATTCAGTCTGTGAATCTGGAAAACCGTCAGGCAGAGGAAAGGGTTTTTGGAAGAATACTGGAAGATCCGGAGGCATATCCTGAGAACACCAGTCTGCAAAAAGCATTGAAAAACTATTTGTCAGAAGGGAAAAAACTGGGAGTCGGATATGGGTGTCGGATAAGAAAAAAGATCTTTTGACCAAAAAATTAAAAGATAGTATGATAAAAGACAATGCAAATAAAAGCAGCAAAGAGTGATCCGGTAACGGCATTAAGAACGGAGTGATAGAATGGAAAATTTGATTTTTAGTCTGAATGCGACTGTTCCTATTTTTCTCATGATGGTACTGGGAATGGTTTTTCGGAAAATTGGGTGGATGGATGTAGAATTTGCGGAAAAGATGAATAAGTTTGTTTTTCTTGTTCCGCTTCCTGTGCTGCTTTTCAGTGACCTTGCAACGGTTGATTTTGAGGAAGTATGGAATATCCGGTTTGTGATCTTCTGCTTTATTGTTACATTTATCAGCATTGCGATTGTGTCAGGTATTTCATTTTTATGGAAAGACAGGACTATTCAGGGAGAGTTTATCCAGTCATCCTATCGGAGCAGTGCGGCACTGCTGGGAATTGCATTTATTCAGAATATTTATGGAAATGCAGGAATGGCTCCGCTGATGATCATTGGAAGTGTCCCACTTTATAATGTGATGGCAGTGGTTGTATTGTCATTCTTTCAACCGGAAAGAAAAGCACTGGATAAGGAAGTGTGGAAAAAAACTTTAAAGGGGATCGTGACAAATCCGATCATTATCGGAATCGTGGCAGGGCTGATCTGGTCAGCACTGAAGATCCCGATGTCGCAGATACTCAATAAGGCAGTGTCCAGTATCGGAGCTGTTGCGACACCAATGGGACTGATGGCGATGGGAGCAACCTTTGACTTTAAGAAAGCAATGGGAAAAGTAAGACCGGCTGTCACAGCAACATTTATGAAACTGGTCGGATTCGTCGCGATTTTTCTCCCGCTTGCAGCATATCTTGGATTCCGAAGGGAAGAACTGATCGCAATCCTGGTCATGCTTGGATCGGCGACGACTGTGAGCAGTTTTGTGATGGCAAAAAATATGGGACATGAAGGAGTGCTTTCTTCCAGCGTCGTCATGCTGACAACTCTGTTCAGTGCATTTACCCTGACCGGGTGGCTGTATCTTTTAAAAAGTCTGGCACTGATCTGAACAGACCGGACAGGATACAATGGATTTCATTTTTGAAAGCAGGAAAGGAGGATGTCCATGCTAAAGACATTATTAAAAGAAGTAAAAGAATATAAGAGGGCTTCCATAGTGACTCCTGTATTTATGATCGTGGAAGTCCTGATGGAGACGCTGATCCCGTTCCTGATGGCATCGATCATTGATGAAGGGGTCAATGCAGGAAATATGCAGTATATTTACAAAGTAGGAGGCATTATGGTCGTTGCCGCCGCAGTCGGATTATTTGCAGGACTGGCAGGCGGAAGGTTTGGAGCAAAGGCTTCTGCAGGATTTGCAAAAAATCTGCGTGAGGCAATGTTCAACCATATCCAGAGTTTTTCTTTTGCCAATATCGATCATTTCAGTACGGCAGGACTGGTAACCCGTATGACAACTGATGTGACGAATGTACAGAATGCGTACATGATGACACTGCGTATGTTCACGCGTGCCCCTGCCAGTATGATCTGTGCCATGGTGATGGCATTTGCGATCAATGCAAGACTTGCAAGCATCTATCTTGTTGCAGTCATTATATTAGGTACGATCCTTTTCTTTATTATCCGTCATGCAACGGCGTATTTTCGGCAGGCATTTCCGAAATATGATGACCTGAATGCATCGGTACAGGAGAATGTCTCTGCGATCCGTGTCGTGAAGGCTTATGTAAGAGAGGAGCAGGAGACAAGTAAGTTTCAGAAAGCAAGTGAAAATATTTACAGAATTTTTGTAAAGGCAGAACGAAATGTTATTTTTAATGCCCCGCTGATGATGACAACGGTTTATACCTGTATTATCCTGATTAGCTGGCTGGGAGCAAAAATGATCATAAGTAGTACGCTGACGACCGGGGAACTGATGAGTCTGCTGGCATACTGTATGAATATTCTGAGCAGTCTGATGATGCTGTCCATGGTATTTGTCATGATCTCTATGAGTACAGCCAGTATGCAGCGAATTTCAGAAGTACTGAATGAAGAGAGTGACCTTCATAATCCGGCAGATCCTGTCTTTGAAGTAAAAGATGGAAGAATCGAATTTAAAAATGTAGAATTTGCTTATAAAAAGGACAGCAAAGAGCCGGTACTGACCGATATCAATCTGAAGATCCGTTCAGGAGAGACAATCGGGATCATCGGGGGAACAGGAAGTGCAAAGACCAGTCTGGTCAATCTGGTCAGTCGTCTGTATGATGTGACAAAGGGAGAAGTTCTTGTCGGTGGCAGAAATGTCAGAGAATATGACATGGAATCTCTGAGAAACCAAGTAGCAGTTGTACTTCAGAAGAATGTTCTTTTCTCCGGCACGATTCTGGAAAATCTGCGGTGGGGAAATAAAAATGCCACAGATGAAGAGTGCATAGAAGCGTGTAAACTGGCATGTGCAGATGAATTTATTGAACGATTTCCAAAGAAATATGAGACGTACATCGAACAGGGTGGAAATAATGTATCCGGTGGACAGAAGCAGAGACTCTGTATTGCCAGGGCAATTCTGAAAAAGCCGAAGATCCTGATCCTGGATGACAGTACCAGTGCGGTAGATACAGCTACAGATGCAAAAATCCGCAGAGCGTTCAGAGAAGAGATTCCTGATACAACCAAGCTGATCATCGCCCAGCGTGTCTCCAGTGTGCAGGATGCAGACCGTATCATTGTAATGGATGAAGGCAGGATCAATGGATTTGGAACGCATGAAGAATTGCTGGAGACGAACGAGATCTACCGGGAAGTTTATGAGTCTCAGACGCAGGGCGGCGGTGATTTTGATGAAAAGGCAGGTGAATAAAATGGCAGGAACAATGAGGAAAACTCCCCGTGGAGCAAAGGGAAAAGTGGAAAACCCGGGGAAACTTTTTGTACGGCTGATGAAATATGTATTTAAAGATTACCTGTGGCAGTGTATTTTGGTTTTTATTCTGATCCTGACAGGAGTTATCGCAAATGTACAGGGTACGATGTTTACCAAAAATCTGATCGATGATTATATTACTCCGTTCCTTCTGACGGATTCACCGGATTTTGGACCTTTAGCCCAGGCAATCGGCAGGGTAGCGGTCTTTTATGCAGTGGGTGTGATGGCAACCTATCTGTATAACCGGATCATGGTCAATGTGACGCAGGGAACTCTGAGGAATCTGAGAAATGAATTATTTGAACATATGGAAACGCTGCCGATCAAATATTTTGATACCCATGCTCACGGAGATATCATGTCTGTATATACGAATGATATTGATACACTGCGACAGATGATCAGTCAGAGTATTCCGCAGATCATCAACAGCGGGATCACGATCATCAGTGTCTTTATCAGTATGCTGATCCTGAATATCCCGCTGACGGTGGTTACGATGGTCATGGTGGCAGTCATGGTTTTATGCACGAAGGCATCAGCAGGACGGAGCGGAAGATACTTCCTGGAACAGCAGGTGAATCTGGGAAAAGTCAATGGATTTATCGAGGAAATGATGAACGGGCAGAAAGTCGTTAAAGTTTTCTGTCATGAGGAAGAAAATAAAGCCGATTTCAAAAAGCTGAATGATGACTTGTTTGTCAGTGCGGATCGTGCCAATACTTTCTCCAATTTTTTAGGACCGATCAATGCACAGCTTGGAAATATCAGTTATGTCTTATGTGCGATCGTCGGTGGAGGTCTTGCATTGAACGGAGTCGGTGGCTTTACATTAGGTGGTCTGGCAAGTTTTCTGACTTTTAATAAAAGCTTCAGTATGCCGATCAATCAGGTCAGCATGCAGTTAAATGCGATCGTTATGGCAATGGCGGGTGCAGAAAGAATTTTCCGGCTGCTGGATGAAAAGCAGGAAGTAGATGAAGGATATGTCACTCTGGTACGTGCAAAAGAAGTGGATGGAAAGCTGACAGAGTGTAAAGAAAGAACCGGACGCTGGGCATGGAAACATGTGCATCAGGCAGATGGTTCAGTGGATTATATTGAACTGAAAGGAAATGTTGTCTTTGATGGAGTTGACTTTGGATATAATGATGATAAGATCGTTCTGCATGATGTCAGGTTATATGCTGAGCCGGGCCAGAAGATCGCATTCGTCGGATCGACCGGAGCCGGAAAGACAACCATTACGAATCTGATCAACCGGTTCTATGATATCCAGGATGGTAAAATCCGCTATGATGGCATCAATATTAATAAGATTAAAAAGGCAGATCTGCGGCGTTCCCTGGGGATCGTTCTGCAGGATACGCATCTTTTTACCGGAACAGTCCGGGAAAATATCCGGTTCGGAAAGCTGGATGCAACAGATGAAGAAATCGTGGCGGCAGCAAAGCTTGCCAATGCAGACGGATTTATCCGCAGGCTTCCGGATGGATATGATACCGTACTGACCGGAGACGGTGCGAATTTAAGCCAGGGACAGCGTCAGCTTCTTGCGATAGCAAGGGCAGCAGTGGCAGATCCACCGGTTCTGATCCTGGATGAAGCGACAAGCTCGATCGATACAAGAACAGAGCGGATTATTCAGGAAAGTATGGATCGTCTGATGAAAGGAAGGACAACGTTTGTGATCGCACATCGCCTTTCTACTGTCAGAAACTCAGATTGTATCATGGTTCTGGAACAGGGAAGAATCATAGAGCGTGGAACGCATGAACAGTTGATCGAAGAAAAAGGCAGGTATTATCAGTTGTATACCGGAAATGCGATCAGTGCATAAAGCATCCGCAAAATAGACACGCTGGATTCTTCAATCAGTACTAGTACATCGTTTTCAAAATAACTATACCACTAACTTGTCTGCAAATTCGATTGCACAGGCATAAAAGCCTCGGCGTAGCCCGCTACGCCTACATTTTTATACCTGCACACTCGAATCTGCATCCTGCGTGATTGGTATAGTTATTTACGAAACGATGTACTAGGAGATGAATACAGCCAGCTTTTTCTGCTCCCAGCTAATGACAGGACCAAGGAAAAATGCAATCGCAAATGTGACCGGACCGACATTTCCACCGGCGATCCATCCCAGAAGAAGAAAAGATGTATCCCATGCGATACGGACGTATTTAAATGGAACGTGCGGTACTTTCTTTGCAAGAATAAATGAAATTGCATCGTACGGTGATGTACCAAGAGCAGCAGTCATATACATGGCGGCTCCGAAAATAAATACAATCAGTGCAGGCAGCAGGATACAGATGCGAACCGGCATGGATTCAAAGAAATGTGCGGGAAAGATTCTGCTGTAGATCCATCTGCAGGTATCGGAGATATATCCGATAAAGATCATATTTGCAATCGTTCCAAAACCGATCAGGCTTGTATCGGACAGGAAAATGATGATAAAAAGGATCAGATTGATCAGAAGCTGGGCTGTTCCAAATGTCAGTCCGACATGGGAGATTACTCCCTGCGTAAATGCCGAACATGGATCTGTACCGAAATGGATCTCGATCAGCCAGGAGAGTCCGAATCCCTGGATGAGAACTCCAAGTATGACCATGATCAGTCTGTTCTTGAATTTTTCGGGTCTTGCAAACCAGTTTAATTTTTTCATAGATACCTCCTCAAGATATAAAAAATAAAGTCACAAAAAATGCAGTAACAGCATATAGCTTATCGTTCCGGCAGCGATGGACAGGAACATATTCCGTTTCCATATTTTTTTTCAAGCATCTCGACAGCGACAAACTCCAAAGAGCCACCGTAGATCAGAAAACTCATGCAAAGAGGGTAGACAAAAGAAAACCCGGATGCATTCATGTAGATTCCATAAGCCATTCCGAGAAAACTGAACCCGGCTAAAATAGGGAGAGTATAAGGAAAAGCGGCTTTGAAAGCTTTGCGTTTCATAAATCCTCCTTGAAATCATTTCCAACATACGATAAAATTTTTAACAGATGCAAGTATAGCATTAACGACAAAAAATTACAATCATCAGAAAAAGAGGCAGGTATACCAGAAGAAAGGACGGGTATACAGAAAAAGCAGGTGGAACTATGACATTGCAACAATTAAAATATGTCTGCATGGTAGCAGAAACAGGGAAGATCACTGAAGCAGCAAAAAAATTATATATTTCCCAGCCGAGTCTGACAAATGCCATCCATGAGCTGGAAAAAGAGATGAATGTGGTTATTTTTAACCGGACGAATAAGGGCATCAGCCTCTCGGCAGAGGGGGAAATCTTTCTGGGGTATGCCAGACAGGTTCTGGAACAGGCAGCAGTACTGGAGGACAAATATAAAGGAGAACACGGGGAAAAGAAAAAGTTCTGCGTGTCGACGCAGCATTATTCTTTTGCGGTAAATGCATTTGTAGATCTGATCAAAAGGTATGGTCAGGATGAGTATGATTTCAGCATCCGGGAAACGCAGACTTATGAGATCATTGAAGATGTGGCGAGAATGAGAAGTGAGATTGGTCTTCTCTTTTTAAATGATTTTAATGAGACGGTACTCCGCAAGATCCTGAAATCCAACGGACTGGAGTTTCATCTTCTCTTTGTGGCGAGGCCGCATGTCTTTATCAGCAGACGGCATCCGCTGGCAGACAGGGAAGTCATTACCAATGAAGAACTGGAAGATTATCCATATTTGTCCTTTGAACAGGGGGAACATAATTCCTTTTATTTTTCCGAGGAAGTTTTTTCGGTTTCAGAGCGAAAGAAAAATATCAGAGTCAGAGACAGGGCAACACTTTTCAATCTTTTGATCGGGCTGAATGGCTATACTGTATGCAGCGGTGTCATTGATGAAAATTTAAATGGGAAAGATATCATTGCAGTACCGCTGGCAGATGAGAATGAAATGAAGATCGGATATATCGTGCATCAGAAAAACCGCATAAGCAGACTTGGAACTACCTATTTAAAGGCACTGGAAAAGTATCTGGATCCCAAAGAAGAACCGGGAAGGGAGTGTCTGCATATGCGGCAGGAATAAGTAAGAAGATGTCGGGGTCAAAAGCCCCCGACTATGATACCTACGGATTGTTACGCACTACGTGCTCCCACAATCCTACCCAACATTCGCATATCGTGGTGCTTACGCCCCACTTTTATGCTCATATTGGGGCGGGTCACAAGGTCATTCTACCACTAGTGTGCGAGCACACGTGGTGTCAGACCTTTTGACCCTGGTATCATTAAGAATATTACTGCATATGCAGAGGGAACGATTAAAAATGCTCTGGTATATGCAGAGGAAAGTCGCGGTCAGTTCCGTTTCTTCAGATTTAACTGGTACAGATAAAAGATTCCGCCAAATAATCCAAAGATCAGACCACCGTAACCGCCAAAGCAGATGAAAAGTGTAAGTTTGCTTTCCATATTAAAAGGTAGGATCAGATCAGCCAGTCCGCCGACAAGGAGTCCGGCAAGCATCCATCCAAGAGTCATAACAGTAAGGTAAATAGCAGATGTATGTGCTACAGTATGATTCTGATTCAGTTTTTTCCATAATTTTTTGTACATGACAGTTCCCTCTTTTCTATCTATGAGAAATCTTTTTTTTCTATCTGAGATCAGTATAGAAAAAGGATGTAAAGAAGAATGGGTGGAAAATGAAAAATTTATGTAAAATAAAAGTCGGAAAAAGGCAGAAATTTGAGTATGAGGCTTGAATCCTGGCAGGTTTAATGATAGGCTAGTGTTCTGACTATATTGATAAGTTATGGAGGAACTTCCCATGGAGAAAGTCTCAAAAAAGAAGGGTAAAGAGGAGAAGCCGGATGTAAGAGGAAAATTTTCAGGGCGTATAGGATATGTTCTGGCAGTGGCAGGCTCAGCAGTCGGCCTTGGAAATATCTGGCGTTTCCCTTATCTCGCAGCAAAGTATGGTGGCGGTATGTTTTTGCTGGTTTATCTGATCCTGATGCTGACGTTCGGATATGTCATGATCATGTCGGAAACGACACTGGGGCGGATGACAAAGAAAAGTCCGGTTGGTGCTTTTGGCACTTTTGGAAAAAAGAAATTTTTAAAATTCGGTGGATGGATCAATGCAGTGATCCCAATGCTGATCGTTCCATATTATAGTGTGATCGGTGGCTGGGTGCTGAAATACCTTTTTGAATATCTGCGTGGAAATTCGGAGACACTGGCAAAGGACGGATATTTTACAGAGTTTATCACTTCTTCCGGGAAAGTGGAATTCTGGTTCTTTGTATTTGCGGTGCTTGTATTTGCAGTTATTCTGGCAGGGGTGAAAAATGGAGTTGAGAGAGTCTCCAGGGTGATGATGCCCATGATGATCGTGCTGGCAGTTGTGGTTGCAGTTTATTCGGTTACAAGACCGGGAGCAGTGGAAGGAATCAAGTATTTTCTGATCCCGAATCTGGAACATTTCTCCATGATGACAGTTGTGGCAGCCATGGGTCAGATGTTCTATTCGCTTTCCATCGCCATGGGAATCCTGTATACTTATGGCTCTTATATTGGAAAAGAAGTGGACATTGAGAAAAGTACAACCCAGGTGGAGGTTTTTGATACAGGTGTGGCACTTCTTGCAGGACTTATGATTATTCCGTCGGTGTTTGCTTTCTCAGGCGGAGATATGGAGACACTGCAGGCAGGCCCGTCATTGACATTTATTACATTGCCAAAAGTATTTTCAAGTATGGGAGTAGGAACTGTTGTTGGGATCGTCTTTTTCCTGATGTTCTTATTTGCGGCACTTACCAGTGCGATTTCCCTGCTGGAGACAAGCGTATCCACACTGGAAGATGAACTTCACTGGAAACGTTGGAAATGTTGTCTGCTGATGGCAGGAGTTATGCTGGTGATCGGAACAGCCTCATCAATGGGATATGGAGTCTGGGATTCAGTTAGAATCCTGGGAATGCAGTTCCTGGATTTCTTTGATTTCCTTACCAATTCGGTGATGATGCCGATTGCAGCACTGGCGACCTGTCTTTTGATCGTGAGGGTGGTTGGATTTGAGAAAATGGACAAAGAGATCGAGCTGTCTTCAGCATTTAAGCGGAAAAAATTGTATCACTTTTTCCTGAAATATCTTGCACCTCTCTGCATTCTTGTGATTTTGATCAGTTCCATCGCAAATGTGTTTGGATGGATATCAATGTAAGAAAAAAATCCTTGCAATGCGAGAAGTTTTATGCTATACTACGAGCGTTGCGAAAAAGCACGTATGCGGATTCCTTTGAAGGTGCCTAAGGAGAATCGCAGGATTTACCCGGTTTCAGAGGAGCTGAAAGCATACGGAAGAAAAAAACCAAATGGAGGAAAGTAACATGAGCGTTATTTCAATGAAGCAGTTATTGGAAGCCGGTGTTCATTTTGGACATCAGACAAGAAGATGGAATCCTAAGATGGCTCCGTATATCTACACAGAAAGAAATGGTATCTATATCATCGACCTGCAGAAGTCTGTAGGAATGGTAGACGATGCATACAAGGCAGTATCTGATATTGCAGCAGATGGCGGAACAATCCTTTTCGTAGGAACAAAGAAGCAGGCACAGGATGCAATCAAAGCTGAGGCTGAGCGTTGCGGAATGTATTATGTAAACGAGAGATGGCTTGGAGGAATGCTTACAAACTTCAAGACAATCCAGAGCCGTATCAAACGTCTGAAAGACATCGAGGCTATGGCTGAAGACGGAACATTCGATGTACTTCCGAAAAAAGAAGTTATCGAGCTGAAAAAAGAATGGGATAAGCTGGAGAAGAACCTCGGCGGAATTAAAGATATGAAGAAGCTGCCAGATGCTATCTTCATCGTAGATCCGAAAAAGGAAAGAATCTGTGTACAGGAAGCACATACACTCGGAATCCCGCTGATCGGTATCTGTGATACAAACTGTGATCCGGAAGAACTGGATTATGTAATCCCGGGAAATGATGATGCAATCAGAGCTGTAAAACTGATCGTTTCCAAGATGGCAGACGCTGTGATCGAGGCAAACCAGGGTGCAGAGATGACTGCAGAAGAGGCTGAGTCCGCAGAGGCAGATGCAGCAGAGGAAGCATAATAAGTTGGAAACAACGGGTGCCTGATTGGCAGGAACGCCCATATGTCAACAATCGGAAAGGGACGCGTGTTACGTCCCTTTCTGTGGCATAAAGATAAAGAATCAGGATAAATTATTTTTTGGAGGATGAGAAAATGGCAATTACAGCAGCTATGGTAAAGGAACTGCGTGAGATGACCGGCGCAGGCATGATGGATTGCAAGAAGGCATTAAATGAGACAAACGGTAACATGGACGAGGCTGTAGAGTTCTTAAGAAAGAACGGACAGGCTAAGGCTGAGAAGAAGGCAAGCAGAATCGCAGCAGAGGGTCTTTGCATGGTAGTGACCAAGGATGACCAGACAGCAGCGGTTGTTGAGGTAAACTCTGAGACAGACTTCGTTGCAAAGAATGCAACATTCCAGGAGTTTGTTAAGGCTGTTGCAACACAGGCAGTGAATTCCGATGCAGCAGACATGGATGCTTTCATGGCTGAGAAGTGGAATGAGGATGCCAGCAAGACCGTAAGTGAAGCACTGGTTGAGAAGGTTGCAGTGATCGGCGAGAACTTAAAGATCCGCAGATTTGAGAAGGTTGTAGCTGAGCATGGCTGTGTTGTACCGTATGTACACGGCGGCGGAAGAATCGGCGTTATCGTTGATGCAGACACCGATGTTGTAAATGACACTGTAAAGGAAGCAATGCACAATATCGCAATGCAG